>Ga0100400_1001644_pt1 | contig 15873 bp, 11 predicted proteins | sample CryGeymeta201524_FD_80420 | JGI IMG/M metagenome (GOLD analysis project Ga0100400, IMG submission 80420) | Groundwater microbial communities from Crystal Geyser aquifers in Utah, USA - Crystal Geyser metaG 2015-24 | ecosystem: Environmental > Aquatic > Deep subsurface > Groundwater | place: USA... | reverse complement strand
CGGCTGCGCCGGTCCGGTGGTGGCCCTGCATGAGCTGGCGGCTTGTGCCCGCTTGATGACGTTTCTCGGGCGCGACCTCAGGGTGCTCGACGGCCTGCCGTTCGGCGCCGTGGAGCTGCCGACGGGTGATGCGCGGCTACTCGCCGAGGCGCAGCGCTTCCTGCAGCATACCGGGCTGATGCTCTCGTCGCGCCAGGCGGAGGATTGGCTGGGAAAAGTCGAAAGTCGAAAGTCGAAAGTCGAAATAGGAGACGGAAGACTGATGACTGAAGACGGAAGACAGAAGACGGGTGCTCAGCATCGAACATCGAACATCGAACATCGAACGTCGAACGTCCAATGTCCAACGCCCAACCAAGCACCAGGCACGAAGCACGAAGCACCAGAAACCAAGCACCAGGAACCAAGCACCCCCTTCGCCGCTACCGTCCGGCGTTGTCTGGCGGGGCTTTACGGCGTCGCCGCCGGGGCGATCGGCCTCTATCCCTCCGGGATGAACGCGTATTTCTCGGTCTTCGACGTCCTCAACCGGTTGCAGCACCGGCGCGGTCGCGATCAATGGTTGCAGGTCGGCTGGCTGTATCTCGATACCACGGCGATTCTCGACCGCTTTGCCACCCGCCAGCACCTGCATTTCGCGGCGACCGCCCCGGACGCCATCGAGGCCTACATCACGGCGCATCATGGGGAAATTGCCGGTATCACGACCGAAGTGATGACCAATCCCCTGCTGCAGACCCCCGATCTGGACCGGCTGAGTGCCCTCGCGCGCCGCTTCAATTTGCCGCTGATCGTGGACATTTCCATGCCCACGCCGGTCAATGTCGAGGTGTTCCCCTATGCCGATGTCGTGATCGAGAGCCTGACCAAGTTCGCCAGCGGCCATGCCGATGTGATGGGCGGGGCGGCGGTGTTCAACCCGCAGTCCGAATGGGGGCAGCGGCTGCGCGACGCCGTGCCGGATGGCACGCCCTATGGCCGTGATCTACAGCACCTGGCCGAAAGCGTCCAGGGCTATGCGGCGCGCATGGCGGTGATCAATGCCAATGCGGCGGCCTTGGCGGCCTACTTCCGTTCCAGCCCGGCTGTGCGCGCGGTCCACTGGGCCACCCAGCCTGATTCCGCGGCCGGGTATGCCGCCCTGCGGCGACCGGGCGGCGGCGACGGCGGGGTGGTCTCGGTCGTATTCGCGAAACCGCTGGAAACGGTCTATGACCGTCTGGACCTGCTCAAGGGCCCCAGTTTCGGCACCGAGTTCACGCTCTGCATGGCCTATGTCTATATGGCCCATTACGATCTGGTCACCACGCCGGAAGGCCGTGAACGGCTGCGCCAGGAAGGGATCGACCCGGAATTGCTGCGCATTTCGGTGGGCATGGAGCCGATCGACGATCTCATCCGCGCATTTGAAACGGCTTACCGATGACTTCGGAATCAGACTGCAGACTGCAGACTGTAGACTTTTTTCGGTTGACGATAGCGGCGACGAGAACGGTGAACGATTGGAATGCCTTTACTCGTAATCCGCTCTCGTCGCCGTTCTCGTTCACCGATCTCCCGCATCCCCCCCCCCAATCGCCTATTATCATGCGCATTTCATTCGTTACGTTCCTGATTCGTTGTGCCTACTCCCCCAATGCCCCCCTGTTTTCCCCTGTTTTTTAGCGTTTCGATTCGTGTTTGACTTTGCCGGGTAAGGGGTTTAGAGTTCGAGCCCTGTTTTTCCCTGATAAAAATTCGGACTAACCGCCGGTGACAACAGCGTTATCCGGCACATTATAAACACGAGGAGCGAATCATGATAGTGTCCACGCAGAAACTCTTTGAACACGCCTATGGCAAGTATGCCGTCGGGGCCTATAACATCAACAATGCCGAGCAGATCATGGGCCTTTTCCGGGGTAACATGGACAGCAAGGCCCCCTTCATCATCCAGCTTTCCAAGGGTGCCCGCAGCTACACGGACACACGCCTGCTCGAGGCGATGATCCGCGCCGCCGACGAGATCTTCCCGGATGCGGTATTCGCCGTCCATCTGGACCATGGCGATGAGCAGACCTGCTACGATTGCATCGACAGCGGCTTCTACAGCTCGGTCATGATCGACGCCAGTCACGAGGATTTCGACGAGAACATCGCGGTTACCAAGCGCGTCGTCGACCGCGCCCACGCCAAGGGCATCTCGGTCGAGGCTGAACTCGGCAAGCTCGGCGGTGTCGAGGAGCACGTCTCGGTCGACGAGGCCGATGCCAAGCTGACCGACCCGAAACAGGTGCAGGAATTCGTGACCCGCAGCGGTTGCGACAGTCTGGCCTGCGCGATCGGCACCAGCCATGGCGCCTACAAGTTTTCCGGTGGCCAGGGGCTGCATTTCGACGTGATCGAGCAGATCGCCAAGCTGATGCCGCGCTTCCCGCTGGTGATGCACGGGTCGAGCTCGGTGCCGCAGGATGAGGTTGCGCGCATCAATGCCGCCGGTGGCCAGCTCAAGGGTGCCAAGGGCGTGGACGAGGCGCAGATCACGAAGGCCTCGACGATGGGCGTGACGAAGGTGAATATCGACACCGACGGTCGCCTGGTCTGGTGCCGTGTGCATCGCGAATGCTTCCGCGATGATCCGGGTAATTTCGACCTGCGTCCGGCCGGCAAGATCTTCATGGCGGAATACGCCAAGTACATCGTCCACAAGAACCAGGTGCTCGGCAGTGCCGGACAGCTTGACAGTGTGCGCAAATTCATCAGCAAGTAAGTCAGGAGAAACACGAGATGGCCGCCAAGAAGATGATCATGGTTGATGGCAACACCGCCGCCGGTGTTGTCGCCCACGCGTGCAGCGAAGTCTGCGCGATTTACCCCATCACCCCCTCCTCGCCCATGGGCGAGACCGCCGACGAGCTCAGCGCTGCCGGTGTCAAGAACATCTGGGGTACGGTTCCCGAGGTTGCCGAGCTGCAGTCCGAGGGCGGTGCGTCCGGTGCCGTTCACGGTTCACTGACCGCTGGCGCGTTGACGACCACGTTCACGGCGTCGCAGGGGCTGCTGCTGATGATCCCGAACATGTACAAGATCGCGGGTGAGCTGACCTCGACCGTGTTCCATGTGACGGCCCGTTCGCTGGCCTGCCAGGGATTGTCGATCTTCGGCGATCATTCCGACGTGATGGCCGTCCGCCAGACCGGATTTGCCATGCTGGCCTCCAACAGTGTGCAGGAAATCGCCGACCTCGCCTTGGTCTCGCATGCCGCGACGCTGAAGGCTCGCCTTCCCTTCATGCATTTCTTCGACGGTTTCCGCAGTTCGCACGAGGTGCAGAAGATCGAGGAGATCGGGCAGGATGTGATCCGTGCGATGATCGACGACAACCTCGTGATCGCGCATCGCCAGCGCGGGCTCTGCCCTGATCGCCCGTTCATGCGCGGTACCGCGCAGAACCCGGATGTCTATTTCCAGGGGCGCGAGACGGTCAACCCGTTCTATGACGCCACGCCCGCCATGGTGCAGGAATCAATGGACCAGTTCGCCAAGCTGACCGGTCGCCAGTACCACCTCTTTGATTATGTCGGCCATCCGGAGGCCGAGCGCGTGATCGTGATCATGGGTTCCGGTGCCGAGACGGTGCATGAGGTCGTGGACTTCCTGACCGCTAGCGGCGGGAAGGTCGGTGTGCTCAAGGTGCGCCTGTTCCGCCCATTCGACGCCAAGGCTTTTGTGGACGCGCTGCCCGCCACGGTGACCTCGCTGGCGGTGCTCGACCGCACCAAGGAGCCCGGCTCCCTGGGCGAGCCGCTCTATGGCGACGTACGCACGGCGATCGGCGAGATGATGGCCGACGGGTCCTACAAGGGTGTGCATTACCCGCGTATCGTCGGCGGCCGTTACGGCCTGGGTTCGAAGGAGTTCACCCCGGCCATGGTCAAGGGCATCTTCGACAGCCTCAGTGCCGTCAAGCTGAAAAACCGCTTCACGGTCGGTATCGTGGATGACCTGACGAACTCGCACCTGCCGTTTGATCCGGCCTGGACGGTCGATTCCGGCAAGCGCATCGAGTGCATGTTCTACGGGCTGGGGTCGGATGGCACGGTCGGCGCGAACAAGAACTCGATCAAGATCATCGGCGAGGATACCGAGAACTACGCGCAGGGTTATTTCGTTTACGACTCGAAGAAAGCCGGCGCGATGACGGTGTCGCACCTGAGGTTCGGGCCGGATGTGATCCGCAGCCCGTATCTCTGCACCAAGGCCGATTTCGTGGCCTGCCACAACTTCAGCTTCCTCGAGAAGTATGATATGCTCTCGAACGCCAAGCCGGGGTCAACCTTCCTGCTGGCGAGCCCCTACGCGGCTTCGCAAGTCTGGCAGCATATGCCGGATGAGGTCGAGCAGCAGATTATCGACAAGAAGATCAAGTTCTATGTGATCGACGCGGTCAAGCTGGCGCATGAGCTCGGTCTCGGGGCCCGCATCAACACGATCATGCAGACCTGCTTCTTCTACATCTCCGGCGTGCTGCCGCAGGACGAATCGATCGAAGCGCTAAAGAAGGCGATCAAGAAATCCTACGGCAAGAAGGGCGAGGAGATCGTCCGCAGCAACAATGCCGCCGTGGATGCCGCCGTGGCGCGCCTGGAGAAGGTCGAGGTGCCTGCCAAGGTTGCCGGCAAGCTCAAGATGCCGCCGACCGTCTCGGATGCCGCGACGGACTTTGTCAAGAACGTGACCGCGGTCATCATGCAGCAGAAGGGCGACAGCCTGCCGGTCAGTGCGATGCCCAATGACGGCACCTGGCCGACGTCGACCACGAAATACGAGAAGCGCAATATCGCGGTGGAGATTCCCGAGTGGAACATGGACCTTTGCATTCAGTGCGGCCAATGCTCGCTGGTCTGCCCGCATGCCGCGATCCGCATCAAGGCCTATGACGAGGCGGCCCTCAAGGGCGCGCCGGACGGCTTCAAGAGCGAGGTAGCCAAGGGCAAGGAACTGGCCGGGCTGAAGTTCACCGTGCAGGTCGCACCCGAGGATTGCACCGGTTGCGGTGCCTGTGTGCAGCGCTGCCCGGCGGCCGAGCGCGACAAAGAGACCAAGCAGCCGACCGGTCGCAAAGCCATCATGCTGGTCGAGCAGATGCCGATCCGCGAGCGCGAACGCGCCAACTGGGACTTCTTCCTGAACATTCCCGAGACCGCCCCGGCGAAGTACAACCGCGAATCGGTCAAGGGCAGCCAGTTTTGCCAGCCGCTGTTCGAGTTCTCGGGTGCCTGCGCGGGCTGCGGCGAGACCGCCTACGTCAAGCTGCTGACGCAGCTCTTCGGTGATCGGGCGATGATTGCCAACGCCACGGGCTGCTCCTCGATCTACGGCGGCAACCTGCCGACGACGCCGTATACCAAGCGGGCGGATGGCTGCGGACCGGCCTGGTCGAATTCGCTGTTCGAGGACAATGCCGAGTTCGGTTTCGGCATGCGTCTGGCGGTCGACCGGTTCAACGCCTACGCACTCGAGCTGGTGGATAAGATCCTTGGCGGCGAGTGCGCCTGCAAGGAGGTTCCGACGGAGTTGTTCAAGGCGATCCGCGACGCGGACCAGTCGACGCAGGCCGGCATCGAGGACCAGCGCCAGCGCGTCGGTCAGATGAAGGCCAAGCTCGCGACCTGCAAGTGTCCGGAGTGCAAGATGCTGCTCTCCGTAGCCGATTACCTAGTGAAGAAATCGGTCTGGATCGTGGGCGGCGATGGCTGGGCCTATGATATCGGCTACGGCGGTCTGGATCATGTGCTGGCCAGCGGGCGCAACGTGAATGTGCTGGTGCTCGACACCGAGGTCTACTCCAATACCGGCGGTCAGGCCTCGAAATCGACGCCGATGGGCGCGGTGGCCAAGTTCGCGGCCTCCGGCAAGCCGATGTCGAAGAAGGATCTGGGCATGATCGCCATGACCTACGGCAACATCTATGTCGCCCAGGTCGCGATGGGTGCCAACCCGAACCAGGTCGTCAAGGCTTTTGCCGAGGCGGAAGCCTATGATGGCCCCTCCTTGATCATCGCCTATTCGCACTGCATCGCGCAGGGGATCAACATGACCAACGGGCTCGACAACCAGAAGGATGCGGTCAATTCGGGACACTTCCCGATCTACCGTTACAATCCGCAGTTGCGCGAGCAGGGCAAGAACCCGCTGACGCTCGACAGCAAGGCACCGACGATGAGCTTCAGCGAGTCGGCGCTTAAGGAGAACCGCTTCCGCATCCTGACGAAGAGCAAGCCGGAGAACTCAAAGCGGCTGCTTGAGAAGGCGGACAAGTTCTTCGCGGCCAAGTACGACCTGCTTACCAAGCTGGCGGGGATGGACATGTACGAGGGCTGAGACGGCTGACGAGTGACAAAATCCTAACGCCCCGCCGGTCGTTGACCGGCGGGGCGTTTTTTTCGGCTCATCCTATGGTTTGTCCGCGTCCTCCGTTCCCTCCGTCACCGGCGGGGCTGTCAGCAGCGGGGTGATGGTGGTGATGTCTTCGAGCCGAAGGGTCTTGAAGATGCCCGGGCGCAGTTCCAGTTTCAGGGTTGTTGGATTGCGCTCGACCAGCACCCCGCGGTAGACTTCCGTCCGGGTCTGGATCTGGCAATTGGGAATGAACCGGCGCTCGAGGGGAAAGTGACCGGTGAGCGTCTCGTTGCGCACCACGGTGATTTGCTGGGTCAGCGGGTAGTACCCCGGTTTGGTCAGGGTCAGCTCGTGTGTACCGGAGGGAACCAGTGGCAGGGAGAACAACGCCGAGAGTTTATCCGTGCCGTCCGCCGCCGGTTCCGTTTCGCCGACGGGCATGCCGTCAATGAGTACCCTGACCCCGGCCGGTTCGGTGGTGATTTCCAGTCGTCCGGCATTGGGGGTCAGCGTAAGGTCTTCGACCTGGTTCTGGCCGAGTCCGAGTCGGACCGTTCGTTCCGCCGGATTGTGGGCGGGAAGTTCAGCGCGTAGGGTATAGGTTCCGGCGGCCAGCGGTGCGATATCCACGGGGGAACGGCCGCGGTACAGGCCGTTCACCTGGATGCGCGCCCCGGTTGGTGTGGTGGTGATGCGCAACGTCGAGGGTTCCGGGCGCAGCGCGACATCGATCTCGCGCAATTCCCCTGCCTGCAGGGCCAGCGTCTCTTCAAAGGCGTGGTGACCGCGAGCCGTGATGCCGAGCTTGACCTCGCCGGTACGGACATTGGCGATCTCGCAGGGGGAGCTGCCCTCACGGACGCCGTCGAGCGTGACTTCCGCCCCCGGCGGGGTGGTTCTGATGGAAAGCGTGGCGGTGTCGGACGTGAGCGTCGTCTGGAGGCGTTGCGGTGTCCGGTCGTGGATGGCGATGTCGAGTTGGCGTGGCAGGAAGCCGGATTTGGAGAGTTGTGCCCGGTGGATGCCGTACGGCAAGTCGGCTACCAGGACTGGCGTGGTGCCGCGGTGGACGCCGTTGATCTCGATGTCCGCCCCCTCCGGGGTTGAATGGACAAGCAGCAGCCCGTTCAGGGGCTCCAGTGTCAAGTCGAGGATCTGCCGTTCGCCACCGCCGATCTCCAGTGTCCGGTAGACCGTGCGATAGCCCCTGAGCGCGGCGGACACAAGGAGCCGGCCGGGAGGAACCGTCGGCAGGGTCAGCGGCGTGATGCCAGCGGTCTTGCCGTTGATGGTGATTTCCGCCCCCGGCGGGGCCGAGGTGATATAGAGATCCGCCGACTGGGCCGGGAGGTGGCGGGCGGGGAGCATGATGGCGGCCAGCAGCGCGGTGGCCAACGTCGCAAATGGATGGCTGTGCAGGCTGTTTTTCATCGTGGGGGATTCCGTCTGGCTTCGACTTCGATCAACTGTTTGCGGGCGGCCTGGTGCCGCGTGTCCTCGCGGTCGGGGATAATGTCGAGCAGCATGCGCAGTTCGGCCGCGGCGGTTTCCCAATCGCGCAGCCGGACGGCGCGCTCGGCCCTGAAATTGATTTCCTCGTAGCGGCTGGCCAGGGCTTCGACGGCCTCGCGTCGGGTGTCCAGGATGATCTGGAAGAAGGGGGGCTTGACCTCGACCGCCTCCAGCAGCCATTCCGCCTCGTTCAGGCTGGAGATGGCGGCTGCCAGGTTGCCCGGGGCGACTTCCCGCTCGGTGCTCAGCTTGCGGCCCTGCAGCATGGCTTCCTCGGCCATGGCCACGAGCTGCTCGGTTGAATACTGGATCGCCCAGAGCCCCAGTTCCACCTTTCCGACCGTCTCCAGCTTCGCGCAGACGTTGTTGAAGACGTCCGGGGCCGTACTGGTGTTGCTGACACGCACGGTATGGGCGTCGCGCCCGATGATCACCGTCAGGGTCTGTTCCGTCACCTGTCCCGGGGTGACGCCGCGGTAGAGCGGATCAAGCCGTTCGAAACCGCTCTCGCGGATGAAGGCGATCAGCTCGTCGATGACATCGGGGCTGATTTGCTTGTCGCGGGCCAGGCTGCGGTTGCTGGTGACATCGTCGACAGCAATCGCAAGCGTGCGGTCGGGGGCGATGTTCAGGGCATAGCGGAAAATGTTCGCCGGCGTGGCGTTGACCTTCTCGTAGATCACCGTTAGGGTCTGCGGTTCGGGGATGGCTGCCACGGTGCTGGTTTCCGGTCGCGACGGTTGCTTTTTGGCGGTCGGTGTCGGACGCAGCAGCCAGGCGGTGGCGATCAGCACAAGGGCGGCAACCGCAATGGGCAGCGGACGCAAGCGGCGGCGGCCAGGCACGCGCGTGCTGACGCTTCCGCCGAAACCGAGATCGACCGCCGTGGCCGCGTCTGTGGCGGCCGGGCGGCCATCGTCATCCACGCGGATCACGGTATCCCCGATCATGACTAGGTTGCCGGTATGGACGGGGGCTTCCGTGACGGGCTTGTCATTGAGCAGCGTTTGGTTGGCGCTGCCGAGATCGACCACCCACAGGCCACCGTCCTGCATGAACAGGCGACAGTGGTAGCGGGAGAGCAGCGGGTCGGCCAGCACGATGTCGTTCTTCGATGACCGGCCAATGCGAACACCCTCGTCCGGCACGTCGAAGACCTTGCCGGCTTCCGCCCCGGCCTGGATCGTGATTCTTGCAGTTCGCGTTGTCATGGCTGGTCGTAATGTAGCAGGTGGTCGGATGCTTATCAATAGAGGAAAATCAGCATTTGCGTTCTGGATGCGGTTACGGTAAAAGGAGACGGGAGATCGGTGAACGAGAACGGCGACGAGAACGGAAAACGAGTTGGCATTTGAATCGTCAACCGTTCTCGTCGCCGCTATCGTCAACCGAAATAGGCAGACAGTAGAGTGTTCAAAGAGAGATAAAACCAAAACATATAGTGGTTTGAATTGAAGTTATAGGAGCGAATCATGCTGGATATGAAACGGATACGGGAGCGGCCGGACGAGGTGCGCCAGGGCCTGCAGGCGCGCGGGGCGGATGCCACGGTTGTGGACCGGGTGCTGGAGCTGGATGCCCGGCGGCGCGAATGGCTGACGGCGGCGGAAACCCGCAAGAACGAGCGTAACCGCATTTCCAAAACCATCGGTGAGGCACGCAAGCGCGGCGAGGATACGGCGGCCATCCAGGCGCAGGTACGCACGCTCGGCGACGAGATCGACGCGCTGGATGCGCAGGTGCGCGAGATCGAGGCGCAGCTTGAGCAGCGGGTGCTGATGATCCCGAACATTCCCTGTCCGCATATCCCGGTCGGCCCGGACGCGTCGGGCAATCGCGTGGTCCGGAGCTGGGGCGAGCCTCGGCAATTCGATTTCGCGCCGAAGTCGCACATCGAGCTGGGCGAATCCCTCGGCATCCTTGATTTCGCGCGGGCGACGCGCATGACCGGCGCAGGCTTCCCGCTGCTGATCGGTGCCGGCTCGCAGCTGCAGCGGGCGCTGATCCAGTACATGCTCGACCTGCACATCACCGAGCACGGCTATACCGAGATCTGGCCCCCGTCGCTATGCAACACCAAGAGCATGACCGGCACCGGGCAGCTCCCGAAGATGCAGGATGACATGTACCACCTGGTCGAAGATGACCTCTGGATGATCCCGACGGCCGAAGTCCCGGTGACCAACTATTTCCGCGAGGAGATCATCGAGCAGCCCTTGCCGGTGCTGCTGACCGCCTACACGCCCTGTTTCCGGCGCGAGGCCGGGGCGGCGGGTAAGGGGACCCGCGGCCTGATCCGCGTGCACCAGTTCGATAAGGTCGAAATGGTCCGGTTTGTCGAGCCGACGACCTCGTACGAGGCGCTCGAGGCCCTGACGGCCAATGCCGAGGACGTGCTGCAGCGGCTGGGGCTGCCGTATCGTGTGCTGGAGCTGTGCAGTGGCGATATCAGTTTCGCGGCCGCCAAATGCTACGACCTCGAACTTTGGGCACCGGGCCAGAACGACGGGCTGGAGGTGTCCTCCTGCAGTAACTTCGAGGATTTCCCGGCGCGGCGGGCGGGGATCCGCTACCGTGACGGCGAGGGCAAGGTGCAGTTCGTGCATACGCTCAACGGTTCCGGCGTGGCCTTGCCGCGCCTGGTGGTGGCGATTCTCGAGAACGGCCAGCAGGCGGACGGGTCCGTTGTGTTGCCGGTGCCGATTGTGCCCTACATGGGCGGCATGGACAGGATTACGCTGTGAACCGCTGTGTGTTCTTCGATCGGGACGGTGTTGTCAACCAATCCCCCGGGCCAGGCTATGTCGAACGGCTGGAGGATTTCCACTTGCAGCCCGCATTCGTGGCGGCGGCCAGGGTGGCGTTGGCCTGCGGCTACGCGGTGGCGGTGGCGACCAACCAGCGCGGTGTGGCGCGCGGCATCGTGTCGATGCGGACTGTCGAGGCCATCCATGCGCATCTGACGGCGGCGCTCGCCGCGCAGGGCATTCCGCTGCTGGGTGTGTTCTGCTGTCCGCATGAGCGCGACACCTGCACCTGCCGCAAACCGCAGCCGGGGCTGCTACTGGCCGCCGCCCGCGAGCACAATCTCGATCTGGGTGCCAGCTGGATGGTTGGCGATAGCGAGACCGACATCGAGGCCGGGCGGCGTGCCGGCTGCCGCACGATCCTGATTTCCGAAAAACCGGGCCAGCAGACGCGCGCGACGCTGGTAGCCGCCACGATCGAGTTGCTGCCCGCCGTGCTCGAGCAGGCCCTGGAGCACGCCTGATTGGTAATTGGTCTGCGGTCATGTAGCCCGCTCGCGCCGCGAGCGGGGCTGGCCGCGGTGAACGCGGCGATGTTTATGCCGCAGGGCTGGTTGGCATCCGGCCTCAGTCGCGGCGCGACTGGGCTACGGTCTTCAGTCTGTTACCGCGGCCGCCTTGAAGCGTCGCAGGCCCTCTGTCAGCGTCGGCAGGGGACAGGCGAAGTTCATGCGCACGAAGCCGGGGGCCCCGAACTTGCGACCGTCGCCGAGTCCTAGTCCGGCCTTCTCGAAATGCAGGGCCGGACTGCCCGCGATGGGCAACGAACGGCAGTCGATCCAGGCGAGGTAGGTGGCCTCGACCCGTGGCGACCACAATCCAGGCACCTCCCGCACGGCCGACGCGACAAGGTCGCGGTTGCGACGCAGTACGCGGATGAGCTCGGCGTGCCAGTCGTCGCTGCGCCGGTAGGCCGCCTCGCAGGCGGCATAGCCGTAGGCGTTGACCTCGGTGACAATGCCGCAGGCGGCATGCAGGAAGCGGCGGCGCAGCGAGGGGTCGGGGATAATCGCAAACGACCACATCAGCCCGGCCAGATTATAGGTCTTGCTGGGGGACATCAGCGTGATTGTATGCGCGGCGACTTCGGGTGAAAGCGTCGCCATGGGGATGTGCCGCGCACCTTCCTCGAGAATCAGGCCGCAATGGATCTCGTCGGAACAGATCAGTACGTCGCGCGACAGGCAGACCTCGGCGATTTGCTCCAGTTCCGTGCGGGTCAGGCAACGGCCAGACGGATTGTGCGGGTTGCAGTGCAGGAACAGGCGGGCATCGCCTTCCAGGGCCGCCGCCAGCCGGTCCATGGGGAAGGCATAGCGTCCGTCCACCACGTCGAGCGGGACATCCCGCCGCTGGCGCTCCGCATGTTCAGGGGCGCTCAGGAATGGCGGATAGATTGGCGTGGTGGTGACGACGGCGTCGCGGGGCTGCTCGAGCAGGCGGCACACGACGTTGAGGCCGACCACGATGCCCGGCAGCCAGACCAGCCAGTCGGGGTTGATCTCCCAGCCGTAGTCCCTGAGTAGTTTCTCGCCAATCGCCTCGATCGTGGACGCGGGGGCCTGCGCATAGCCGAAGATGCCGTGGTCGGTACGACGGTGCAACGCCTCCAGGATTGCCGGCGAGGCCGGGAAATCCATATCGGCCACCGGCATGGGCAGGAAATCCTGCTCGAAAGGCTGGTTCCACTTGTAGCTGTCACCACCGCGCCGTTCAATCACCTTGTCAAAATCAAATTGCATTGTGTCTCCTAAGCGCTACCTATAACTTGGCCATTTTGTCTCTCTTTGGACACTACTATTGCCTGCCTATTTCGAATTACGAGATCGGCGACGAGAACGGATGACGATTCAAATGCCCACTCGTTTTCCGCTCTCGTCGCCGTTCTCGTTCACCGAGCTCCGAGCATAAGCATGTAGGTCGTGGCGCCCTCGCCCGACCTCCGAGCATACGTCGCCTGACAGCCAACTGACCGCTGCCCGGCAGCCAACTCTGCTTATGCTCTGTGCTTATGCTCGGCTGGACAGGCGAGGGCGCCTGTCCTACGTTGCGTCTGCGATCGACACCTCTCAAATAAGTTACCACCCTCGTTTTTGCCAACCCCGGTGGGTGGCGGCCTATAACTTCAGGCGGCCGCAATCGCCGCCAGTACAGCCTCATGCAAAACGCCATTCGTGGCCAGCACCCCCTGGTTGCGGCGCAAGGTGCGCCCCTGTGTGAAATCGAGCGGTTGGCCGTGGATGTCGCTGACCCGTCCGCCGGCCTCCTCGACGATCAGCGCGCCGGCGGCATGATCCCAGATTTTCTCCTCGTAGTCGGCCCGCGTCGGCAGGCGCAGGTAGACATCGGCCTCGCCGCGTGCCGTCACGGCATACTTGCACTGACTATCGAGGCGGGCGGGCGCGGCGGTTGTGCCTAGCGCGGAACAGATTGCGCCAGCCCTTCCCTGGGCGGTATGGCCGCTCTCGAACGATTCGCAGAAGACCGCCGCTGCCGGTTCGGCACGCCGACTGACACGGACAGGCTGCGGCGCACCGCCGTCGATCGGTTGGCACCAGGCGCCGCCGCCGCGCAGGGCATGGAAAAGCTTGCCGCGCGGGGCATCCGCGGCGGCGGAGAGCGAGTCGGACAGATACGGACAGCCCAGCACGCCCAGCACCACCCGCCCATCCTCGATCAGGGCCAGTGCCACGGCATACTGGTCGCCGCGGATAAACCCCTTGGTGCCGTCGATCGGGTCGATCGTCCAGAACCGGCCGGAGGCCCCCCCGGTTGCGCCCCCGCCTGCCAGCGCATCGAGCATGGCCTGCGGGCCGATCGCCGGATCGGCCTGCTGCACGAACCCCCGGACGCGCTCGCGCAGTGCCGCATCGGCGTGCAGTAAGCCTGCCTCTTCCTCGGCCACGACCGGGTCGCCGGGGAACGCCTGCCGCAACGCGTGGATGATCAAGGCCTGCGCGCCAAAATCGGCCACCGTGACCGGGGAACAGTCATCCTTGGTGATCGCGTCCGCCCCGCCCGTCGCCCGTCGCACCGCCTCACAAAGCCCCGCCGCCCGACTGACCGCCGCCAGGGCAATGCTGCATTCAGCTTCCATCGTTAATCCTTCTGATTGCGCTTTTAATTGCAGCCGCAGCCGCCGCCACCGACACCGCGACCACCAGCGGCACCCTCGCGCGTGAAGTATATATGTTCATACAGGGAATCACTCAACGGATCCCGGTCTGGGCGCATCGTGTAATCCGACAGCGTTCCCCGCTCCCAGGGTTTTACCGCTGCGCACCCCGCCCCCAGTTGGAGCAATACAAACATCAAAAGAATGAGTACTCGTTTCTGCATTATTTTTCCCCTAATAGCGTATCAAAATGCTTGCGCAAGGCGGCTATCGTTTTTTCCCCGTGAAACCCGTTGTGACGAAAGCGTTCTCGTCCGCTGCGATCCAGGATCAGCGATGTCGGCATGCTTCCCACATTCGCTTTTGCCACCAGCTTCTGCTTCGCATCACGCACGATCGGAAACGTTACCGGCCGTTTTTTCAGGAAGCCATCCATGCCGGAGCGCTTCTCGTCGAGGTTGATCCCCAGCACAACCACCCCCCGTTCTCGGTATTCCTGATACAAGGCATCCAGCGAGGGGAAGGACTTCGCACAGGGCCCGCACCACGACGCCCAGAAATCCAGAAGAACAATTTTTCCCTTCAGATCCGGCAACGGCCCCTCAAGATCAAACGACTCCAGGGGGTAAAACGTCTGCCCAGCCTCCCCGGATTCTTCAGCATGCAACACCGGCATATTCAGTAGCAGCGGCAGCACCGCCAGCAGGAGCATGACCATTCTTCTTGCGTTTAATGATATATGAATCGAACATGCGTGTTTCATACCGACCTCCTTTTTTCCAATAGCATCCACTTGCACCGACATCCGCCCCAATCAACCGTAATGCATCGTCACTTTCCAGCAAGGCGGACGTGGTCGACAGGATCCCCGCCTCGACACACGATGGGCTCAATACCCACACCGCCTCGCAGTCCACAGTCGAGGGATATCCGGTCTGGGGATTGATGATATGACTGTACCGAATCCCGTTCAGGAAGAAACAACGGGCATAATGCCCGGAACAGCAGATCGCGATGTGATCAAGTCCGACCCCCGCCCAGCAGCGGTTTGTACCATCCGGTAATTCCAGGCCAATACGCCATGGACCACCCTCAGGCGGACTGCCGATAGCTTTGATATCCCTCCCCAGATTGACCAGCATATTCGCAACGCCGAACGTCGGCGCCATCTGAATCAGGCAGTCGACCGCATACTCCTTGCCGATGCCGCCAAAATCCAGGATCATGCCTTCATATCCGAGCCGCACCCGCCCCTCGGACCGCTCGACATGCTCCCAGCCGACGCGCGCACGGGCACGCTCGATCTCATCCCCACTCGGCAGGACGTCATGCTTGCGATGAAAACTCCAGAGATTCAGCAATGGCCCGGCGGTGGCGTCGAACAGCCCGCGAGTCTTCCAATTGTACCAGTGACACAACGCTAACAGCTCGTCAGTCATGGGATCAACCAGAACCGCTGCACGCCCCGCCTGACGGTTGATCTCCGAAATGAACGAATTGTCGATATATACGGAATACTTGAATTCGAAATCAGCCAGCCAATCGAAAATGGCCTCCCTGAATTCCATTGCGCGGGCCGTACTGTGCGCCGAGAAAATAATCTCGTTAACCGTGCCCATGGCATCAAACGACAACCGGTGGTAGCCGCCATGTGAGGCCATCGGCGAGCACAGAAGCGTTTCGCGGAGCATTGCTCTGGTTTTTACAGCCATATACGCACTCCCGCCATGACCGACAGAGCATTCGGATACATGTCGTCCGCCGTTACACCGTCCAGACCTTCCTGAACGTAGTGGTCCACCGCCACATCTAATGAAAGGCGGTCAACAGGCCGCCAGATCAACTTCACGCCATACCCCCATGCCGACATTTCAGACACCCGGTAATCCGAGGAATAAAAAACAGGATCGCCCGTGAATTGTGTATCGTAGAAGTCCGCCGCACTTTGTACATAGTAGCGTACGGCAGGACGCACAATCAGTTTCGATCCGATCTTTTGATACCAGGCGATTCCCGCCGTATGAGCCTGCATACCAAAGCTGTCGTTATAGTACCGGT
>Ga0100400_1001640_pt1 | contig 15900 bp, 3 predicted proteins | sample CryGeymeta201524_FD_80420 | JGI IMG/M metagenome (GOLD analysis project Ga0100400, IMG submission 80420) | Groundwater microbial communities from Crystal Geyser aquifers in Utah, USA - Crystal Geyser metaG 2015-24 | ecosystem: Environmental > Aquatic > Deep subsurface > Groundwater | place: USA... | reverse complement strand
TCGCTCAGCCCCTGCGCATACTTCAACCGCAGCACATCCCGTATCCGGCGCATCGACAGTCGTCCCGTTGGCATCTCGGCTTCCTCGCTTAAAACGAAGGTCACCGTAGCTTCAGACTGTCGGCCAAACCCGCCCACGATAGCGTGGAACGACTGCCCATCATCCCGTGGAATCGCTGCCCATGATCAGCTGGAATGGGCGCCCATCATCCCGTGGAACACGCAGTTTACCGACGGCGACGTCGGCACGGGCCATTTCGACCATGTCGTCAAGCTTACCGATCCGTGGCGACGCTCCAAGATCGACGCGATGATCGCATCACCCTTCGAGCGCACGCTCTACCTTGACGCCGACGTATTCGTGATGACAGACGTGACCGAACTGTTCAGCCTGCTTGATCGCTTCGACATCGCGCTCGCCCATGATCAGGAACGCAACAGCGCCCATTCCGCCGCTATATGGCGGCGCCCGTTCGGCGCCTGCTTTCCGCAGTTCAATTCCGGCGTCATCGCCTTTCGCAAGACCGCAGCGGTGACGACGCTGCTGAACGCTTGGCGAGAAGCCGTGCGCGACAACGACATGAAGCGCGACCAGTCGGCTTTGCGCGAACTGCTCTGGCATAGCGACCTGCGCATCGCCACGTTGCCGCCTGAATACAACATGATGGACCTGTCGAGCGTGCTGCGCCTCGACGGCGCGTCGATCGCGCCGCGGATCATCCACCATTACCAGATTCACCGCACGGTGAAGGGGGCTGTTCCGGGCACCATCCGCGAAATGCTGGGTCCTGCTGCGGCGGAGGCTATCGGTCGCATGATCGCGGCCGACCGCTACATAGCCCGAGCCGAGTCGCGCCAACCTTGGCGGTTGGCCCGCTGGCGGAAGCGGTCGCTGCAGGCGCGGATGGCTTTTTTCAAACTGATGTGTCGGCTGTTCGTCAAGTAACGCCGTGGATGGCGCAGCGCACGCAGCGCCGCGTCAGGCGATCTCGTGCAGCCAGGTAAAATCCAGATAGTCGGTGCGCAGCGGTTCGCCGGGCGCGCCGAAGCCTCGAAGTTCGATCGTGTCGCCGAAACGGAGGGCGACGTCATTGATGTCTTGCTCGACCAGCGCGGCGACCGTCGGGTTGGCCGAACCGGTGTCGCGCGCCCATCGAAATGACTCGATCTCGGCGCCGTTGACGAGCACCCTCATCGAAGCCACACCGTCGTTCTCGTCGAAATATCCCAGTCCGAGATCATAGACGCCGCTGGGCCGGTCGAAGACAAGCCGGGCGACCTGTTCGCCCGCGCCAACAGCCTCGATGTTGATCCCGCCGGACGCGGCGGAGCGATTTCTTGTCGTGAAACCCTCGAGCAGGGCGAAGTCCTCAGCCTCGACGCGGAATGGCGCAGGAGGCGCAAGATCACGCGAGAACGCGAAATCAAGATAGTCGGTGCGGATAGGCTCGCCAGGCGCACCAAAACCGCGCAGTTCGATCACGTCGCCGGGCCGAAGCGCCACATCCCCGATCTGCCGCTCGATCAGCGCGGCGGCGGCGGGACTCGGCGAGCCGGTGTCGCGGTTCCACAGGAACGCGTCGATCTCGACGTCATTGACCAGCACGCGCATCGACGCGACGCCGTCGTTCTCGTCGAAGTGGCCGAGCCGCAGGTCATAGACGCCGCTCCGGCCGCCAAAGACATGCGCTGCGATCTGTTCGCCGCCGTCGGACGCCTCGATGTTGACCCCGCCGGACGCGGCGGCCCGGGCGACCGTCTTGAAGCCCTGGACCAGGGTGAACGCCTCCGCCTCGACGCGCAACGGCGCATCGTCGGGGTCGAAGAAGGCGACCACGCCGTCGCCGTCGAAATCCTGAGTCAGGGCGTCGTTCACCCCGTCGCCGTTGCGGTCCATCGCGGCCGGCAGTGCGCCATTGGCGATGGGAGCGACGTTGCGAACCAGGAAAACATGGTCGTTGAAGTCGAAGTTTCCAGCGCCGGGATAGTCCTGGATTGCGAGATAGACGCCCGGAATGACCGATCCATCGCCCGCCCGCGCCTTGAAATAGCGCAGGATATGGCCGCCATCCGGCGTCGTCGCGTCGCCATCGCCAGTCAGGGGCGCGTCGTTGCGGCGCAGGGCGGGGTCGGTCTCGTTGGCGCCGGGATCGCTCCAGGTGGCGTAATCGGGGCGGCCATCCACGCTGATGTGGACGCCGAAGACGCCGGTCGGCGCGAACGCGGCGCGCGTCTCGCCGACGCCACCCAGCGCCATCGGCAGCACAGACTGGTTCTGCGCGCCATCCTGCGCAAACAGCTCGACACGGCTCGCCGCCGAGGCCGGATCGTGCACGTGAAGCCGCGCGACGTCGCCCACCCGCTCGCCGCCGATCCGCTGCGTACCGAGGAAAGCGGCAAGCTGGACGACCTCCACCGGCGCATTCCCGTCCAGCGCGGTGAAATAGGGCGCCAGCACCTCGTCGCCGATGATCTCGACGAACGCCGGGTCGCCCTGTTCGGGCAACGCGTCAAAGGGGATGTCCGTGGCGTAGCCGAAGGCGCGGGCGATCTGGAAAGGCTGCGGCTCCTGCCCGTTCTCGGAGGCGAACTGCGCAAGGCCCGCAAGCGTGATCTCCGCGTCGCCGACGCTGGTCGCGACGCGCAGGGTGGTCTCATAGAACTCCGGCAGCTTCGCCAGCCGCGGGTCCGGCGCGTCCCTGTCGCGGCTGGTCGGATCGAGGCCGACGAAGGCGACGGTCACCGTCGCGCGGGCGCCGGCCGCCAGTGTCGCGGGAACCGGGCCGACAATCACAAAGCCGGATTCATCCGCGATCTTTATGTTTAGGATCGACAGCGGCTGGCCGCCCTCGTTGACGATCTCGAAACTTGCCTTGTCGCGGAAGCTCTGCCCCGGCCGCAGCGTCGGGCTGTCGGGGTTGATGTTGGTGAAAACCAGCCGTGCGTCCGCCGCAGCGTCGTCTAGCTCCGTAACGCCAAGCCGCCCCGGTGCGGGCGCCACCGCGATCGACACGAAATCCTCGTCCGACAGCGCCCGGTCATTCGCCACGATCCGCAACGTATCGACGCCCGAGAAGGTCGGATCGGCGGTGTAGACCAGCGAGCGCAGCGCGTCATTCACCTGCGGCGGCGTGCCGAACAGATGCAGCGCGCCCGTGCCGTCGCCGCCGACCGTCGCGCCGGTGGCGGAGACGTTCAGCGTTCCGTGCCCGACAGACAGGTAGGCGTTGAAGCGCGGCGTCAGGCCGACGTCAGCGTCGTCGATGCGGATGCGGTTATCGACGCCGAAGGCGAAGGGCCGCCCGCCGACCGTCGCGACGGCTGTCGGCGCCGTGGTGACGGGGGCGGTGCTGACCGGCTCGACCCCCTCGATCACGAACATCGTGTCGTTGAAGTCGCCGTTGATGCCGATGAAGTCCTGAAAGCCCAGATACACGTTCGGTATCGCCGCGCCCCCGGCGTCGAAGGCCTGGAAGATGCGCAGCCAATGTCCGTAGATCGCTTCGGGCGCCGCGTCGGGGGGAATGTCGCCCTTGCCGTTCAGGTTGGGATCGCTGGAAAAGTTGGCGGCGGCAATGCTGAAGACGTTGTCGCCCTGCCAGATGTCGGGAATGGTCTCGCGCGTGAAGCGCGCCGAGGCGAACACCAGATCGAAGCTTGCACCCGGCCCGCCCGCCGCATCGCCGACGCCAGGCAGCAGGGATTGCGTGTCCTCGCTCCTTGCGCCGAAGGTCAGCGCTGTCGCGCCCTTGGTGAAGGGCCGGTGAATCGTGATCGGCTCGGAGCCTGACCGCGGCCCCGAATAGCGCGCGATCATCGTGATCTGCGCCTCATCCACGCCGTCGGCGATACGCCAGTGCGGCGACAGCACCTCGGTCGTGTCGAACGCCTCATAGAGACCGCCAGTGAACAGCGGCGAGGGGTCTGTGTCGAGGAACGACAGGCCGGGTATGGCGTTGCCGAAGCCGAAAACGCGCCAGACCTCGTTGACGCTGGGCTCCCAGCCGCCTTCGTCGAACCGCTGCCAGAACGCCGACAGATCGACCGAGGCGACTGGCGTGTCGGGATCGTCGCTCAGGATGTCGAGCCGCCCGTCCACGACGCCGGAGACATTGTTCGGCCGCTCCGTGAAGGCGGAGCGGTCGAAGACGACGGCGACGTCGATCGACTGGCCGAGCCCGAGGGTCACGCCGTCGAGCTGATCGGGATCGACCAGCGCGAAAGGTCCCATGAGATTATGGCCGTCGAGCCGCAGCGGCCCGGCCCCCTCATTGGTCACGCGCAGCGTCGCGACATCCTTGAAGGCGCGCGGCGTCGAGGCGTTCCGGTCGGGCGTGTCGATCCAGTTGAACTGCAGCCGATCCTCGAAGAACGTCGCGTCGAGGCTGCGCAGCGCGATGTCCGGCTCCAGTCCGGCGACGCCCGCCACCGTCAGGGCGATGGCGTCCATGGTCGTGAAGGCGCCGTCCGTGACGGCGATCTCGATGCTGGTCTCGCCGAGAAAACCGGTCGGCGGCGTGTAGACGAGGCCTGCCAGCGCGGCGTTGACGTCGCCCTGCGCGCCGGAGACCGCGAGCGCGCCGCCGTCCTCGATCACGACCTGCGCCGCCGCCGACGGCGCCAGTGTCACCTCGCCGACGCCGGGCCGCAGCGTGACCGTCAGGCGCTCGCCCGGCTCGCCAAAGACCGAACTTGTGTAGCCGTCGTTGAAGGCGATGGCGCTGTCGGCTGGCGCGAAGGCGGCGTCGGGAAAGGCCGAGACCGGCGCAGCGCCCGTCGGCGTGGCCGCGACGAAGGCGAAATCGAGGAAATCGACGCGCAGCGGCTCGCCCGGCGCGCCGTAGCCGCGCAGCTCGACCAGCGCGCCCTGCTCGATGCGAACCCCGCTGATCGTGCGCGCGGTCAGGGTTGATGGGCCGGGGACGGCGGAGCCGAGTTCCTGGTCCCACATGAACGCATCCACCGCCACGCCATCGATCAGCAGCGCCAGCCGGGCGACCCCGTCGTTCTCGTCGAAATGACCGATTTTGACGTCGTAGACGCCGCCCGGCCGGTCGAAGACGAAGCCCGCGCTCTGCTCCAGGGGGCCAACCGCCTGCAGCACCGCGCGTCCCGACGCCGATACGCTCGGCGTGACGGCGAAACGGTCGAGCAGCGTCAGCGATTCCGCCTCGATGCGAAACGATGGCGACGAGATGGCGACGCGGTCGAGGTTGGGGCCGCCGCGACCGATATTGGCGATCGTCAGCGCGTTGGCGCCGGCCTGCAGCGAGACGACAACCGTTTCCGCTCTCCACTGGTCCCAGGCGCCGGTCGCGGCGAAACCCGGCGAGGCGATCCGGACGCCGTCGCGCGACAGCGCCATCGGACGGTCGCCGCCGCCGTTGGCGTAACGAAAGGACAGCAGGTAGTCGCCGGCCTCGGGCGCCGTGACCACGAACGCCGCCGCGTCGCCAATCTGGCCGCCCATGTCGAGATAGCCGTCGCCCTCATGGCCAGCCCACAGGCCGTCGGGGTCGAGGCCTGACTTCGGCCGCTCGGGCGACATTGCGTCGCGTACCACCGTCAGTCCGTTCAGATCGGACGTGCCGGTGTCATCGAGGATCGCGAAGACTTCCGCCTCAATGACGTCGAAAAAGGCTGCTGTCGCCACTGCGCACCTCTGCGGATTTGATGGAGCCAGTTCTAGGACACCCGGCATTTAGTTGAGGACGATGAAACATCACTCCTGATGGTTACGCCCGATTCCTTTTTACGACGACGAGCGCCGGCGCTTCCGCCGGCGCGGTCAGGGTCAGGAGATAAGATCGTCGATCCAGGTGAAGTGGAGATAGTCGGTGCGGATCGGCTCGCCCGGCGCGCCGAAGCCGCGCAACTCGATCACGTCGCCGACTTCGAGCGCCACATTCTCGATCTGACGCTCGATCAGCGCAGCGGCCGCGGGGCTGGCGGAACCGGTGTCCTGGTCCCACTGGAACGCATCGATCTCCTCGTTGTTCACCAGCAGCCGCATCGAGCCGACGCCGTCGTTTTCGTCGAAATGGCCGAGGGCGAGGTCATAGACGCCCGCCGTCCCGTTGAAGACGTAGGACGCGATCTGCTCGCCCCCGCCGACGGCCTCGATGTTGGCGCCGCCTGACGCGGTCGAGCGCGCCTGGACCTTGAAGCCCTGAACCAGCGTGAACGCCTCCGCCTCTACGCGGAACGGCGCAGGCGGCGGCGCGACGTCCAACACCTTGGTGAAATCGACATAGTCGGTGCGCAGCGGCTCCGTGCCGTCGCCAAAACCGCGAAGCGCGATGATGTCGCCGCTCTGGATCGTCACGCCGCTGATCAGGTGGACCGTCGCAGTGCTCGGGTCGGCCAGCGGCGAGCCCAGATCCTCGTTCCACAGGAAGCTGTCGATCTCGGTCCCGTTGCGCAGCACACGCATCGAGGCCGATCCGTCGTTCTCGTCGAAATAACCGATCGCCAGATCGTAGACCCCGGACGTCTCGGCGAACGTATAGGTCGCGATCTGCTCGCTCGCGCCGAACGAGCGCAGCACGGTGTCGCCCGACGCCTGCGGCCCGATCACTTCTACCCCGAAGCCCTGCACGATCGTGAAAGTCTCCGCCTCCACGCGGAACGTGTTGTCCGGCGGCGGCGGCAGATCGCCCACCCTGTCAAAGTCGAGATAGTCGGTGCGGATCGGTTCGCCCGGCGCGCCGAAGCCGCGGAGCTGGATCACGTCGCCCGCCCGCAGCGCCACGTCGGTGATCGCGCGCTCGACCAGCGCGGCGGCGGTGGGATTGGCCGAGCCGGTGTTCAGGCTCCACTGGAACGAGTCGATCTCGGCCCCGTTCACCAGCACCCGCATCGACGCCACGCCGTCGTTCTCGTCGAAATGGCCGAGCCCGAGGTTGTAGAGGCCGTCCATCCCCGTGAACACATACGAGGCGATCTGCTCGCCCCCGCCGACGGCCTCGATGTTAGCCCCGCCCGACGCGGCCGAGCGGGCCTGGATCTTGAAGCCCTGCAAAAGCGCGAACGCCTCCGCCTCGACGCGGAAGCTCTCGGCGGGCAGGTTCTCGACAAACTGGAAGTCCACGTAGTCCACCCGCAGCGGCTCGATGCCGTCGGCGAACCCGCGCAGCTCCACCACGTCGTTGGGACGCAGCGCCACACCGGCGATGCCCCGGATTGCCGCAGTCGCGTTGTCGGCCAGATTGAAGCCAAGATCCTGATCCCAGACGAAGCTGTCGATCTGCTCCCCGTTGACCAGAACCTGGAGCGAAGCCTCGCCGTCGTTCTCATCGAAATAGCCGATGCCGAGGTCATAGACGCCCGCCGCGCCGGTGAAGACATAGCTGGCGATTTGCTCGTCCGAACCGACCGCCTGCAGGATGCCGCCCGCCGAGGCTGCGCCGATGGAGGCCGAGACGAAGCCTTGCGCGATGGTGAAATCCTCCGCCTCGACGCGCAGCGTCGCTGCGGCGGGCGCGGTGACCGTGAAGCCGCCCAGCGAGGCGACCGGCGCGGCTGCAAAGCCGTCGATGTCAAAGACCTGATTGGCCGCAAGACTGATCGTGTAGACGCCGTTGTCGCCTGCATCCCAGGCCCCGCCGGGGGCGCCGATGCTATACGAAACCACGCGCGGCGAGCCGTTCGTCATCTCGCTGACCGCCACGTCGATGATGCTCAGCGCCCCGCCCGGACCCGTCACGACGAGATCCGCCGCGTCCAGGGTGCTCACGTCGAGTCCGACATTGTCGTTGTAGGTCACCTGCACCACGGCGAAGACGCCGCCGGAGATATTGACGTCGAACATCCGCGTGATCGCCGCGGTCGGCGGCGTGCCGGCTACCCCGCCGACCTCGATGGTCACGGTCGCCGTCCCGGAGGACAGAAGGCCCGGGTCGGTCACCGAATAGGTGAAGCTGTCCGCACCGGTGAAGCCTGCGGCCGGCGTGTAGCTGACCTGACCGCCGCCATTGTCCACCACCACGCCGCCAAAGACCGATGTGGCGGGCAACGTGAGTTCGAGCGCGCTCAGTTCGTCATCGACATCGTCGATCGGCAACGCGATCAGCAACTCCTCACCGGCGCTGACCGACGTCGAGAGCGACCCGGCCGTCGGCGCGTCGTTCACCGGGGCGACCGTGATGTCCACGGTGTCGGTGTCGTTCAGCGCGCCGTCCGACGTGACGATGGTCAGCACATCGTCGCCGAAGAAATCCTGCGCCGGCGCATAGGTCAGCCCCGCCAGCGCGGCGTTGATCGTCGCGGCCGAACCGGTGATCACGACGGTCGCCGTGCCGTCGCCGGATACGCCGTCGGCGGCGGCGACGTTCAGCACGCCCTCCGAAACGCTGAGCGTCGTCGTCAACGCCGCGCTGTCCGGGTCGGACACCGAAATCGCGTTGACCCCGGAAAAGGCGAACACGCCATCCTCGTCGAGGCTCACCGCATTCGGCGTCGCGTTGTTGGGCCTCTGGGCGCCCTCGCCCAGAGGCAGCAGGAACTGGAAGTCGAGATAGTCGGTGCGCAGCGGCTCGCCGCCATTGGCGAAGCCCGCGATCTCGACCACGTCGCCGGGACGGAGCGCGACGTCCACGAAAGTGCGCGAGGCGCGCGCCTGCGCGTTGCCGTTCGCGGTGCCCAGATCCTGGTCCCAAAGCCACGCGCCGATCTCGATGTCGTTGACGAGCAGGCGCATCGAGGCCACGCCGTCGTTCTCGTCGAAATAGCCGATGGTCACGCTGTAGCGGCCCGCTTCGCCGCCGAAGACCATCTCGGCGCGCTGTTCGCCCGATCCCGAATTGGCCAGCACCTGACCGCCTGAGGCGGCCCCCAGATTGGCGACGGTGAAACCTGCGGTCCGCGTCAGCGTTTCGGCTTCGACGCGCGTCGCCGGCGGCAGCGGCAGCGCGACCTCGAAGGACCCGATCACCGCTGCCGGCGCCGTGGCGCCGAGGGCGTCGGCGACCGAACCCGCCAGCAGTTCGATCTGGTAGGCGCCGTTGTCCACCGCCTCCCAGACGCCGCCGCGCGCGGCGACGGTGTAGACGACCGTCGCCGTGCGGGCGTCAGCGCCGGGCGTGACGGCGGCGTTGGTGACCGACAGCAGCCCGCCGGACGGATCGACGACACGGATGTCGTCGATCCCGAGCGAACCAAGGTCCAGCGCGACGTCGTCGCGATAGTGCACGGTCACCTGCGTGCTTGTCCCGCCCGCGACGGTGATCTCCGGCGCGCTCGCGTCCAGCACGATCGGGGCGTCGTCATCGACGTTGGTCACCGTGATGGCGACGGTGTCGATGTCCTTCAGCGCGCGGTCGTTGGTCACGATGCGCAGCGCGTCGGGGCCGTCGTAGTTCGGTGTCGGCGTATAGATCAGCTTGGCGAGCGCGGCGTTCATGAGGTTCTGCGCCGTATTGCCCGCGCCCGACACCGTGCTGGCGACGAGCTGGATCTGCCCGGTGCCGCTGCCCGTGATCGTGACGTTCGTCGTGGGGTCGATCACGAGCGTGCCATGCTCGACGGAGAGCAGCACGGTCATGCGGTTGGTCAGCGCGGCCCCGTCCGGGTCGCTGACGCTGATGGCGTTCGCGCCCGTGAAGGCGAAGGAGCTGTCTTCGGCCATCGTGATCTGCGCCGGCGCCGCGTTCACCGGCGCCTGGCTTGCAGGCGTGACGCCACTGATGATGAACATCAGATCGTTGAAATCGCTGTTGATGCCGATCTTGTCCTGAATGCCGAGATAGACGTTGGGGATGATGTTCCCCTCGGCGTCGATGGCCTGGAAGATGCGCATCCAGTGGCCGTAGATGTCCTCGAGCGTGGCGTCGGACGGCAGGTCGCCGGTGGTGTTCAGCGACGGATCGCTCGAGAGGTTGTCGCCGCGGATGCTGAAGACGTCATCGCCCACCCAGCCGTCGGGGATCTCCGTGTTGGTGAAGGTCGCCGAGGCGTAGCGCGGGTCGAGCACGACGCCCGCCACGGCGGTGGTGCTGGTCCCGCGGTCGGGCAGCACGGTCTGGCTGTCCTTGACCTCGTTGAACAGGTTCACCACCGTGCTTCCCTTGGCGAACGGCCGGTGGATCGCGATGCCCTCGCTGCTCGGGCCGGACCAGCGGCCGATCAGGGTGAAGGTCGCCCCGGTGAAGCCGTCGGCGATCTTCCAGTGCGGCGACAGCACCTCCTCGGGGGTCAGCTGCTCGTAGAGGCCGAAGGTGTCGAGCGGGTTGGCGGGGCCGTCCTGCAGCGGCAGGTCGGGGATGCGGTTGCCGAAGCCGAAGACTTCCCAGACCTCGTTGACGTTGGGCTCCCAGCCGCCTTCGGTCTTGTTCTGCCAGTGGCCGGCGAGATCGACCGAGATGCTGTTCTGGCCGAGATCGTTGCTGAAGATGTCGAGGCGGCCCTCGAACACGCCCGAGACGCCGTTCGGACGGGCGGTGAAGGCGGCGCGGTCGAACTGGACCTCCACGGCGATCTCGGCGCCGGGCTGCAGCGTCACACCGTTCAGCTGCGCCGGATCGGCCAGCTTGAACGGCCCGCTCAGGTCGAAGCCGCTGATCTGCAGCGGCGCCGTGCCGTCATTGGAGACGAAGACGATCCCGGTGTCCTTGAAGTCGCGCACCGTTGACGAGTTCGCGCCGGGATCGTCGTTCCAGTTGAAGTGCAGCCGGTCCTCGAAATGGCCGGGGTCGCGGCTGCGCACCGAGATCACCGCGTCGGGGTCGCCAAAGCCCCCGACAGTCACCGAGATCGTGTCGGTGTCGGTCAGTCCGCCGTCCGAAGTCTCCACCGTGATGGCGGCGTCGCCGACAAAGCCAGCCGCAGGCGTGAAGGTCAGCCCAGCCAGCGCCGCGTTCACCTGCGCCGTGGTTCCCGAGATGGTCGTGGTCGCCCCGCCGTCCGTGACCACCACGGCGGCGCCGGTCGCGCCGAGGGAGACCGCGCCGTTCTCGACCCGCAGCGTGGTGGTCAGCGAACCGCTGTCGGCGTCGGATACCGACACGACCGCAGCGCCGGTGAACGCGAAAGGCTGGTTGACGATCGTCGTCGCCCCGGACGGCGCGCTGTTGACCGGCGCCGAGCCGGGCGCCGCATCGGCGATGTAGCTGAACTCGAGATAATCGGTGCGCAGCGGCTCGCCCGCCGTGCGGAACCCGCGCAGCTCAATGGTCGCGCCGTTCTCGAGAAAGACGTTGACGCGCTGTGTGGTCAGCGTCGCCGGCGCGGCGGCCGGAGAACCCAGTTCCTGATCCCACAGGAAAGCGTCCACCGCGATCCCGTCAACAAACATCGCCATGCGGGCGACGCCGTCGTTCTCGTCGAAATGGCCGATATCTACGGCGTAATAGCCCGACGGACCGGTGAAGACCATGCTGGCGCGCTGCTCACCGGTCCCGACGCCCTGGAGGATCTGTCCTCCGGACGCATTGTTGCTGTTGGCGACGGTGAACCCGGAGGAGATCGAAAAAGTCTCGGCCTCGATGCGGAAGGGGGGGGGCGCGGGGTCAAGCATGACGATCTGACTCTCTCCTGTTACGCGATTCAGCGTTATCATATAAAGACGGCCCGTATCCTGATCGGCGACCAGATCGAGCGGGTTGAGGTAGTGATTGATCGGCTTTCCGTTGAAGTCCCGCAGCACGAAATCGGCGATCACAGATTTGTCGTCATCCAGCAGCACCGCGCGAAGATCGTTCCCACCGGAATACTCTGTAAAAATTATGGCGTTTTGTAGCCGGTCGCCCCACACATCGCTATGATATTCGATGACGCCGTTCGGCGAGCGGCTGTTGCCGAGGCTGTAGAGGGCGTCCGGGTCCCACGCGGCGTCGGGCTGCACGCCGACGGCGTAGCCCGACGGGCCCGCCACCTCGAACGGATCTACCCCGGCGGTCGGATTGCCGCCGTTGAGCACGAAATGGTCGTGCAGCGCGTTGGGGTGGCCGTAATAGCCGCCCTGCTCGACGCGCAGCAGCAGGTCCGGCTGCAGCGGCACGCTGTTGAGCCCCTCGTTCTGCGCCGTGTTGGGATTGTCGGGCACGTTGCCGCCGGCGGCCGAGCCGTTGGTGGGCACATAGAGCGAGCCGTTCGAATGCCACAGAAGATCATAGGCGTTGCGCGGGCCGGTCGCGTAGACCTTCAGCACCGCGTCGGCCGCGAACGGATCGTAGAACGTCTCGATCAGCGCGCTGTCCGCCCCGGCGCCCTCACGCACCGTCGCGGCGCCGTTGGCGTCGAAATGCAGGAACGCGCCCGTGAAGGGCCCGCTGTCGATGGCGATGCCGCCGTTCTTCAGATTGCCGTCCACATCAGCGAATCGGCGGTTCAGGCCGTCGGCGGGCAGCGGCTCGGTGGTGACGTCGAACCCGCCCGGAGGCGGCGTGCGGGAAGGATCGATCTCAAGCACGGCCGCGCTCAGCAGCCGCTCGGGGCGGAAGCCCCAGGCGCTGTCCGGGGCGCCCATGGCGGTGTTGGACCCCTGAAGCACATAGAGCAGATACGGCGGCGCGTCGGGGTTGGTCTCCGGGTCATGGGCCGGATTGGCGCGGAATTGCAGGCTGTTGGTGACATGGTCGCCGTTCGAGCGCGGCAGCCCGGTCAGGTAGGTCTCGATGGTCGCGTTCGCGAGGCTGTCGTCTGCGCCCAGCGTGACCTTGCTGATACGCCCGCTGAAGTCGGGCACCGAGTTGTCGCGGCCCGACAGCGGGATCGGCCAGTTGTCGGAGATCCACAGCACCGACGGGTCCTCGGGATCGAAGGTCAGGCCGATGATGCCGCGGCGGCCGGCGATCGTCTCGAAATCTCCGAACGGCGTGAAGGTGTCCTGCGTGTTCTTGAGGATCTCGCCCGTCAGCGGATCCAGCGCCCAGCGGATGATCTGGCCGCCAAGCGTCGCGACATAGAGATGGCTTCTGTCGGCGGACAGCGTGGCCGAGCTGTAAGCGAAGGCGCCATCCGCTGCGCCGTTGATTTGCAGGCGGTCGGTGAAGGCGACGCCGCGATCGACGTCCGCCCGGCTGTCGCCAGTCACGAACGTGGTCGAGAACTTCTGGAAGGCCCGTGGACCATCGCCGTCAACGCCGCCTCCACCCGTGCCGTCGCTGTTGGAGCCGCGGTCCACCGCACCGTCCACGACCAGCGTGTAGCTGGTGTTGGCCTTGAGCCCGCCGCCAGCTTCGACCGTCACCGAATCGCCTGCGGCGGTGGTGTTGGCGGTGACCGCCACTTCCGCGCCCGTCAGCGTTTCATAGAGACGGAAGGAGCCGTCGAGCAGGCTGGACAGATCTATGCCGCCGCGGCCCTCGACGACCGCGACGCCGAGAAAGATGTCGGCTTCCGGATCGACGCCGCCCGCAAAGCCGCTCGCCGGGGCGAGAAGGGTCTCGAACACCTCCGCGCCGTCCTGCGCGACCGCGCGAGGGGCGATGAAGGCTGCGTAATCGTCGGGCGCGGGGCGGTTGTCGTCCGGGGTCGGATCCTCCAGCGGCCGCACTTCGAGATACTGGATCTTCGTGCTCGATCCGCCGCGGGCGTCGAGCGTGAGAAAGCCGTCTGTCACCTCAACCGCGACGGTCACGAGCCCGGTGCGGAAGCTGGCGGTCGGCTCGAAACTCGACGCCGCCGCGCCCTCGACAAACAGGCGGAAGGCCTGCTCTGCAACCGAGCCCGCGACATCGCCGATTGAAACCGTCACCTCGTACCAGCCGTTCGACACGCCGACTTCCCACGCGACGCGGTCGGCTGGTCCGGCGGGGTAGGTCGGCAAGTCGAAGTGGGCGAAGCCGGTTAGCCGCGGGTCGTAGGTGCTGACGATGCCGCCAGACCGCTCGAGGATCGCGTCGGAGGGATAGAGCGCAGGATCGATGGGCGTGGCCGTGGCTCCATCGGCGTCGAGCACGGATGCTTCGGTCACCCAGCCGTAGAAGAAGCCGTTCCCGCGATCGCCGAAGCCCAGGAAACGGTCGGCGAAGTAGCCCGACGGCGCACCCGTGGCGCTGTCCTGGAAGTTGACCCGGAGCACATCGACGCCGGTGGATTCGAATGGTTCGTGAGCCATTGCACACTAAGCCCGCCTTTGCCCTAAAGAAGGGAGCCGTCGCCTGACGGCGACGAAATCCCATGGATACCTAAAATATCAGTCGCTGCAGGGCCGCCGCAGCGTTCCCTGAGACCCTCAGGAGTGGCGCGCAGCCAGTTCCGCTGCTCCGCCAATACGCAGATCCCGCAGCTTTTTTCCCACGAAAGCCCTCGCCCGGGTGATCGGCAAATGCGATTTGTGCGGCACGACGACCTTCTGAAGCAGATACCGGCTGATCACATGATGGGCGAAATCCGACAGCGGTCGGTAGGCGTAGGCAGTCCCGTCGCGCTGAATGACAGGATCGAGCGCGACGCGCGCGAAGCGCAGCTTGCCGTCGGGCAGCCGGATCGTCAGGCGACCGCTCATGACCTCGGGCGCGCCGCGCAGCCAGAGCGTGGATTCGTTCACCGCCGAGACGCCGACCGGCTGCACATCGCCGTCGGGCGTAAAGGTCAGATCGAAGGTCCGGGCGCGCTCCACGTCACTCGCGTCGGCCGAGCGGGCGATCCCGGATCGGAAGCTGCGCCAGGTCGTGGAGCCGCCGCGCGCCAGCACGCAGCAGCCGACCAGCGCGGTCATGGCGATCTCGTTGACGTAATTGACCGGCGCGTGCACCAGCAGCGCGTTATACCGCGCCCGGATCGCCTTGGATGCGCCGTGGTTCATGTAGGCCTGCGTGTGCCCGACCAGCCCCGGCTTCACCGCAAAGCGCGCGTCATAGTTCGGCACCTCGCAGCGATAAATCGCCGCGATCTCGGGCCGCACCGGGCGCGGGCCGCAGAGGTTCATGTCGCCGGCAATCACGTTGAGCAGTTGCGGCAGCTCGTCGAGGCGCGTGTCGCGCAGGAATCCGCCAAGCGGCGTCTCGGCGCCGCTGCCGGAGGGCAGCACGCCGGTCATCGTGATCGCGCGGGCCTTCTCGCTGTCGAGCGTACGAAACTTTATCACATGAAAAAGCTTGCCATTCCGCCCTATTCTCGGCCCAAAGTAGAATATTGACCGACCCTGCGTCGCCAGCAATGCGATGGAAATAATTATAAACAACGGCAGAACAAGTAAAAAAAGCGCACTGGATAGAAAAAAATTATAAAGGCGGTGAAAAGTATTGCTCTTCGGCACGAAGCCGGTCGCGGCGATGGTGCGCGACGGACTGCCTGCATTGACGGCGCCATGATTTGACTTGGCGACCAGACGAACATGTTTCATCACAAACTCCACGCTTATGCACCAGCGGCTTCAATCAACATTCTTAAGATTTTAGTAAGATTTCCGAAAATGTAAAAGCTTTTTTTAGCCTAATCCGCTCCCGTTAAGCGCGATTCTCGCCCTGGTTCAGCAATGAGGCTGGGAATAGCCGATCCGAAGCGCCCTCAACGCGGGGCGCGAAGGCTCTCGGCGTAGATCTCGATGAACGCATAAGGCGAGCCGGGGGTGATCATGTGGGAATCCGCGATGTCCGGATTCGAGCCGATCGCACGCTCGGCGTCGTCGGGTATTCCGTCGCCGTCACGGTCCGGCGCCAGCGGCGCGCCGCTCGGCCGCGCCGGCGGGTCGCCCGCCTCGGAAGGCGTGTTGATCAGCTTGCCGCGTCCCGCCGCCGCCTCGGCCAGAATCCGCGCGTCCACCGGGTCCGGCGTCGGCCAGCGCGCGCCCGCGCGCGCCAGCACACGCTCGCGCACGACGGCCGCTGGCAAAACGGGCAGGCCCGACCCGGGCACGACGCGCGCAGGCTCGATCACATCCGCGCTGGGGCCGCGCGCCACGTTCGGACCGAGTGATGTTATGTTATCCGACAGGAACACCCGAAATCCCGGATCGCGC
>Ga0100400_1001608_pt1 | contig 16072 bp, 14 predicted proteins | sample CryGeymeta201524_FD_80420 | JGI IMG/M metagenome (GOLD analysis project Ga0100400, IMG submission 80420) | Groundwater microbial communities from Crystal Geyser aquifers in Utah, USA - Crystal Geyser metaG 2015-24 | ecosystem: Environmental > Aquatic > Deep subsurface > Groundwater | place: USA... | reverse complement strand
CGCCAAGGGTTTTTGAAATCCAAAAGAAGCGAGCGGGACGCGCCGACAAAAAATGGAAAGGAAATTTTTGGTTTTTGCTCCCGCGACCGAAGGGAGCGGACGAGGCGCGCAGATTAGTCCTCGTTCGGATTGTTTTGGAAAAAAGTTCGGATTTTGTTCAGGAGACACAGCCCAGAAAGAAACCTGTGTCTAACTACTTTAGTTAAAATCAACATGAGCAAAAATCCGTTTGTAAATGCACTAGCGGCAATGGCGTATATCACTGTCGTCGCATCGGTGTTATATTACGGGTCGAAAGCGATTACTCCTGTAGACGGCGTTATAATCCCCATCTCCTTTCTGTCGTTGTTTGTCCTTTCCGCGGCTTTAATGGGATACTTTTTCCTGTACCAGCCCATGCAACTCTTCCTTGCAGACAGGCAAAAAGAAGCGACATGGCTTTTCTTAACGACGGTGGCAATCTTCGCTTGCATCACCGGAGCGATGGTCCTCATATTATTACATGATAGTATTACCATATGAACAATAACCAATCCGTTCCAATGGGTTTCTGGCCGCGGCATATATCATGGCTTACAGTCGTACTCGCGATTCTTACTATTGGCACCTTCCTCGCTATTTCTGGTCCTGGTGTGCGATACATAACACCAATGATGGAGATAGGAGGTGGGATAAGGGAATCCGCGGATAGTTCAGGTAAGGACTCGAGTATATATTATCCCTACCAATATACAAACCCCGATGTCCCCGTGACCGACACGCGGGAGTTTTTGAAGATATATTACAACGCATCTATGCTCTCCCGCGACGTGCAGAGTCTCACGCGCCGCGTTGAGACGACGGTACGCGGATACGGTGGCCGTCTCGATCAAGAGTCAAATTCTCCACTTTACGGCTTCGTGAGCTTCGTGGTGTCCCAGAGCAAATATAATGCATTCCGCGCCGAGCTCGAGAATCTCGTGGACAGCCGGTTCCTCACGGTCAACATTTCGTCCCAGAATCTTCTGTCGCAAAAGGTAAGCATCGAAGAGCAACAAAAGCAGGCTGACACCTCGCTTTCAGATTACAAGACTGTCCGCCAAAAAATCATCAATGCTCATGCGAGCGCAATACAGTCGCTCCAATCGAAGATAGATGCAGAAGGAACAACAGAGAGTGACAAAGCACTGCTTAGGCAACAGCTCGCGAGCGAGAACGCATCATATGCCGTGCAATTGAAAAATGTAGACGCAAATATAAAATATGCGCAGGACTGGCAGAAGGCCGTGCAGACGCAGGACCAGACATTGCTTGACAACGTCGCGACGGTGGCCGGCACGGTCTCTATCCGATGGATAAGTCTTTGGGACATGGCCCAGCTCTACCTGCCGGGTTATTGGATCCCGACCATCTTTGCCGCGCTCACACTCCTCTCATTTTTTCGAGATCGCCGTCGTTCAACTATCTCGGCCACTGATGCGGTTTAGTAACACATGACAAAAATGTCGCGAGGTGCGTGGATAGGCGTTTGCGCACTTGCACTTGTTTACATCTTCGGCTTCACAAACATATTCGCGACAGAATATCACTCCGCGACTACCGATACGTCGGAGCGTTTTATCCCACTACCGGAGCTGGATAAGGCCGACTACGATGCGCGGCTTCTCGCGCTCGCGCATGTAAGCACCACCACAGGAAGTCAAACTTCACGTGCAACTTCCGGAAGTCTGACTTCCACGACGACGCTCGCAACATCCACGCAGCGGATTTGGCCGGTAAAAACAGTGTATCCCAATGCGGACGCCATTCTGCCGTTCAGGCGCGTCGTCGCCTATTATGGGAACTTTTACTCGAAACAAATGGGTATCCTCGGTGAATATCCTACAGATCGAGTACTCTCTATGCTCTCGAGTACGACGGCCGAGTGGGCCGTTGCAGACCCGGCAACACCGGTAGTTCCGGCTATTCACTACATCGCGGTCGTTGCGCAGGCGAGCGCGGGCAAAGAAGGGAAGTACATCCTCCGGATGCCAGACGACCAAATCGAACATGCGCTCGATATGGCGAAACAAATTCACGGGCTCTTATTTCTCGATGTACAGGTGGGGATGAGCACACTCGAGCGCGAATTGCCTCTGCTCGAGAAGTATCTCCGGATGCCGCAGGTGCATCTCGCCATCGATCCGGAGTTATCGATGAAATATGGGAATCCGCCCGGTACTGTCATCGGCACTTTTGATGCGACTGACATAAACTATGCCGCAGAATATCTTGCGGGCCTCGTAGATACTTATTACCTACCACCAAAGATTCTTGTCGTGCATCGCTTCACACAAGCGATGGTGACCAATTATAAAAAGATACAGACACTGCCAGAGGTCGAGATTGTAATGGATATGGACGGCTTCGGGTCTAAAGAATTGAAGATGGGAACGTATACGCTGGTCATATACCCGGAGCCGGTGCAATTTACCGGCATCAAGCTTTTTTATAAAAACGACACCAAGCCGCCCTCTACCGGCATATTATCGCCGCAAGAGGTCTTAGATCTCACCCCCGCACCGATTTATATTCAATATCAGTAGTTGCACATAGACACGGTGTGGTATCATCTCCTGCATATGAACACAAATGAAAACAATAAATTCTTACCAGTGGCAGTCATAGTTGCCGGGCTTTTTATCGCGGGTGCGGTCGTTTGGAACGGACAGAATCCCGCCGCTCCATCAGATGGAACAGCTCAAGCGCCGAAGGTGAATGTTAAAGACGTTAAGATTGATGGCGACCCATTTATCGGGCGTGCAGATGCACCGATCACCATCATCTCGTGGAGCGACTTCCAATGCCCGTACTGCAAGAAATTTGAGTTCGAAACGTTGCCTGGAATCATTGAGAATTATGTAGACACTGGGAAGGTGAAGGTCGTATTTATGGACTTCACATTCCTTGGCAGTGATTCAATCGATGCAGCTCTGTATAACCGTTCTGTGTGGAAGCTCTATCCTGAACAGTACTTCGCGTGGAGAACCGCGATGTTTACCGCCCAAGATGATGAAGGTGACCAGGGCTTCGGGGATGCCGCGTCAATTGATAAGCTCAATACAGCCATTTCGGGCATCGATGCAGAAAAAGTTTCTGCTGATGTGAAGGCGAACACGAACGCGTATCAGAAAGAAGTAAATGCCGATAAAGCCGAAGCACAAAAAGTCGGCGTAAATTCAACACCCTCATCTATTATCGGTACGCAAGTTGTCGCTAGCGCGTATCCGTTCGAGTATTTCAAACCGTTGATTGATGAATTGTTGAAATAATTCATTCTCCGATCAGAATGAATATTGTTCTTATCGCTCTCTTCGCTTCGGTCGCCACCTTCATCGGCGGTTCGTTTGCGCTCCGATTCCGCGATAAGCTACACCTCATTCTCGGCTTCTCGGCCGGCGCGGTCGCGGGCGTCGCACTCTTCGATCTCTTGCCAGAAGCTATAAATCTCGGTACCGCCTACCATTCTGCCGCGACTATCGCGCTCTTCATCGCGCTCGGTTTCTTCGGTTACTTCATCCTCGACCGGCTTATTCTACTCCACATGAATGAAGGAGAAGGCGAGACACATACGCCGCAAGGCTCCTTTGCCGCTCTCACGCTCTCGGCGCACAGCTTTCTCGACGGTATCGCGATTGGCGTCGGCTTTCAGACCTCCGCCGCTGTCGGCATTGTCGTTACCGCCGCTGTGCTGGCACACGACTTCTCGGACGGCATCAATACGGTAAACCTCGTCCTACGTAATAGCGAAACCGCCAATTGGCGGGTGGCATTCAACTGGCTCCTTGTGGACGCCGCGGCGCCGGTATTCGGCGCCACCTCCACACTCATCTTCCGTATTCCCGAATCGTCTATCGGGCTTGTGCTTGCAGTCTTCGCCGGCACCTTCCTCTATTTATCAGCGAGCGACCTTATTCCCGAGAGCCATCATAGGCATCCGCGCGCCTTGACAACGATAATGACCCTCCTCGGCGCAATACTGCTGTATCTCATCGTGCATTTGGTATAATCTTTGCATATGAAACTCTTTTCCCATTGGCTCGTCGCGGCTCTTGCGATCCTGATTGCGGCATACATCGTCCCGGGCGTTTCGGTCACGCTTGTCGGCGCGCTTATCGCCGCAGTCGTCCTCGGCGCGCTCAACCTTTTCATCCGCCCCATTCTCCTTATCCTCACGCTTCCGATCAATATCCTCACGCTCGGACTCTTCTCGCTTGTCATTAATGCGGTTCTCGTGCTTCTCGCATCATATTTTGTGCCGGGTTTCCTTGTCGACGGATTCTTGACTGCGCTTTTCTTCGCTCTCGCGCTCGTTGTTATTAATTGGGTATTCTATTCTTGGAATCGTTATTAAATTAAGCTTCTCGCTTGCCTCGAGCGAAGTTTATAAAGATCGGCGAGAAAGAAATGGCGACAATGGTGAGCGAGATAGGAAGTATGTAATGTTCGCCATTCGGAATCAGCGAACCGAGGAAGTAACCGAGCGAGATCATCCCTGAGCTCCACAAAAGTCCACCGAGCGCGTTATAAGAAAAGAACGTCCGATAGCTCATTGTACCGATGCCAGCGAGAATTGGCGCAATTGTGCGCACGACAGGCACGAGGCGCGCTAGGACAATTGTGCGGCCGCTATACTGCGCGAAAAATTCTTGTGTGCGAGTCACGTATACTTGTTTAAAAAAACGTGAATCTTTTCGTTGGAAGAACGTATCACCCGCCTTTGTGCCGAACCAATATCCGACCGAGTCGCCGAGTATCGCCGCGCACATGACGATGAGGATAAGCGGCACTACCGAGAGAAATCCGCTGGCAGAAAGAAGCCCGGCGGCGAACAGGAGCGAGTCACCCGGAAAGAATATGCCGATAAGGAGCCCACTTTCGGAGAAGATAAGAAGAGCAATGCCGAGATAACCGCCAGCCTGCACTATGGCAATCGGGTCGAGATGTACGATTGCAATAAGAAAATTATCCATTCAGATGCAGTATACTAGAACAGATGGAATCAATACAAACGTTGTCCACGCCAGAGGAAGAGCTTGCGTATCTTCGCGAACGGATAGCGCGCAAGGAAGCGGAAATTGCTCTTCGGCAGGGACCAGAACAAGCCGGTTCACCAGAGCGAGTACGTATTATTTCAGAACAGATTCATGCACATCACGTTGCTCCTGTCGAGATTCTTGCGCCCGAGTATCGTATCAGCGAGGCGACGAAAAACAGCGAGGTGGAGGCGATACTCGCCGAACTCAATCTCGGAGGTAGCGAACAGGCGATCAAAAGTCTGCAACAGACAATGGGGGAGAAGGGAATCAAAAATGCACTCGCAGTGCTCGAGAAACTTCACAACCCGCACGTTACAGATGACTTCCATCGGTACCTTGTTCGCTATATCGCGACTGGGCTTCTCGCTCACGGTATTGATGAAAAGGCGCCACGCTTCCAAGCACTGAAGATGACGCTCTATGAAATAGCGCTTCCCGGGCCGAAGGCCGCCGAACCGAACGCGCGCGCGAAGACGCTTAAGGAGCTCATTTCCAGCATGGAACAATTCTATGCGGGTCTTCTCTCAGTCGAGGATGCGGCTAGCGGTGAGCCGCACTACTACGCGCTCGAACTCGCGGTGCCTGCGGACAGTCCCGAGCTCCAATTCTATGCGGCGGTGCCCAACAGTAAATGCAATCTATTCGAAAAACAGCTCATCGCTCTATTCCCAGATGCGCACTTGGTGCCGCAGCCGTACGACTACAATATATTCGCCAGCGGTGGAACCTCGATAGCTTCGACGGCACATTTTACCGAGCATCCTTCGTTGCCGCTCACCTATTACACCGACTTCGATTACGATCCAATTAATACGATCATTAATGCGTTCGCCAAAATAGAACACGCTGGCGAGGGCGCGGCATTGCAGATCATTGTTGAACCGCGAGGAGATCGCCATGTAAAGCACTATCGGAAAATTCTGCAGGCTCTGCGTAAAGGCGAAAAAAAATCAGCGGCCTTTTCGACGCCTGAAACCGCACTCGGGGAATTTGCTCGCGATATCGGACGTACGCTTTTCTCAAACAAGCCGAAGGATGTGGAGAAGGCGAAACAGGCCGAGACCCGTCAGATTGAGGAGAATAAATCGTATATAGAACAGGTGGAAAAGAAGATCTCGACACCCATTATTGGTGCGACAGTGCGCCTTATTGTTTCTTCAGGCAATGAACGCACTGCTGGACAAGTGTTAGGCGATCTTGAAGCATCATTTAATCAGTTTGCGAGTACGCAAGGGAACCGGCTGACATTCACCCGCCTACCGGCAGGGAAACAGGTGTCGAGGACGTTTGAAGATTTTTCCTTCCGTCTTCCAGACCCATCGGCTCTTCCCCTTTCGCTCCGCGAGTTGACGACTATGTATCACTTCCCGCCGTCGGGCATCGAATCCTCGCCGCACCTGAAGCAAACGCGCTTCACTCATGCACCCGCACCACTCTTTCTCCCGCATCCGCCAGCTGGCGGAGTCGCGCTTCTCGGAATCAACTCCTATCGCGGGCTGGAGACGCGTGTGTATCTTGATCCCGAAGATCGCCTGCGGCATCTCTACATCATCGGCCAGACCGGTACCGGCAAGACCGGGCTCATGAAATCAATGATCATCCAAGATATTAAAAATGGCGATGGTTGTTGCTTCATCGACCCGCATGGTTCCGACATACTCGATATTCTCGCGGCGGTGCCACCAGAGCGCTATAAGGATGTTATTTACTTCGACCCAGCCGATCTCTCGCGGCCGTTCGCACTCAACTTTCTTGAATATGACCTGTCGCGTCCCGAGCAGAAGACCTTCATTGTCAACGAACTCTTGATGATCTTCCGCCGTCTCTATGGCGATGTGCCTGAGTCTATGGGACCAGCCTTCGAACAATACTTCCGTAATGCGACCCAGCTCGTAATGGAGGATCCAGCGAGCGGCTCAACCATTCTGGACATCGCACGCGTGCTCGCCAACAGCGAATTCCGCAGAGAGAAGCTTAGTAAGAGCATGAACCCGATCGTGAACCAATTTTGGCAGGAGATTGCAACCAAAGCTGGCGGCGAGGCCTCGCTCGAGAACATCGTACCCTACATCACCAACAAATTTGACGACTTCACCTCCAACGATTTCATCCGCCCGATTGTTGGGCAACAAGAATCATCATTTAAGTTCCGCGATGTGATGGATACGAAAAAGATTTTGCTCATCAATCTCTCTAAAGGCCGTCTCGGAGAAAAGAATGCGAACCTTCTCGGTCTTATTGTCGTTGGTAAGCTATTTATGGCGGCGCTCTCTCGCGCGGATACACGCCAATTTGCTGGCTCTACGCCTTATCCACCGTTCTATTTATATATTGATGAATTTCAGAATGTAACTACCGATTCTATACCTGGTATTCTCTCAGAAGCGAGAAAATATAAACTCTCTCTTACAGTTGCGCACCAATTTCTTAAGCAGATAGAAGAGAAGACGCGCAATGCGGTCTTCGGTAACGTTGGGAATATGGCCGTCTTCCGCGTCGGTGAAGAGGACGCGGAGTTTTTCGCGAAACAATTCGCACCTGTCTTCGAGACGCTCGATTTCGTCAATATCGAGAACCGTAACGCCTACGTGAAAATGCTCGCGGGCGGCATTCCACAGAAGCCGTTCGATATGAAAACGCCTGATCTGCCGCTTGGGAACCACGCACAGGTGGATGATCTTATCCATCTCTCCTCGCTCACCTATGGTCGCGATCGTGCTACTGTTGAAAATATGATTCGCGAGCGGTATCTTTCGCACTGATAAACGTATGAAAGAAAGACCATCACGATTTTCTTCAGTTGAGGATACTGACCGGCATGTGCGGGCAGAAATGCTGGATCTGGAAGCTCAAGGTCTCCGTAATTGTCATAGACAAGAAACGGAAGAGAAATCGTTCCAGGGGATTCAGAATGATGAATCCACACCAGAGGAGTGGCATGAAAAGTTGTCCATTGCTATAAGCCACCATAAGAAAAAACATGAAGAATATAGGAAACTTCGGGAGGAGAACCTCACAAACCGTTCGGAAGAATTAGACATAGAGACAAAAAAGTTAGGACCGAAAGTCGTAGAGTTTATTGGTTCTGGTATCGAAATGTATAATAAATTGCATTGGGCGAAAAAACTTTTTGTGACAGGCAGTTTAGTCGCTGGAGTATCTCTTACGTCGACCGTGGCTCCTATAATCTCCGGGGTACTCGCCACAGCTCTCTACGGTCAGCGTGTTGTCGGTGCCGTTGGTCTTGCTATAAATAAGCGCAAGAAACTCAATGCGAAAATAGAAAAGGACCCAGAACATTGGCTTGCGAATAAATCTGAACTTGCGAAGAATACATATGCAGTTGCGCTCGCGGCGGTCTATATGGGAGCAACAATCGTCGCAGTACACGAGGGGGTGGAGGCACTGAACGCGCTTGGCGTGAATGAATGGCTCAGTGGTATCTTTGGGCACCATGAACCTACAGCTGATGTGTCGGTGACTCCTGATGCGCCTCATACCGCGCCCGTTGCGGACGCGGGCGTGAATGAAGTCATTACTGAACCTGCCCACGTACCAGAATCTGTCACTATACCGGCAGTTGAAGTTCCAGTCGAAATGCCGACTGTTGAGGCGTCGCATGGGCACGGGTATGAATATCTGGCGAAGCGGCTCTGGGAGCAGTTGCAGGACAAACACCTTGATCCAAGCAAGTACGCTGAAGATAGCGACATCCACAAACTGCTCACAGCGGATGCACAATCGATAGATAAAGTAGTGCACCAAATCGCGAGCGACACTAAACACGGATTTTTCAATCCTGATGGTACGAGCGTACAAATCAATCCAGGAGACCATTTGTCCATCGATCCTTCCAGCGGCGCAATTCATATATCAACGAACCACACCAGTTTTGTCCATGCTCCAGAGGGCGCGCATGTAACGCCGGCGATTCATCATCCCGAAACTTCATTGGTCCATCATGCCGTCGAACAGCCATCTCATCCTGTTGAATCGGTCCCTGCTATCGCACACGAACCACCTCTGGGCGAGCCGCCGGCTTCGTATGTCACGAATCCTTCAGGCCTTCATATAGAAATCTACGAGCCGCACATCTATGCCGACGCGGGAGCAAAACACTTATTCGTCTACGGCGGTTCGCCAACTGAGAAGATCAATGCTATTGTGAAATACCTTACTGAAAATCCTCATAAAGTTGTTTTTAACGCAGATGATAACGGCGCGACCCGTATTCCATGGAGTCTTGTCGATGGTAAAGTAATTCCTGGCGCACCAATACGTACTGGAGGTTTTCTTGGCTGGTTCTCATCCTTTATGAAAGCGCCTGGACCGGAAGATTTCAAACAAGTTATCAAATAATCTATGCTACAATGTTACCTATGCAAGACGAATTAACAGTTGCAATTGCCGCCGATCTCGGCATCAAGGATCTCCCGACGGAGGAACAGCAAGCGCTCATCGGGCAGTTCGGCGAAGTTGCGCTTAAGGCCGCGACGCTTTCGGTACTCAGGAAGCTCGCGGAGGATAAGCGCGATGAATTTGCGAAGCTTGCAGAAGCCGGCGACGCCGCGGCGCTCAAAACATTCCTTGACCGCGAAGTTCCCGAACACGAGGATATTGCGAAAGCCGCTGTTGCCGAGGAGGTGAAGCGATTTAAAGATTTTCAAAAACCATAATATACTCACATCATATATTTAACCTAAACCATATGAAACCAACACAAACCGGAATCGCTGTCGCACTCGCGCTCGTTGTCGTCATTATATTATTCATTCTTCCCGGTCTCTCGCCATTCGGAGTACCGACGCCTTCGAATCAACCGACGTCGGACGTCACTACTAACGCACAAACTACACCAATCACTATGCCTGCATACACCGCTCCCATAACACAACTTGTGATGAATGACGAGATTGTCGGTACTGGTGCTGTAGCAGAAACTGGAGATAGTGTAACAGTTAATTATATTGGTGCTCTTACCGATGGCACTGTCTTTGACGCATCTGCTAATCATCAAGAAACTGCAAACGGCTTCATCTTCCAGCTCGGAGCAGGAAAGGTGATTCAGGGCTGGGATGAGGGTATTGTGGGTATGAAAGAGGGAGGTAAGCGACAGCTCGTTATCCCAGCATCGCTCGCGTATGGCGAACAATCACCAGCGCCGAGCATTCCGGCGAATTCTGCGCTCATTTTCGAAGTAGAACTATTGAAAGTATTGAAAGTGCAGAAAACGGCTCAATAAATTACGGATTGAAAAATAACGGGCGCGAACTGCTGCAGTTCGCGCCCGCTGTATCGTCCGTGTCCTCAGTACGGACTTTTTTGCAATACCCGAATTTCTTCTTCGGGGAATAGGTCGAAAATCTCTCTCCCGCAGTTCTCGAAGGTATATGTTCGACCCCCGAGAGCAACAACGCCACCCGCGGCCCCGGCGACTCCTGTCGCCCATGCACCATATCGAGCATATTGTGCATGAACAACGCCAGAAAATGAATGTGAACCAAGACCGACGCCAAGGTATCCGGCGCCAGCGTAAAGCACGCCACTAGAGAATACAGCGACCAGATTATCTGGTCGTACCGTGTCGGTATAGATCCGACATGCACGCTCAGATTCTGCAACGGCAGCAAGCTGCACTGGGGAAACATCCCCCCTTACCATATAATTCAGTGCGAGCTTTTTTTTAGAAAGCATCCAGTCAGGAACTGACTGGTTGTGGGCGATAATTGTCGCCTTTTGTCCTCCCGGCATAGTTACCGGGATTTTCTTTATTGCGCCAGGACCAGCGCATGAACTGAGCAGTGCTGTCGCCAGAATGGCGACCAAAATTAAACTAGAATTCTTTTTCATACAAAGATCTCCTTTCTGAATCGACCCGTAATGAGTCGATTACTTTTCTAGTATAAGGATACTCTATTATTATCGTTTGTCAACACCGTGCCGATGCGATAAGGTAGAAAATAATGAGCACAATTTCTTTCAAAATAGAAAAGCGCGCGAGCACCGGAGGTGCTCGCGCGGGGATCATCACAACGCCGCACGGCACTATTCGTACGCCAGCCTTCACGCTAGTCGGCACGAAGGCGAATGTAAAAGGAGTTTTGCCGAGTTCGATTGTAGAGCTCGGAGCCGAGGTCGTACTCGCGAACACGTACCATCTCTATCTCCAGCCCGGTGAGAAAATCGTTCAAGATGCCGGAGGTCTCGGGAAGTTTATGGGCTGGCAGGGGCCAACGATGACCGATTCTGGCGGTTTCCAAGTATTTTCGCTCGGTGCCGCTTTCGGGAAGGGGGTTTCGAAATTTAAGGACGTAGTACGTCCTACATCAGATGTAAGACGTACTACGTCAAAACATGAGCTCGCAATGTACGATGAAGAAGTGGCGAGCCAGCACGGACAACTCGCAATCATTGACGATGAGGGCGTTTCATTCACCTCGCATCTCGACGGCTCGCTCCACCGCTTCACGCCGGAGCGTTCGGTCGAGATCCAACACGCGCTCGGTGCGGATGTGTTCTTTGCGTTTGACGAATGCACATCACCAAACGAACCGTATGAATATCAGCGCGAAGCGATGGAACGTACCCATCGCTGGGCTGAACGTTCTCTGAAAACTCATCGTTCGAATCTCGGATCTCGATCCACTCAAGCCATATTCGGCATTGTGCAAGGCGGCCGACACGAGGACCTGCGCAGAGAATCAGCGCGTGCGATTGCTTCTCTTGGCTTCGACGGCATCGGCATCGGCGGATCGTTTTCAAAAGAAGATATGCACAGTGTGCTCGGCGCCGCTGTAAACGAGCTTCCCGAGGAATTACCACGACATTTTCTCGGCATCGGCGAGCCTGGAGACATGTTAGAGGGTATTGCAAACGGTATGGATCTCTTCGACTGCGTCGCGCCAACGCGGCTCGGTCGCCACGGTTCTATCTATACGTCTCATGGCGTTATCCATTTACGCAATGGCCGATATCGCAACGACTTCACCTCACTTTCCGAACTTGGATTGAAGTCTGACTTCAATACGAATTCCAGAAGTCAGACTTCAGGGTTTACACTTGCGTATGTCTCACACCTCGTCCGCTCGAACGAGATGCTCGGCGCTATCATCGCCTCGATGCACAACCTCGGATTCATCCTGCAACTTGTCTCCGGCGCGCGCCAAGCGATACTCGATGGACGATTCGACGACTATCGCGCCGATTTCATCCGCGACTACTATGGCTAATCTTAAACTCCACACCCCATGGGCGCCGGCTGGGGACCAGCCGGAAGCAATACGGAAGCTTGAAGAAGGACTTGAGCGTGGTTTACGACACCAGACGCTCTTTGGCGTGACGGGAAGCGGAAAAACATTCACGATTGCGAATATCATCGCAAAGTATGACAAGCCGACCTTGGTGCTCGCACACAATAAAACGCTCGCGGCCCAGCTCGCGCAAGAGTATCGGGAATTTTTCCCTGAAAATGCTGTGCATTATTTCGTCTCCTACTACGACTACTATCAGCCAGAAGCGTACATCGCACGTTCAGATACTTACATAGAAAAAGAAGCAATGATCAATGCCGAAATAGACCGCTTGCGCCACGCTGCGACGCAGGCGCTCTTGACGCGTAAGGATGTCATCATTGTTGCTTCTGTCTCGGCTATCTACGGACTCGGTTCACCTGAAGAATACGAGAAAGTGCATGTAAAGATTGCGAATGGAAGTATTGAGAATCGCGCGGCGCTTATTCGGAAACTCATTGGTATCTATTTTGAGCGGACGAATGCCGACTTGAATCCGGGGCAGGTGCGTGCTATCGGCAACTCACTTGAGTTTATGCCGGTCAACGAGCGTGTTATATATCGTATTGTTTTCGAGAATGACGCAGTCGCTCACATTGAACAACTCGATCCGATTTCGCGTACAAAGATTAAAGAACCAAAATCAGTTTTCGTTTTTCCTGCAAAACATTTCATCACGAGTAAAGACGAACGCACTCGCGCCATAGAGGACATAAAACTCGAACTCGAAAAGCAGCTCGCTCGTTTCAGGCGCGAAGAAAAGCCGCTAGAGGCTGAACGATTGAAGCGCCGAACGCTCTACGATCTCGCTCTTATTCGCGAGGTCGGCTACACGAGCGGCATCGAGAATTATTCCCGCCACTTCGACGGGCGGAAGCCGGGTCAGCCGCCGTACACGCTTCTCTCGTATTTTCCAGAAGGATTTCTCACGGTCATCGATGAGTCGCATGTTACCGTTCCACAAATTGGTGGCATGTATGCGGGCGACAAATCACGCAAAGATGTATTGATTGAATACGGTTTTCGCTTACCGTCGGCACGCGACAATCGCCCGCTTACGTTCGAGGAGTTTGAAGAGAGGATCGGGCAGGTATTGTATACGAGCGCAACGCCGGGGCCGTATGAGCGGGCGCACTCTGAACAAGTTGTTGAGCAGGTTATCCGCCCGACTGGTCTTATCGATCCCGAACTCGTAGTCCGAGGTGTCGTTGAATCAAAAGAGTATAAAGGACAAATTGCAGATTTTATAGAAGAGGCAGAAAAAGTAATAAAAAGCGGCGGCAGAGTGCTCGCGACAACTTTAACGAAGCAGATGGCTGAAGATCTTTCAGTATTCTTGCGCGAGAAGGGAATTGAAGCAAGATATCTCCATTCGGATGTGAAAACAATGGATCGCATCGACATCCTCACTAACTTCCGCAAAGGAGAATTCGATATCTTAGTCGGCGTAAACTTGCTTCGCGAAGGGCTTGACCTGCCCGAAGTAGAGTTCATCGGTATCTTGGACGCCGATAAAGAAGGATTCCTTCGGAGCGAGACGTCGCTTATACAGACCATCGGCCGCGCGGCGCGTAACGTGCTCGGTCGCGTCATTCTTTATGCCGATGTAATGACCAGCTCGTTGGAGCACGCCATTGACGAGACGAATCGCCGTCGTGCGCTCCAAGTTGCGCACAATAAGAAACACCACATCACGCCGAAAACTATCCATAAAGAAATCCACGACATTGCGGCAAGTATGCGCACCGAGCACCAGCGAACCATCGACGAGCTTCTTGTACTCGATAAGCTCGCATATAAAGACGATCCAAAGGCATTTATTAAACGCAAGAGGGAAGAAATGTCGGAGGCAGTGGCACAACTCAACTTCGAAACCGCCGCCCTCATCCGTGATGAGCTGTACAAATTGGAAGGGAAGAAAAGAAAGTGATACACTCATATCGTACCTGCCCCGCCACGGGCAGGATTTATAGGCATGCCAAAGAAAACGAATACCTTTAAAGAGGAGCATCACCATACGCACGGGAGCGACTGGCTCGTCGTGAAGGGTGCGCGTACCCACAATCTGAAGAATATCGACGTCGCGATGCCGCGTGGCGCAATGACGGTCATTACCGGCCTCTCGGGAAGCGGGAAGTCCTCGCTCGCTTTCGATACTATTTTTGCCGAAGGACAGCGGCGTTATGTCGAGTCGCTCTCCGCATATGCGCGGCAATTTCTCAATCAAATGGCGAAACCGGACGTGGATGAAATTACCGGTCTCTCTCCGGCCATTTCTATAGACCAGAAGAGCCGTTCGAATAATCCTCGTTCGACAGTCGCAACCGTTACCGAAATTTATGATTATTTGCGCGTCCTCTATGCGCGCGCTGGCCAGCCCTATTGTGTGAATCATGATGTGCCTATAGTGCGGCTTTCAAAAGAAGAAATGATAAAAATGATATTCTCACGCATCATCGCAATCGATAGGAATGCCGCCGTCACTATCTATGCGCCAATGGTCGTGGGTAGGAAAGGCGAATACTATCAACTCCTGTATGACCTTCTTGGAAAAGGATATGAAAAAGTGGTCATTGATGGGAAACTTCATTCATTGCGCGAGAAGATTGTACTTGATCGGAATAAACAGCACAGCATCGACGCTCTTGTTGATAATATATTCGTTTCCGAATTCGCTCGCACGACCGCTGACGCTCGAGAACGGCTCTCCGAGGCGCTCGAACTCGCGCTCAAGGAGTCAAATGGTCTGGTAAAGATCCAGCATGCCGACGGCACACTCGAAACGCTCTCGTCAAGATTTATTTGTCCGGACGACGGAACTCCTTTTCCGGAAGTCGAACCGCGCCTCTTCTCGTTCAACTCGCCGTATGGCGCATGCCCGGCATGCCACGGTCTCGGCACCGAATCGCTTTTTTCTGAAGAGCAATGTTCGGCCTGCAAAGGAAAGCGCCTTCGGTCGGAGGCATTGCGTGTCTATTTAAAGGGTGAAAAAGATAATGGGCTCGGTAAGAATATTGTTGATTTTACTTCGATGTCGATACGCGAAGCGAAAGAATTCGTCGATAGTATCAAGCTATCGGAAATGAAATTCGATATTGCCATGCCGATTTTGAAAGAAATAGAAAGCCGTATCGCCTTTATGTTGAACGTCGGTCTCGATTATCTCACTCTCAATCGTTCGGCGGCAACGCTCTCGGGCGGCGAAGCGCAGCGCATTCGACTCGCCTCACAGCTCGGGAGCGGACTCACTGGGGCACTCTATGTGCTCGACGAGCCAACCATCGGGCTCCACCAGCGCGATAATGATCGCCTCATCAAGACGCTTCTCACACTGAAAGAGCTCGGAAATACAATTCTTATTGTCGAGCATGATGAACGCACTATCCTGTCTTCCGACTATCTGGTCGATATCGGTCCGGGCGCGGGTGTTCACGGCGGGGTGGTTGTCGCTTCCGGCTGGCTGGATGAATTGCTGACAGCAAAAGAGAATGCAAATGATTCCTTGACGCTCGCGTATGTGCGAGGAGAGAAAGAAATCCCTGTTCCCGAGAAACGCCGCACGAGCGAGAATGGCTGGCTGAAAGTGCGCGGCGCAACTCTGCATAATGTAAAAAATCAAAATATCGACGTACCGCTCGGCAAACTTGTCTGCATTACTGGAGTCTCGGGAAGCGGGAAATCGACATTTCTCTACAATATTTTGCACCGCAATATCGCCTCTCGACT
>Ga0100400_1001599_pt1 | contig 16139 bp, 10 predicted proteins | sample CryGeymeta201524_FD_80420 | JGI IMG/M metagenome (GOLD analysis project Ga0100400, IMG submission 80420) | Groundwater microbial communities from Crystal Geyser aquifers in Utah, USA - Crystal Geyser metaG 2015-24 | ecosystem: Environmental > Aquatic > Deep subsurface > Groundwater | place: USA... | reverse complement strand
GAACGGAGTCTTCGTTGCTGAAGAGTATGTCGTCTCCGGTGGGGTAGCAGAACACCTTTTCCGACCAGTGGAGCATGGTCCACTCGACTAAAATCAACTCCTTTGTCCCCAGGCTCAGTTTGTCTCTCGTCCTGACGGTCCGGAAGTTCCAACCCGGATGATACTGGCCTCTGAGCGATTTGACGCGGCCGGTAATGCAGTAGATCCGCCGAAACTCGCAGCACATTCTTAGATCCCATACTGATCACCTCCCCACAGCCGACGCCGAAGATATTCTCCCCGAAAACCACCTCAGGGGTTACGGTGGAACCGACCTGATGCTCTGTGACGCTGTTCCCCGGTTCCACGGAAGCCGTGTTGATCAGCAAGTAAGGTTTATTATCTACCAGGTTGTCCATCCCCCGCCACTCCTTCTTGAATGCTTCCTTGTCTTTTAGATTGATCGGTTCCATCTTGTCGTCACATTTCATACGGGAAGGTTGCCCGTGCGTCACTAACTGTTCCATTATTACAATCAACGCAGGGTGTTGTCATTGACTTAAGTCAACCTTAACTGCTCGGCTTTTCTAATGCACGCCGGGGGGATAGTTTCAGAGCCAAAGACGATGCGGAAGCATCCCTGCCCTGCGGACACACACCGCGCTAATTCAAACTATTGCCGCAAATCCTCCGCTTAATCAATGGCGCCCTAGGCCTGACCAGTGGCCTGTGCCGCGGCAAAGAGACTGCGAGAAGCCACACCGATAAGCGCTTTGATGTCTTATCGCTGCCTTGGCGGCAGGCAGCCTGAGAGAGACCCGTGAGACTTCAAACTTGAAGCGACCGTCCAAGCGTGCTATTATGCATCAGTGGTTGATCGCCTCATGGGCTGCTTAATGAGATTCTTCACCGCCTGAGATAGGCGATTCCCGAGACATATCCGAACGGCTTAGTAATCCTTTCTGGTTTTTTGAAGAGGTTTCGCATGAAAACAGTAATGCTTCACCTCACAAGGATCGTGGCCTCCTTCCTGATATTAGTTATGTTCACTTCGCATGCATGGTCCAGTGAACAGCTCACCCAAGAAGAAAAAGCATATCTCAAGGACAAGGGAGAAATCACCTTTGTAAGTCAGACGGTCTATCCCCCATTCGAGTTTGTAGACAAACAGGGAGACCACACCGGGATGTGTATAGAGTTGGCTCGCTGGATGGCGACTGAGTTCGGTTTCAAGGCCATATTTACAGACAAGTCATTTAAAGAGGCACAGCAAGCGGTTCTCTCTGGAAAAGCCGATATCCTCACAAGTCTTTTTTATAGCGAAAACCGTGACAAGCATTTTGACTTCACCTCTACCATGTTTGAGGTGCCTGCATCCATCTTCGTAGCAGCAGACAGACCGGATATTAAGGAGATGGCGGACCTGAACGGTAAAATCATTGCCATGCAGAAGGGGGATTACGCCCTGGAGTTCTTGAGAGCCAAAGGAATCTCATTTTCTGTGTTGGATACCGTTAACTTTGCCGAGGCCACGGACCGGGTGATTGCCGGCCAGGCGGATGCCGTCATAGGCGATGAGCAGATCGTCTTATATCATGTCTATTCAAATCATTTGACGGATCGCATCAAGAAGGTGGGCCAGCCGCTTTACATAGGGTACAACTGCATGGCCGTCAAAGAGGGAAGCCTTGTCCTTCAGTCCATCTTAAATAAGGGAGTAGCGCTTGCCCGCAAAAACGGCGCTCTGGATAGCATTGAACGCAAGTGGCTGGGTGTTCAACTCACTACCGGGAAGTCATTTCTGGAAACTTACAGTTTTCACATTATGGGTCTCGCGGCAGCGTTCCTTGTTTTGATTGCATTGATATGGTTTTGGAACCTGCAACTAAGAAGACAAGTGGCCGCTAGGACCGAAGAACTCGTTAGATCTGAGGCAACCTTAAGAATCCAAAGAGACCTGGGCACTGCCTTGGGGTCCATAGCGGGCCTTGAAGAGGCGCTGACGGTTTGTTTGGATGCAACATTGAAGGTTGATGGTATAGACTGCGGAGGAATCTACCTTGTCAATCCTGAAGACGGGAGCCTCAGCCTTAAGGTTCATAAGAATCTTTCGCCCGAGTTCGTGACAATAAGCTCATATTATGAGAGCAACTCAGCGCAGGCACGTTTGATTGAAAGCGTGGAACCGGTCTTTTTGCCCTATGAGGAATTGCTCTCTATTTTGGTTTATGAAGCGAAGGAATTAGACATCAAAAGGAAAAGCGGCATCCGTTCCATCGGCGTGATACCGGTCAAACATGAAGAAAGGGTGATCGCAGTCTTAAATGCGGCATCCAGGAGCAGGGAGTCTATTTCACAATTCTCCCGATACGCCCTTGAAACTATTGCTTCTCAGACAGCGGGAGCCTTGGCGAGGATCGAAGCGGACCAGGCGTTAAAACGCAGTGAGCGGAATCTTAAGGCGCTGTTTGAAACCTTGGAAGACTTCCTCTTCGTCCTGGATGGTGCAGGACGGATTGTGGGCTTCAATCCCGTTGTTGAAAAGCGTCTGGGCTATTCATCGCAGAAGCTCCTTACAATGAATGTCTTTGACCTTCATCCCCCGGATCGAAGGGACGAAGCAGCAAAAATAGTAAAGGACATGTTGGAAGGGAAGACCATGTTCTGTCCCATTCCTCTAATGACCGCAGACGGTCGGATAATACCCGTTGAAACAAAGGTTTCTCTGGGTTCGTGGAATAATAAGGAAGCTATTTTTGGGATCGCCAGGGACATCACCGAGCGGCTGGAGGCTCAAGCCGCAAGAAAGAGAATCGAGGAAAGACTCCTGGCCGCCATTGACGCCATTGACGAGGGATTCGCCGTCTATGACGAAGAAGACCGTCTGGTTCTGTGCAATCCAAAGTATTTGGAGATATACAAGGACTCAAGCGAATTCATTGTCCCTGGAGCAAAATACGAAGCCGCTCTTCGCGAAGGGGCCATGAGGGGACAATACGCATCTGCAGCGGGAAAGGAAGAAGAGTGGGTTTCCGAACGAATGGCTTTGCACCGCCTGGCCGGCAGCAGCATCGAACAGGAGCTGAGCGATGGGCGGTGGGTAAAGATCTCAGAGCGAAAGACCCCCGACGGAAGCACCGTAGGTTTTCGTGTTGATATCACCGACATCAAACGTTCGGAAAAGATTGCGCAGGATGCCCTCAAGGAGAAAGAAATTCTTCTAAAGGAGATACACCATCGGGTCAAAAACAACATGCAGGTGATATCAAGCCTTCTAAGCCTTCAATCCTCAAAGACCGAGAGTCGGGAGATCATAGATGCCTTTCAGGAGGCCCAAAACCGCGTTCAGGCCATGTCCTTTGTGCATGAAATCCTTTACCAGTCCGACACCCTTAGAGAGATTGAGTTGCAGTCATACCTTAACAAATTGGCAGGGTATCTTTCCCGCTCCTTTGAAACCCCTGGGAGAGGAGTGGCAATAAGCATCCATGCAGAGACGGTCTATCTTGGAATAGATCAGGCGATGCCGTTCGGCCTGATCATCAATGAATTGATCTCCAATTCACTGAAATACGCTTTTCCTTCGGGCGCCGGGGGAGAGATAAGAATTGAGGTAAGAAAGGAGGGAAGCACGGAAATTGTGGCATCGGTGAGCGACAACGGGATAGGACTGGGGTCGGATTTCGATCCGGCCAATGCCCATACCCTGGGTCTGCGGCTCGTTACCGAGTTGGCGGAAGAGCAGCTTGAAGGGACCTGGCGAGTTCAGAGGGATGGGGGTACCAAATGGATAATCCGGTGGCCGGTTTCCCGGTGATGGGAGGGATACAGATGCCGAAAGACAGGATAATGATTGTTGAAGACGAGGTCGTGGTGAGCGCAGATATCAGAGACAAGTTGACTAAGCTCGGATACGACGCGTGCCCTATTGTCCGTTATGGAGAAGAAGTGCTGGAGGAGGCGGAAAAGAACAAGCCTGATCTGATCCTGATGGATATCAAACTCAAGGGGGAGACGGACGGTGTCGAGGCGGCAAGAAGGATCAAAGAGCATCTTAATATCCCTATTGTTTTTGTTACCGCTTACTCTGGAGAGGAAACCCTGGATCGCGCAAAGGCGTGCGAACCCTTCGGATATCTCAAAAAACCCCTGAGAATAGAAGATCTGAAGATCACACTGGAGATGGGCCTTTACAAGGCAAAGATGGAAAGGAAGTTGAGGGAAAGCGAAGAAAAATACAGATTTCTTGCGGAACACTCCGCAGACATTATCTACAGATTGAACATAAAGGAGAATCGTTTTACATATGTAAGCCCTTCTGCAGAAAGAATCCTTGGATATTCTCCAGAAGATTGCCTTTCTTTGAAAGCAGAGGATGTCCTTACGCCAGACTCCTATGCAAAGCAAATCAATACCATGCTTGCGGCCGTTAAAAACGGGAGGAAAGAACCGGAAATTCTTCAACTGGAGGCTCTCCACAGGGATGGGAACATCCTGCCGGTGGAGGTTCACGCAATATTGATAGTTGATGAGCAGTGCAGTCCGGTTGAGATTCTGGGCGTTGTCCGCGATATCACTGAACGCAGGCGAGAAGAGGACAAACGCATTGAACTTGAACGTCAAATCAAGAAATTGCAGAAAGCCGAGAGCATGGGCCGGATGGCCGGGGCCGTCGCCCACCATTGCAACAACCTTATGAGTGTCATAATCGGAAATCTGGAGCTTGCACTCGATGAAATCCCGTTTAATTCCGTGCATAGGAGTTATATTGCCAGCGCAATGAACGCTTCACGAAGGGTAGCAGAAATAAGCCAGCTCCTGCTCTCCTATCTGGGCCAGAGTATTGGAAAAAGGGAGCCCATTGACCTCTCCGAGATATGCCGTGATGTGTTGAGCCACCTAGGCGATTCACTACCGCCTAAAGTGGGGCTTACGACCGATTTACCGGAGAAGGGTCCCGCGGTGCTGGGTGATGCGGCGCAAATCGGCCGGTCTATAACAAACATATTGGTGAACGCAGGTGAGGCAATAGGAGAAGGGATAGGGAATATCACCGTCGCCATCAGTCGGATGACCACAAGCGATATCCCCAAATCTCAGGTTTATCCGGCCGACTGGGAGCCGAAAGAATATGTCTATGCGTGTGTTTCAGTTACCGATACGGGTTGCGGCATGGATATGGAGACCATGGAGAAGGTCTTTGATCCGTTTTTCTCCACGAAATTTACCGGAAGAGGACTTGGCCTTCCTGTTGCCCTCGGGTTGGTGAAGGCCCACGATGGGGCTGTCAGGGTTGAAAGCAAACCCGGCCAAGGCACTACACTTCAGGTCTTTCTACCTCTATTCGGGGACAATATACTCCAGACACAAAACGAAAAGCCGGTGGCTAAGGTGGGGAGTTCTGGAGGAGTTACGCAAGATCCGGCCGGATATCCCTTGCATCCTTGCAAGCGGAGATGATGAGTTTGGCGTCCTGGCTAAAAAAACATAGTGAGGAGTTTCAAGCGCTTTTGCTCAAGCCCTTTGGGCTAAGGGAGTTGAAGAGGGCTGTCGAAAAAGCCCTCAGATGGAATCGTTTTGATGGTGGCTTTCGCCTTAATTGAGATTTTTCAAAAGCTGAGAACAGCATCGTCGAAAGGAGGTGTTCTGTGTGGCCAATCAACAATTTGCGAAATCGGACCAACTTCCAACAGGAGGGCTCCCATTCGGAAAAGTGCCATACCATAGCCCTTCCTATCATCTTCATAACTTCAGTAAAGCTTATCGGAGTTGGCTGCTGCCTTACATAAAGTCTCGACTCCTTTCCAAGGAGTTCAGACCGGTGTTGTCGTTTCTCTATACCGATCTTAGCTGCAATCTTGACTGCCATTATTGTTACAGCCGTGGAAAGAGGATACCCGGAATGACCATGGAGACTGCGCGGGCGGCAGTTGATTGGCTGGGTTCTGTCGGTTGCCGGGTTCTGGCCTACATGGGTGGCGAGCCACTTATGCGAAAGGACTTTATTGTGGAGCTAACCAGGTACGCCGCAAACCGAGGTTTTTTTGTGTATTTGCCCACAAACGGAATCCTCCTTGAGGAGGCCTTTATCGATGCGATCGGCGAAGCGGGGATTGCCGCCGTGAATCTGGCCGTGGACGCTGTGGATGGATATGAAGGGATTCCTAAGTATTTTGGGAGGATTAAAAGGCAATTTGAATACCTGGTCCAGCAGGAGAAGAAGTACGGTTACATCACCTTTTTGAATATCAACATCACGAGCCGGAACGTCATGGATGTGAAGCAATTGACCGAAATAGCACATCATTACGGGATTGCGACGGATTATCATATCAACGAGCCTCCCCCCATCCGCTACGAAGAATTCGGCCATGAAAAGGACGGGGCATGGATTACCGATAACGAAATCCGGGAGGTGAACGAGCTTATCGACTGGCTCGTAGAGAAAGAGCAGGAGGGCTACAATATGGTCAATTCCGTTGATCATCTGAAAGCGATGAAGAGCTTCATTCGCAATAAGCCTCCCGCTTGGCAATGTAAGGCGGGGCAGATGTCCATGGTCATCAGACTCAACGGCAGCTTTTCACCATGTTTTGAGCTTTATAGCTCCGAGGAGGACTGGGGAGATATACGTCGAGGCAGCAGATTTGATTCTGAGCGGTTGGCCCGGATTAAAGAGCAATGCAGCCGCACCTGCCTTTCTACCTGTAACTATCAGGTGAGTCATTATTCACAGTCGTGGCTGCGTTGCCTACAGTGGGTAGCAAAACATGCATACACACAGTTCTTTGGCGTTTCCTGAAAGAAAGGGGTTGCTCGCTGATTCAGAGAGTCATCTCTCTGCTCATTTCCTCATTAAACCTTCTTCGCCTTTATGCTACACTAATTTTTCGTAGGGCGACTGACCAATCATCATAGGCACAAAGGTCTTTCGCCCCATCCAAGAGGGAGATGAGTGTTATGGAGCATGAAAAGACGCACGCCCAGCTTGTGACGGAGGTTGCTTCCTTGAGGGCCAGGGTCAATGCCCTTGAGAAACTATCCGAAAGATACTCCAGACAGGCCGACTCTTTTGGTGAAAATGCAGCCAGATACCTGGCCATGATAGAGGCCTTTGAAGGCCTCATATATATTTGTTCCAAAGATTATACCGTTGAGTTCATGAATGGGCATTTCATAGCACGCACCGGTTTCGACGGAACCGGCGGGAGGTGTTATAAGGTAATCCACGGAAGAGATTCCGTATGCCCCTGGTGCGTCAATGGCAGGGTCTTTAAGGGCGAGACCGTAAAATGGGAGATACTCAGCCCTCTTGACAACCGCTGGTACTACGTTGTGAACGCTCCAATCTACAGAACTGATGGAAGCGTCTCAAAGCAAGCTATGATCCTCGACATTGACAATCTTAAAAGGGCTGAAGAGGCCCTCAAAGAAAGTGAGGCCAAGTACAGAAGCCTCTTTGACGATTCCATGGATGCCATTTGCATCACAGATAGGGCGGGAAGATTTATAGACCTGAACAGAGCCGCTGAGGAACTGGTAGGTTACAGCAGGGACGAACTGCTCACCAAGGTTGGAGTCGCAGAGCTTTTTGTTGACAGTGCCGAGATGGAATCCTTCAGGCATCTTGTCGAGGGAAAAGGCGCCCTAAAGGATTTCAAAGCTAGGATCAGAAGAAAAGACGGCACAGTAATGATGTGCCTTTTAAGCGCATCTGTCAGGAGATCAGAGGACGGGAAGGTTAAAGGCTATCAGGGAGTCATAAGGGATGTGACCAAGACCCTTGAGGCCGAGGAGGCCCTCGTTGATGCCGAGAAAAGCACAAGGCTCTTCGCTTATTCCATTTCCCATGATCTGAAGAATCCGGCAATGGCTGCTTACGGTATTGCCAGGAGATTGAAGAAGTATGTGGAGGCTTTTAAAGACAAAAAGGCTCTTGAATATGCCAGCCTGATACTTTCTGCCTCCGAGCAGATCCTTAGGATGGCCGATCAGGTAAACGAATTTATTACTACAAAGGTTACGCCGGTGAACCCGGAAACCACAAGGATGGATGAACTTCTCGGAGTTTTGAAGGAAGAGTTTTCCGGGAGGCTCAGGGCGTTAGGCGTCGAAATGAGATACCCCACCTCGCTTCCTTGCGTCTGGGCTGACAGGATTGCATTAGTCAGGATACTGAGAAATCTTGTGGAAAACGCCCTCAAATACGGAGGAAACGCGATGAAAGAGATAACTCTGGATTGCCGCGAGGGCGATGATTATTGTTTTTTGTCTGTTTACGACGATGGGGTACCGATACCCGGCGAGGCCTGTAAGACGATCTTTGAGCCATTCAAGAGGATCGGTAATGTAAAGGGCGTATCAGGTGTAGGGCTCGGCCTTGGGATCGTCAGAGAACTGGCCCAGAGGCACGGCGGGAATGTCTGGGTTGAGTCGAATGAGACCAAAGGGAAGACCTTCTTCGTGTCTCTAAAAAAACTTGGGTCACATTCAAGATAACTTCCTCCCGCAGAGATATACGTTCTTTCCGAATTCCGGTAAGCGAACTACCTGCATCCAGGCAAACACCTTGTCGAATGCCTTGATCTGTTTTACACTCGGAGAGCCATTGCCTTTGAGCACCTGATGTGCTTTTGTCGCCAGATAACCAACCCAGTCAAAATACCCTGTAGATAGAACTTCAAATCCGGCGTTAATGACTTTTCCGGTCAGCTCCTCAGTGCTGTAGCGCCTGATATGGCCTACTTTGTTGTCCATTTCTGTCCACAGATTTTTGTGAGCTGGGACAAGCACGAAGAGTTTTCCTCCGGGGGAAAGCCTCCTGTTTATTTCTGTGAGCGCCTTTTCGTCGTATTCTATATGCTCAAGGACATTGAGGGTGTAGATGGCGTCAAGCTGCTCAGGTAGGTCATTCAAACTTTCCAGCCAGGAAAGACCCGGACAGGATTGCCAGAAATCTCTTGCGGGCTCTATGCAGTAAATGTCGGGCCAGGTATCGGTAAGCTCGCGAGCGTAGGTTCCACGGCCTGCCCCGAAATCGGCTATTTTCCTGCAATCGGCAAGATATGGCTTAAAGAGATTTATGACCGCCTGCCTGTAGTTTACCGCCGCTTCCATTACTTCGAGATTGTAGTCGCCTTGCATTTTCCGGGGCCTCAATCCCTCCAATCCCCCCAGGGTGTATGCGGTATAGCCCAATAATTGTCAGGCACGTCGTAATAATGTCTTAAGGCAGCCAACGCACAGACAAACAAATGATAAAACCGGATTTTTTTCCCGTCCTGTTTGGTCCTTGGAGTATAGCGGACAGGATACTCGCAGATATTAAAGTCTTGCTTTAAAGCCAGTGTGGTCAGCTCGGTTTCTATCCCGAAGCCTTTTGACCGAATAGGCCATTCCAGGAGATCGCTTCGATAGAAGGCCCTGCTTCCGGAAAGGATGTCTTGCGGCACCCCTTCTACTCCGAAACGCATCTCAAGCAGGCATCAAATAAAGCCGTTGGCTTTTCTGGAAGACCAGGTCATGGATTCCGGACTCCTGCGGCCGATTATCATCGTTCCAATATTCATCCCTGCGACAAGGGGTATCGTGTCTTCAATTTCGTATTCTCCGTCGGCGTCATGGAATAGAATTTTATAGCCTGATGCAGCGCGTACTCCGCAAAGCATGGCAGCGCCTTTGCCAGGGGTCTCACAGGGAATACATGCTGATGCCCCCGCATCTATCGCTTCCTGCCGGGTGTTGTCCGTGCTTCCGTTGTCAATTACAAGAATCTCCGCCTTTGGAAAAACGGCCCGAGCCTTTTTGACTTCAATTCCGACTGTGGCCTCTTCGTTTTTGGCAAGAATCAGGACAGACAACTCATTGATATTATCCTCGCTGGGTAGTTCACTGTCACTGTACAAACGGGACATGTAACTTTTCATGAAAGTATCTCCTTTTTGTTGCTCTTTATCGGGAGAATTACTTCCCAGAGGACCTCGATATCCCCTCTCGGGAAGAAATAAATCGCAGGTGTCGAAAATTATCTTTCTGAGTGTTTGTTTTTTCCCTCAGACGGGTCTCACGCTTTCAAGGCGAGAAGTAATTTCTTGTAGATGCACCGAGTGCTTTAGATGCCTAAGGTATTTAGGCTATATTCGAGGAGGAAAAGCCCTTGTCAGATTTTGTCCAGAACTTTATCCAAAAAACTTTGTCCAAAGCTAAAGACAGTTTTGCCCGGGAACTTGCAGATTCCGAAACCAGGCCCAGGTTCAACCTGCTGCTTATGGGGTGTGTGTTTTCGTTTTTTTGGCGTTGTTTTCTTTTCCTATGCCGACAGACGATCTCTACAGGCATGTCGTCGCATATCTGTACGGCTATGATTACCGGCAACTCTACCCATTCATGGACTTTCCTTCATGGGACTACTGGATAGGTTTTGAAAAGGCCCTGGCCTGGCTTCAGGGGCCGCCTCTTTTGCTTTCGCGCATGGCAACTGTCCGTGTCGTCCAGATAACAGCTTTGCTTCTGTCCTATCTGGTCTTCGGACTTTCCCTGTGGAAGATTCTTAGAACCAGGCCTGACGCCCAGTATTGGGTCATGCTGTTTTTTATACTCGTTTTTCCTCTCTTTGCTTACCGGGCAGTGCCAATGGGCGGCCTGAGATATTTGCCACCCTATGGATGGTGAGTGCGCTCTTGCTTTCGCCTTTCATCTGGGTTGCAATAGGAGCGCTGATCGCTCCCATCTACGGCCTCATACCCATCTACGCCGTGGGCGCGGCATTTTTGAATGTTTCAGTCAGAAAGAAAGCCTTTAGCTTTGCTACTGTTGTCTTTCTCCAGATAGGCTTCTGGATGTGGTACACAGATTTCAGGTGGCCGGAGCTTTTCAGCTATCTTAACCGGTGGGTCGAGGGCAGGAGCCTTCCTGTCATGGAGAACGCCTCTCTTTTAATCGTCATGCTGTTCCAGTTGAGGGGCATTGCCGCGGTAGGGCTGCTTGCTCTCGTGCTAGGGGCCTTCAGACCGTCATTAAAGGAGTTTGATAGAACATTTCTACCGGTTTTCTTTGTCGTGAGTTTTTTTGCAGGCACCAATATGAGCCGGTATATGCCTGTTGTCCTGTTTGGACTGGCAGTTTTGACTGCCTTGGCACTTGGCCGGAAACCCCAATTGCTGCCGCTTAAATCATGGGCAATAAGAGTCGCCCTATTTGTCGCCCTGGCATTTACCGGTCAAATCAAGACCGCCGGTTCAGCTCCCACCTTCAGCCTGCCTGAAGGATCTTTCGTATTTGCCGTTGATGGCCCGGGGTCTCTGGCTTTACCTTTCTATAGTCCGGAAAGGATACAGGTGATTCCCAGTATGGAACATGGAGGCAACGCGGCTGCCGTAAAGGAGGCCCTGGCGCTGGCGGCAAAAAAGGGAACCATCGACTGCGCCCTTCTCCACGAGCTGAAGATAACCCATGTAGTGGAAAAATCCCTTAAGGGCGAGCCTCCTGCTTGTCTTGATTTGACGAGGACTGATAAGAATTGGAGGTTGTGGACGGTGAGGCAGGAGGGCGGGTAGGATAAGAACTTTATGGAGAGGCAGGATAGTGATATGATGGATATTCAAACAAGCCCCCTTCCCCCAATGTGATCCCGGACAGGAAGAATGCTTTTCATCATAAAGAGGGGTATACTCGAACAAGTTCGTTGAAGCTGAAAACAGGCAGGCCATAGAGTTTTGAACTCCCCGGCTTCGAACAGGCCTGACGGAAACAGAAATGGGCCGACTTCGAATGCCTGTTTCAGCTTAACTCAGGTGTTTTAGCCCAAGACAGAGGAGACGTAATTCAGAGGTGAATTATGAGTGAGAAAATCTTCTTTAGCAGCATTTACGAGCATATGGGAGTTCCGATTTTCGTCTTACATGTTGATGTGGACGGTGATTTCGTTTTCGGCAGCCTTAATCCAGCCTGCGAGAAAGCCACCGGCCTTCGTAAGGAGCAAGTGGTCGGCAAGCGACCCAGAGAGGTCCCCGACCTCTCTAAAGAAGTCGCCGCAGCACTACGGGCGAACTGTGAACGCTGCCTGGAGGCAAACGACGTCATCCAATGCGAAGAGCCGTTTCTTGGAAGCGGTCAGGGAACCTGGTGGCAGACACAGCTTGCGCCGGTACGGAACGAGGCAGGAAAGATCGTCCAGATTATCGGTTCTTCGGTGGACATCACGGACCTGAAACGAGCAGAGGATGGCCTGCGGGAGAGCGAAAGAAAGTATCGGGATTTGATAAATGGAATGAATGATACTGTCTGGGTGATTGATTTTGATACGACTATTCTGGAGGTCAACAATGCTGTCGCCAAAGTCTTGGGCTACACGCGGGAAGAGCTTCTATCCGCCAGGATTTCTGATATTGACGATAACCTGACGCCCAAACAGATACAAGACTTAGCCCGTTCCATGCCAAGAGACAAAATCCAGGTATTTCAAACATGGCACAAGACAAAGGATGGAAGGCGCCTGCCAGTGGAGGTCAGTTCCAGTCTGGTATCATACGGCGGGAGAACTGTTATTCTGAGCATCGCAAGGGACATCACTGAGCGCAAAAAGGCGGAAGAGGAATTGAAGGATGCCCACAAGTAACTTGATCGATCTTCGATGTTTAACGAAGCTTTGTTATCGGCAATTCCCACGCCGGTATTTTATAAGGACAAAGAAGGTCGGTATCTGGGGTGTAACCCAGCCTTCTCTGAGTTTACCGGGGCCAGTTCTGACCAGATAAAGGGAAAAACCGTGATGGAACTCTGGCCAAGCGAAAATGCCGAGACTTATCACCAAAAAGACTTGGAGTTGATACACAATCCCGAGTCTCAGATTTATGAGTACAGAGTACGTGATAAAGACGGAATAGACCACCCCGTCATCTTTGCCAAGAACGTGTTTCGTGATGAGAGTAAACAAGTGGCAGGGATCGTGGGCTCATTTATTGACATTACTGAAAGAAAGCGCGCGGAGCAAGAACGTCTGGCGCATCTCAGATTCCTTGAATCCATGGATCGAATCAATCGGGCGATACAAGGGACGAATAACCTTGAACAGATGATGAGCGATGTGCTCGACGTGGTGCTTTCGATCTTTGAGTGCGACCGGGCATTTCTGATGTATCCATGCGACCCTGGGGCAACCGCATGGCGAGTGCCGAAGGAGCGGAACAAGCCGGAATATCCCGGCGTTCTCGCGCTGGGGCTTGATATGCCAATGGACCCCGATGTTGCGGAGACGCTGCGCATCTTGCTGGCAAACGATGGTCCGGTGCAATTCGGTCCGGGGACTCCGAATGCACTGCCCGCAGACGTGTCAGAAAGATTTGGCTTTAAATGTTTCATGTCAATGGCAATTTACCCCAGAACAGGCAGTCCCTGGCAATTCGGGATTCATCAATGCTCGTATGCCCGCATTTGGACGGCAAAGGAGGAACGACTTTTCAAGGAGGTCGGCAGACGGCTGGCGGACGGCTTGGCCACTCTGTTGATTTCTCACGATTTGCGTTGTGCCAAAGAACTTTGGGAGAAGACGTTCGACGCGGTACCCGACCTGGTTGCAGTCATTGATGACAGCTTTAACATTGTTCAGGCCAACAAGGCCATGGCTGATAGGTTGAATCTCCCGCAGCAAGCATGTATCGGACAGACCTGTTATAGAGCCGTACATGGGACTGAGAAGCCTCATCCTTCCTGTCCCTATTCGCAAACATTGACTGATGGGCTGGAGCACATTGTGGGATTAAGGGAAGAGCGTCTGGGCGGCGATTTTCTCGTCAGCACATCTCCTCTCTTCGAATCTGATGGTCGAATAATCGGTTGCGTGCATGTTGCCCGCGACATCACCAAGCGTAAGCGGATTGATAGTATCAGGCAGGCTCGCCTCCGTCTGTTAGAGTTCGCCAACACACACTCGATGGACGAATTTTTGACCGCAACGCTGGATGAAATAGAGGCGCTAACCGGCAGTTCGATTGGTTTCTATCATTTTCTCGAAGCGGATCAAGAAACTCTCTCCTTGCAGAACTGGTCAACAAATACGCTGAAGAACATGTGTACGGCTGCAGGAAAGGGCAGCCATTATGATATTGCCAAGGCAGGTGTATGGGTGGATTGTGTACATGAACATCGTCCCGTCATTCACAACGACTATGCCTCGCTACCTCATCGCAAAGGAATGCCTGAGGGCCATGCACCGGTCGTGAGAGAAGTAGTTGTCCCGATTTTCAGAGGCAACCTGATAATGGTGATTGTCGGCGTCGGCAACAAGCCTACCAATTATGATGAAGGCGATGTGGACATCCTATCACAATTGGGTGACCTTTCCTGGGATATTGTCGAGCGCATGCAGGCGGAAGGGGCTCTTAAGGAGAGCGAAGAACGCTATCGCCTGCTTTTTTGCCGTTCGCCAGTGGGAGTGTTCCACTATGATACGCAGCTTCACATCACTGACTGCAACGACCGCTTTATATCCATTCTCCAATCCAGCCGAGAGCGATTGGTGGGCCTGGATATGAATACGCTGCGAGATCAGGGGGTGCTTCCCGCTCTGCGTCAGGCGGTGGAAGGAGAGGAGGGATTCTACGATGGCCTTTATCGCGCCACGACCAGTTCTGCGGTAATCTGGATTTCCATGCGCACTGCTCCTTTGATTGACCTGCAGGGCCAGATCAAAGGCGGCATAGGGATAGTCGAAGATATTACCGAGCGCAAGCGTGCGGAACGGGAAAAGACACTCCTGAATGAAATCGCAAACATCTTCCTTACCGTCTCGGACGAGGCGATGTATGGAGAAGTCTTGGCGGTTATCCTTCAGGTGATGAATAGCGAGTTCGGTATCTTTGGGTATATAGCGGAAAATGGGGACCTTATCATTCCCAGTTTAACCAGAGCTATCTGGAATGAGTGCCAGATTCCAGGTAAGTCTATCGCCTTTCCGGCGGATTCCTGGGGAAACAACCTCTGGGGTAGAGCGATCAGGGAGAAGAAAACCTTCTGTTCGAACGGATCCTTTCATACCCCTGGGGGGCACATTCGCATTGATCATTTCCTCACGGTGCCGATCGTTTATGGGCAAGAGTCCATTGGGCTAATTTCCGTGGCCAACAAGGAAGGGGGCTACACCGAGCAGGACAAGAATTTGCTGGAACGTGTTGCCTCCAGAGTCTCACCCATCCTCCGTGCCAGATTACAGAGAGACCTCCAGGAGCGGGGGCGCATGGCCGCGGAGAGAGACCTGAAGGAATCGGAAGAGAAATATCGCTTATTAATTGCGAATGCCGGTGAGGCCATCTTCATTGTTCAGAATGATGTCGTGAAATTTCCGAACCCTAAGGCATTGGAAATGTCAGGTTATTCCACTGAAGAATTGGCCAGCATTCCTTTTATCGATCTTATCCACCCTTCAGACAAAGAGGCGGTTCTTGAAGAATATTTGCGGCTGCAGGAAGGAAAGCAGCCCGAACTATTTCCCTTCAGGTTTATAGACAAGAAGGGTAAGGAGAGGTGGGTTGAGCTCACCACTGCCCCAATCATCTGGGAAAGCAAACCGGGCATTCTCTGTTTTCTCAGGGATGTCACGGAGGAAAAGAAGCTGGAAGCCCAGTTCATGCAAGCCCAGAAAATGGAAGCAGTGGGACGTCTCGCAGGCGGCGTGGCCCACGATTTCAACAATATGCTCACGGTGATCATCGGTAATACCGAAATCGCGCTCAATGATGTCGCCTCGTCGGATCAGCTCTATACTCGGCTTCAGAATGTCGAAAACGCCGCACGGCGGTCGGCCGACCTCACACGGCAACTGCTGGCTTTTGCGCGCAAGCAGACCATCGCCCCGAGGGTTCTTAACCTGAACGACACCGTGTCGAGCATGCTCAGCCTGTTGCGGCGGCTCATCGGCGAGGACATTGATCTGGCCTGGAGGCCATGGGAGGAGTTGTGGCCCGTCAAGATGGACCCCAGCCAGATCGATCAAGTGCTGGCAAACCTGTGTGTGAACGCCCGCGACGCCATCGCTGGGGTGGGTAAGGTGACCGTTGAAACGGGAAATATCGCCTTTGACCAGGCCTATTGCGCCAGCCACGCTGATTTTGTCCCTGGCGAGTATGTCCTCCTTGCGGTGAGCGATGACGGCTGCGGCATGAACG
>Ga0100400_1001586_pt1 | contig 16234 bp, 21 predicted proteins | sample CryGeymeta201524_FD_80420 | JGI IMG/M metagenome (GOLD analysis project Ga0100400, IMG submission 80420) | Groundwater microbial communities from Crystal Geyser aquifers in Utah, USA - Crystal Geyser metaG 2015-24 | ecosystem: Environmental > Aquatic > Deep subsurface > Groundwater | place: USA... | reverse complement strand
TCTATTTTGATCCGAAGGAGATAGGAAAATCTTCCATCCCTAAGCATTACAGCGCCTGTGTTGACTTCGGGCGGAAGCGCTGCCCGGAGTTGCTTAAGAATGGATGGAAGGCTCTGGCAGGATATTAGAGTCTATGTGCAAAGTTTAAGTTACTTAACGGCCGGTTTCACAGGCGCGGCGATCCTTCAGCGTCCTGTGGGAACGGCTGATAGGATTCTTCTGTATATTCCGGGTACAATTTTTTCATACATTCAGGGCAAATTCCATGACTGAAATCTGCTTCAGGGTGATTAATAAGGTAGTGCTCGATTGGATGCCAGACACCTTCATTGTCTCTTATGGACTTGCAATTTGAGCAAACAGAAACCAAGCCACGTAGGGCCTGAATCTCCATCAAATAGTCAGTCAACCTTCTATTTTTGTCTCCAAGATATTGATTCACATAAATTAGCTCAAGATGGGACTCGATCAGATTTTTGAATTTCAGCATGAGCTGTTCTATTACCGTTGAATACTCATTCCGCTTGACATCCAATACACAAATGGTCCCAAAGGGCTTCTCTCCTGGCCAAAATATGGGAAATCCCAAGTAGGAGATCATGTTCAATTTTACATCCGGATTGTTTTTCCAATGTTTGTCCACCAAGGCGTCAGGAACAAGCAATTTGTTCTTGGATTTAATTACAGTTTCGCAATACAGGCCTGAATCTTCGAAAGATCCTTTCTCTCCCGGATGATAAGGATTGCCTTCGCTTCGGCTTGAAATGAAGACTTCAATATCAGGGGCTCTCAACCTCATGATCAACGCAGCAGGCAACTCGCAAACCTGAGCGAGAATATCAACGATCTGCTGCCAGTTTTCCTGAACGTCTTTGGGAACGGTAATCTCAATTTTTTTATTTATCATCTTCGCCTTCTAACATCCGGGTTAAGCTGAAACACGCATTCGAAGTCAGCCCATTTTTGTTTCCGTCAGGCCTCTTCGAAGCCGGGGATTTCAAGAATCTATGGCCTGCCTGTTTTCAGCTTCAACGAACTTGTTCGAGTATACCCCTCTTTATGGTGAAAAGCATTCTTCCTGTCCGGGATCACATTGGGGAAAGGGGACTTGTTTTGATTATGTTTTATCTCTCCCACAAACCGCGCTGCCTTCACCCTACACAGCCCAGATTTGGCCCGATGCCGAATGCCGCTCCGTCACAAATAACAAATCAATGCCGACACAATATTCAAAAAGACTAAGGATTTCGCTTTTACCGGCAAGGGAACCGTATGGCAGTAACGGTTTATCCACCACCGGATAATCTCCTCTTCATGCGAAGCCAAATCTATGGACTCCAGTCAACTACCCGCAACTAAGCCCTCTGGGTTGTAGTGGGGGCTTGTAAATGCAGGCTGGTTGACTGGGGGCAAGTACCTTTTGCTTGCCGCCGATGGCGATGGGAAATTCAAGGTCTATTCTAGCGGCGTCACGTCTGTCTTCGATCCCTTCCATAATAGCAGATTATCACCGCAGCTTTCAGGTAGTCTATTTGCAGTTTTGACTTCATGCTGCCACCCCATGACCACAATATATAGAGGTTTCTCATACAGCTCTACTCTAATCAAAGACAAAAAATGATCCACCAGGCCGAATAATTGCGTTTTAGGCAGCCGGTAGAGGAAATGGGAAGTAATTATAGGGTAAGGCTCAGCACTTCTTGCTTTTGGCGAGGTTCAGCCTTGCGCAGCAATGTTTTCGAGAGAGGCATACGGTATCAAAGCCCTCCTTAATCCTCTTTTTTGAAGTTGATACCGTGTCAGATACCGTAAAAAGATTTCGATGTCAATAAACCTGATGTCCCCTGGTGAGACCTAAAAAAGACATATAATTAGCTTTATTTCAAGGAGCTATGAGACTTAAAAGGACAGATAAGGAAATGATTAAACCTGTAGATGGTGCCGAAGGCGGGATTTGAACCCGCACGGGCATAACCCACTACCCCCTCAAGATAGCGTGTCTACCAAATTCCACCACTTCGGCAATCCAAATCGAATTCAGGAAGCCTATTTAGGCTGTTCAGTGGTCCCGCCCTGAGGAGCCCCCTGGGAGGGTGCCTGAGTATCCTGGGCTGGAGTCTGAGTGCTCTCAGCCGCAGGTACAGCCTTATCTCCTACGCCCTCCATTATAGATGAAGCAGGTCCTTTTCCAAAAAAGATTGAAAGGCCGAGGGACGTAAGCATGAATACGACAGCGGCCGCCGTCGTAATCTTCTGCAAAAAAGATGATGCCCCGGAGCTTCCGAAAACCGTCTGGCTGGAGCCTCCGAACACGGCACCGATACTGGCTCCTTTGCCTCTCTGAAGAAGGACGATGAGGATAAGTGCCATACACACAAAAACATGTAACAAAATCAATATAATCTTCATGTCAGTTTACCAAAAGGTAATAAATTGCTTAATCCAATTATCATACACTGCAAAATTATCAGTTTGCAAGAAAAATCTTCATATCAGGCGGCCAAAAAATTTACAATGGGGAGGAAGGTGTCGGCCTTGAGGCTCGCCCCACCCACCAGCGCTCCGTCTATGTCCGGTTCCCTCATGAGGTCTTTAATATTGGCCGGTGTAACGCTTCCGCCGTAAAGGATACGGATTTCATCCGAGGTAGGTTTGCCGAATTTCTCGGCAATCCAGCCCCTAATAAACGCGTGCACCTCCTGGGCCTGGCCGGGAGTGGCGGTTCGGCCGGTTCCTATTGCCCATACAGGCTCGTAGGCTATGATGGTGGACCGGGGCATTTTGTCATCCGCAAGAAAGTTTTGCAAAGAGCCCTCAAGCTGCCCCTTTATGATCTCGAATGTCTTTTCGGCTTCTCTCTCCTCAAGGGACTCTCCAATGCAAACAATGGGTATGAGGCCGATCATCACAGCTGCTTTTACCTTGAGATCAACTGTTTGGCTCTTTTCTCCAAAGATAGACCTTCTCTCTGAATGGCCCAGGATGACATGGGTGCATCCCACATCTTGAAGCATTCTTCCTGAGATTTCTCCAGTATAGGCTCCCTTGATTTCAAAGTGCATGTTCTGTGCACTCAAGAAAATCCTCGCCGCGGAAGCCTCTTGCCTGACGGCACCAAGGAAGGTGAATGGGGGAGCAACGAGGACATCCACATCGTCACTTTTGGCGCGGTTGGTTCCTACTGCGTTAACAAGCTCGACTGCCTGAGAAAGGGTAAGGTTCATCTTCCAGTTGCCGGCAATAAGGGGTTTTCTACTTCCCATTCCATTCACCTCCCTGTTAAACTCGGATCAAACGCAATCCTATTTCCTGCCTGCCATAAAAACCGCAAGATCAACCATCCTTGAGGAGTATCCGAACTCGTTGTCATACCAGGCCAGTACCTTGACCATGTCGCCGCCTATCACCATGGTGTTGGGGGCATCCACGATGGAAGAAAAGCTTGAACCATTGAAGTCTGTTGATACCAGTTCTTCCTCGCTTACCTTGAGTATCCCTTTGAGTTCTCCGGCGGCAGCCTCCTTCATGGCCTGGTTTATCTCCTCTGCGCTCACCTTCTTATTCAATTGGGCCACAAGGTCAACAATCGAGACATTAGGCGTAGGCACCCTTATGGAAAGTCCGTTCAGTTTCCCATCGAGCTTTGGTAAAACAAGGGCTACGGCCTTGGCCGCGCCTGTAGTGGTTGGTATCATGGAAAGGGCAGCCGCGCGCGCCCTTCGAAGATCCTTGTGGGGAAGGTCCATGAGTCTCTGGTCGCTCGTGTAGGAATGGGTCGTGGTCATGAGTCCCTTTTCTATGCCGAAGCGATCAAGAAGAACCTTGCAGACAGGGGCAAGACAGTTAGTAGTGCAGGAGGCGTTGGATATTACATGATGAATGGCCGGATCATATTCCTTATGGTTAACTCCCATTACAAAAGTTGCGTCAGGCTTCTTTGCAGGAGCGGAGATTAGGACCTTCTTGGCTCCAGCGGTCAAGTGGGCGGCAGCCTTATCCCTTTCCCGGAATAGTCCTGTGCATTCAAAGACAGTATCAACTCCCAGTTTCCCCCATTTCAGATTTTCGGGGTTCCTCTCCGTATAGACCGCTATCTCTTTTCCGTTGACTATAAGTGAGTGATCGGTGCTCTTTATGTCGGCGTTAAGCACCCCGTGCACCGAGTCGTACTTGAGTAGATGGGCCAGGGTGGCCGGGTCGGTAAGATCGTTTATAGCGCAGAACTCGATGTCGTTTCTTCCAAGCGCAGCTCTAAAGACAACCCTTCCTATACGTCCGAAACCATTGATGCCAGCTTTAAGGGTCATAGCAAGTCCTCCTTAGTAGTTATTTCGTTGTGTTTCTATTTTAATATTATTGGAATATGCCGTTCCATCTCCGGCTTGGCTCCCAAGATAAAGGCGGCCTGGGGCTGTGTATTCCGTTGCTTTCAGATCAAGGCTCATAAGGATAGCGTCTTCTCCGGTATCGGAATAATAATGGGGCCTTCTGCCTACCTCAATAAACCCTGCGCACGTGTAAAGACCATAGGCTTTCTTATTGGAAGGCCTCACCTCAAGCCAGGCGATTCGTCCTCCATCTTTATTCGATACCATGATCATCTCGTTTAGGAGAAAACCGCCTATGCCGTTTTCTCTTCTTTTAGGATGAACAGCCAGATTGAGCAGATGAATTTCGTCCAATATCTGCCAGAAGCAGATATATCCGCAAACTTGATTGTCTGAAATATATGCCCAGAGTCTTGAATATCTGTTGGCCATTTCTCCGCGAAAAGCATCTTCTCCCCAGGGGGTAATAAAGGAGAGCCTTTCTATTTCAAGTATAGAGGCGCTGTAACAGCCGAAGTTATCTTCCCCCAGTAAGACAATTGAACCCATATTTATTTGAGAAGAGATCCGGCAAGAGCAATGCTTCTTTTTCCGGCCTCAATGCCTTTTTCTCCAAGCTCCGAAAGGCTCAGGCGATCTCGGTCCTGAGCAACCGCTATAACCATTGGAAGATTAACACCAGTGAGGACCTCGACTTTGCCTTCCTTAAGAAAAGGCATGCTAAGGTTTGACGGAGTTCCCCCGAACATATCGGTCAGAACAAGTACGCCGTTTCCCTTGTCGAGCACCTTGATCTTTTCAGAGATGGCTTTAAGGATATCCTCACTGTCGGTATTCTGACTGATGGAGATGGCTGCCGCTGCATCAAGGCTTCCAAGAATCAACTCCGCGGCCCTTAGGAACTCTTGTCCCAGATCACAATGGGAGATGATCAACAATCCCACCATCTTATAGCTCCTGATCGCTGTCGGTTATTGTCTTGAAAAGATCCCATCTAGTTTTTCCTTCTCTGAGTTTTTTTCTCACGGAACTGCTTCCAAGAAGCCTGGCTATCTTGGCAAGCAACTGAAGATGCATCCCTGAGGTGTTTTCGGGCGCCACCAGAAGGAAGAAAAGATCAGCGGGCTGGTCGTCCATAGCCTCAAAGTTTATTCCCTTTTTGCTGCGTCCGAAGGCTACCACAGGTTTGTCTATCCCCGCGAGCTTGCCGTGCGGTATGGCCACGCCGTCACCAATGCCGGTGCTTCCAAGTTTTTCTCTTTCCAAGAGAACCTGAACAAGAGATTGCATCTTTATTGAAGGCTCTGAACGTACTACGACTTCCGCCAGCTCTTCAATAAGGCCGTTCTTATCCTTGGCACTCAGATCAGGCACTACGTTTACTTCCTTGAATACATCGCTTAATAGCATCAATTAGAACTCCGCCCATGCCTTATGAGACTCAGGCAATCGGCTCTATCAATCCGAGGTTCCCGTCTTTTCTCTTGTAGATGACGTTAACCTCGTTTGATCGCCCGTTTCTGAAGACCAGAAAGTCCTGTCTGGACATCTGCAACTGCATCGCGGCCTCCTCCGGATCCATTGGCTTGGCAACCAGTTTTTCAATCTCTATAACAGGTTCATCGGCAATTTGGCCGACACTTTCCTCAGCCTCTGCCGTATCCGCTATTGTCCCTGTCTTGGAAGCGTCTGTGCGGCGGTCTCTCAGCTTTGATAGGTGTCTCTTGAGCTGTATCTCCACCTTGTCCATTACCTGATCAATAGCTGAATACATGTCCCCCGTCTCTTCGACAGCCTTTATCCTTGTTCCGTCAATACTCAGGGTGACATCAGCCTGATGCCGGAATTTCTCGACACTAAGGACAATTTGCGCCTCAAGCGGTGAGTCCAGATATTTACGAAACTTAGATATCTTTTCAACCGCGTATGATCTTAGGCTTTCCATGGGCTCCGTATGCCTGAAAGTTACTGTAATCTCCATATGGCAATCCTCCTGCCTGATGAAATCTCCGGAGTGATTTCCGGATATCTGAAATAATATAAGAACAGCCGCAAAAATAAACAAATCGGGCGAATCCGCCAGCCATGCTAGAATGCCGTTCGCCTTTTTCGCGACGGCAGTATCTTTAAGGTCTCCCTGTATTTTGCCACCGTTCGGCGGGCAAGCCTGATGTTCATCTTTTTCAGGATATCGGCAATCTCCTCATCGCTATAGGGATTTTTCTTATTCTCCTCTTTTATAATATTTCGGATATGCTCCTTAACGCTTTCCGATGCGATATCGTCACCATCAACCCTTCTGACGGAGCTGTTGAAGAAAAACTTCAGCTCGAATATCCCCTGAGGTGTAAACACATACTTGTTTGTGGTCACCCTGCTCACCGTGGATTCGTGCATCTCGATATCCTCTGCGACGTCACGCAGCACGAGAGGCTTAAGATGGGCGATACCTCTGTCAAAGAAATCCCTCTGGAAGCGAACTATGCTTTCCGTGACCTTGTAGATCGTCCGCTGTCTTTGGTGAATGCTCTTTATGAGCCAGGCAGCCGACCTGAGCTTTTCCTGTATGTAAGACTTTGCGTTAGAGGAAACCTGGTCTTTGCTGCTCAATATATCCTTATAATAACTGTTGATGTGTAGTTTTGGAAGCCCGTCTTCATTTAGAATAATCTCGAAGTCATCTCCCACTTTGATCACATAGATATCAGGAACAATATAGATGGGCTCATCTTGTGAAAAACCCCTTCCCGGCGTAGGTTCAAGGCTTTGAATGATCGAGATCGCATTTTGGATCTCCTCCCCTGAGACATTCAATGCCTTTGCTATATGATCATAGCGCTTGTTTTCCAAGTCGTGAAGATGAAGTGAAATAAGCTTTTCCACCAGGGTTCCGTTGAGGCCAAGAAAATCGATTTGGAGAAGAAGGCATTCCCTTGTGTCCCTGGCTGCAATCCCTATCGGGTCAAAGCGCCTAATAATATTAAGTACTTCGACAACCTCCGGGACAGTTCTCCCCGTTGTCGAGGCTATCTCATCATCTGTGACGTCAAGATAACCGTGCTCGTCAAGATTGCCTATTATAAACGCCCCTATCTCCTTCTGTGTATCGTCCAGCTTATTCATGTTGAGCTGCCAAAGGAGATGGTCGTACATGCTTGTCTTGATGGCCCTGTTGCTCTCGGGGGAAGGGAGGTCCTTTACCTCATAAGCCAGATCGTTACCCCATTTGCTGTATTCTGATAGATAGCCCTCCCAATCCATTTCCTCCTTAGGGCTGTCTTCTATCTTCCGGTTGTCGTAGCTCTCCGGGATTTCAGCGCTTGAACCCTCTGAGTCCTGCTGTGTCTCTCCCTGAGTGTCTTCCGGCGCTGACTCTTCTAGAACCGGATTTATCTGAATCTCCTCCATGATGGTATCAAGGAGTTCAAGCCTCGAAAGCTGCAGCAGCTTTATTGCCTGCTGCAACTGAGGTGTCATGATAAGTTGCTGGCTAAGGTTAAGCGATTGTCTAAGCTCTAATGCCATATAACCAGGATATCCGTCTTATGTGTCATTTCGTTGCTGTTCCGCCTTGCCCCTTGGGGAAAATTGTGGCTTTGACTTTTTTATCACCAGCTCCATCAACCAGTATCCTGTTTTCCTTAAGATAGATGGTTATCCTGGTGCCCTGAACCGAGTCCCGCTCCTGAGTCAGAACGGGATTACCTGTGAGTATTACCTTTTCATCTTTCTGAAAGAACTCAGCCTTATCAGCCGTTGCAACTCCTCCTTCAGTTCTGACAACCCTGACCGAGCCGCTTGCCTCGATTCGATCGATGCCGGCCTCCGGATTATCCTTCTCGAGCCCCTTAGAAGCCGCCTTGGTATAGAATACACGCATTTCGTCACACTGCATCTCAAAGCCGCTTCCCTTTGCAGTCACGCTTCCCTTAAATGAGATTGTGTTCTTGGATCCGATCACCTCAAGGCTGTCAGACCTTATTACAATAGGCTCCCCCGTGTCTTTAACGAAATCCTTGACCGCACCCGATGCCAGGGAAAAAAACAGCACAAGGGCTCCCAGAAGGGAAAAAAATGTCTGCAATCTAATTGAGCTTTTCATTATCAGTGTAGAGTCTCGTTATGGTGGTTGTAACGTCCTTGTTTATTTTGATGGTCTCGTTTTCAAGATCAGCCGAAAATCCCACTCCCTCAACAGTGAAAAAAGGCCCCCACACCTTCACAGGCCCATCGCTATTAGCTTTCCTTTTCGCCTCTTCTATAGTGACTTCCTCAGCGGACATCCGGTAGCCGTCATCTGATTGGCCGCGAATTTGTCCCTTGAGGACAATGAGCCCTTGTTTCCTAAAGTATGTTCCCTCTTTTCCCGTCAATTTCATGGGGGCCCTTTCGGAAGATTCAAGGCGTAAGACAAAATCCCTGAAGAGCACCTTCTCGTTATCCTCGGAAAAAAGGACTTCAGCCGCGTCCAGTTCCCATTTGAGACCTCTGTCGGGATCATCCTGCGCATAATGAACCTCTTTTATCTTGACCCCTTCACCTGGAACAAATTCGGGAAGGGAGCTTGTTTTCTCAGGCTCTTTAGCAGATCTTGCCAAAAAGAAGGCGGCCAATGCGATAAGGACTCCCGCTCCCAGGAGGGGCCAGTAGCGGCTCAAACCTCCCCATCTGAAACTGGAAGTGATTATAGCCAACCTATAATGCCTCTGTAAAGTTCATTCGCCCTCTCCCGCTTCAAAAGCATTTTCAGGAAAGGTTCGACACGCAAGGAGCCAGTCGCAGACTTCCCTTACAGCGCCGCGTCCGCCAGGTTTCTGCGTCACAAGATCGGCGGCCTCTATCACTCGAGGCACGGCATCTGCCGGGGCAAATCTCAAGGCCGTCTCACGGAACATGGGAATATCAGGAAGATCATCGCCCATCGCGCCTGTCTGGTCGGGTTCTATGCCCAGTTCTTTTAAAACAGTGTGCATGATGCCGGGCTTGTCTTCTATTGCCTGAAAAACCATCTCTATACCCAGTTCCATTGCCCTTCGCTCAACGATCTCAGATATTCTGCCGCTTATAAGCACAGGGATGATACCAGCATTGATAATGGCCTTAAGGCCTACTCCGTCCTTCGCGTCAAAGCTCTTGGCCTCGCCCCCGCCCGGTATCAGCCAGATGCGCCCATCGGTGAGAACGCCGTCAACGTCTAAAAAAATGACCTTTAACGTCCTGGCCTTTTTAACAAAGCAATCCCTGGCCTTGTTCAATAACTTGTTCTGCTGGGGCGTGTGCAATTGGAGCGCCTTTGTGGTTAAGGAGATGTTCTTTTTTCCTGAGGCACGTGGAGGTTTGCTCCTTTTCATGGTCTAAGGGCCTTGTTGATCCTCTGCATTACAGCTACAAGATCTTCAAGCTCTCTGAGGGGAATGGAGTTGGGCCCGTCACAAAGCGCCCTGTCCGGATCGGGATGAACCTCCAGAAAAACCCCGTCGGCTCCGGCCGCAACCGCTGCTCTTGCAAGGACCTCCACATACTCCCTCTGACCTCCGGAGCAGGAGCCGTTGCCCCCTGGAAGCTGAACGCTATGTGTCGCATCAAAGACCACCGGATAACCCAGTTGTCTCATGACTGAAATGGCACGCATGTCCACCACTAGATTATTGTATCCGAAGCTGAAGCCCCGCTCCGTCAATATGAGCTTCCGGTTTCCTTCCGAAGCAGCCTTCTCCGCCACCCTGCCTATCTCCCATGGGGATAGAAACTGCCCCTTCTTTATGTTCACAGGCAAACCGGTTGCGGCGGCCGCCCGGATAAGGTCTGTCTGGCGGCAGAGAAATGCCGGTATCTGGATTACGTCCAGTATTCGCGCCGCTTCCGGAATATCAGTTACTGAATGCACATCCGACAGCACAGGCAGGCCTGTTGTTTCCTTTACCCTCGATATGATCCCGAGCCCCTTATCAATGCCTGGCCCCCTGTAAGAGGATATGGAGGTCCTGTTGGCCTTGTCATAAGAGGTCTTGAAAATGATGGGTATGGCAAGCCTTCCGGATATTTCTTTAAGCGCCGCCGCAACATCAAGGGTGAGCGCCTCATCCTCAATAACGCAGGGGCCGGCAATAAGAAAAAACGGCGCTCCTTGCCCTATATCAATTTTTCCAATCTTGAAGGTCTCGGTCAATCGTTAAACTTCCTTAAGCTGGTATCCTTAAACGTTTACTAACGGGTTAGCGCCCCACTCGCTCATGATAAATGACCCTCCCCAGGTGCGTGGGAGGGCCATTAAGATGTCAGCACTTTCCTATTACTAGACAAAGTGACTCATAAAGTCAAGGAAGCGTGAATGAAAACGGATATCAGAGATACCGCCTGCGGACGTCGTAGGGAGCAGACGCGGCTCCTTAATCGGACGGCGCTTACGGAGGGGGCTAGCTGTTCTTGTCACAAGTAACGAAAAAATCACCCGGAGCGTAGCGATCGGGTGGATTGATTTTGTTACGCAATAATTTCATTCAGCCCTTCAATGACCTGATTCAACTCTTCCAGAGATGCTTTGCCAATGAGTTTCCCTATTCTTTCTATTGACAGGGTTCGGATTTGACTAATTTTAAGCCGCGATTTCTTGGGTAAATCGGGAGACTTCAGTTCAAGGGTTAAGGGGAATCCAGCTTTTTGTGGTTGGCTTGTGATAGCCACCGCTATAACTGTACCTGAGCGTTCATTAAAAATGTCGTGGCTTAGAATGAGCACAGGGCGCAAGCCTGCTTGTTCATGACCTCGTACTGGATTCAAATCCGCCCAGCGAATTTCACCTCTCAATATTCTGGCCATTGGCTCACATCCTCAGCTAGTCCTTCTTCAGCCATAGATTTTTCAAATTTCGGATCGAGTTTTGCGCATTCAATGGATAGCCGACTGCGCTTCATTCTGGTAAGTTTTTCGCGTACAGCATCACGGATTGCCTGGCTGCGATTTTGATAATAATTCTCCTCGACCAGTCTATCCAATTCACCGATAAATTCGGTGTCTATTGTAATTGCTATTTTTGCTTTTCCCATAAATCAACCTCCTTCGGTGGTATTCCATTATATCATACCAATGAAAAGAGAAGCAAATATAATTTTGTATTCTTTCAGTGTAACGCCCTGTATCTGCCGACGCCGCCGCGGACTTTCGGAAATCTACCGTAGGCATCCGGCGTCGGCTGGATGAAATTGTTGGCCGCTCCTATCTTAAATATCGAGGGCAAAACGTATTGCACGCCCAACTTCAACCAATTTTGGCAGAGGTAGAAACGTGATCAATGCCCCGATCTTACCCTTTGGAACAGTCTGCAAGTGATCGCAATTGACGGCACAATCCTGGGGCATGCCATCAGCTTTCGAGAGAAATACCTCAGAGGGTATATTGCGGATTTTAGTTGTGATGGGAGCGATTGTTACTTCTCCAAGGTATTCCAAAACAGAATCTCGGGTCAGGATTAGAACAGGCCGTTTTTTATCTGGCGGTATGAACTTATACCAACGTATTTCACCGTGTTTCATTCATCACCCCAAGCCTGCTCAGTTTCCCAAACTGAGAACTCATCGGCGGCAACTGGATGCTGCTCGTACCCCCGGCGATGTTTACGTTCCATTTGCTCAAGGCTGTAGCGCGCAAGGGCGTCACGGAGCGCCTTTCTGGCAAAAGCAGAACGAGTTGTTTGGAGTTCCTTTGAAACACGATCCACCGATTTGACAAGATCATCATCAAGTGTCATCTGAATGGTTCTCATATCGTACCTCTATAATGTGGCTTTTTATAGCTATATTAATCCACATTACAGACTATGTCAAATCGATTCTTTGGGCTAACATTTAGACAACCTGCATTTCTGCGCCCGCAGGGCTTGGCGCGGTTTGTGCGTCAAACGAGCGCAGCATGTAGGACAAACCGTAACAAAAAAAAAGGCAGGTTGATCCAGTTATACGATTTTTTTACCGGGTAGGTCTGGGGCCTCTGAGCCCCATTCCCCCCTAAGAACCGTACGTGAAAGTTTCCCTTCATACGGCTCAAGCATTTCAGAAGGGCGCCCTTATTGGGCGCCCCGGTCGTACAGCTCAAACTCAGGCGGTCATGGCCCGATACTCCCGCGCGGACATCGCCGGGAGCAGACGCGACTCCTTATCATGCCGGCGTCGCCAAAAATATTCGGCATATTCCGGTAGGTAAGGATTTGCATCGGCCTTGACCTTGATGTATCGTCGTATGCCTATGGAGCTGAGGCGCACAACTTCGTAAAGTCGCTTGCCCTTTCTGGTGTCGCCCGTTGCCGTGAACCCCCATCTTCGTCCGGCCGCCAGCCAGTATTTCCTGGCCAGCCACCTTTCAGACTTGCCCGAGTGTCGGCGACGGATCATCCGCCAAAGTTCTTCATAGACATAGGTATCGATACGAGAAAATGCTTCCGATGCTACCACATGGCGGTGGTAATTGCCCCAACCGCGAAGCGTATCGTTGAGCTTCTTGATGAGGATAGGCATCGGTGTGCTGACGTGGGTACGGATCAGTTCTCCTGCCTTCCGGATGAGGGCGAGGACTCCCTCCTTGGCCGGGGTGATGTGAAGTGTCTTGCCGTGCCTGCGGAAGGTTTGGCCGAGAAAAGTGAAACCGTCCTTGATATAAGTTATCATGGTCTTCTCTGGTGACAGAGTAAGGCCACGTTCCGCCAGGAACGCTTCGACCGAGGGCTTGATCTGGTTCTCCAGAATCTGCCTTGATTTACCGGTGATAATGAAGTCATCGGCATAACGGACGAAATTGACTCGCGATCGGCGGGGAACTGCTTCACGGGCGACCTGTTCCAGTCCATCGAGTGTCATATTAGCAAGGGCGGGACTTACTACCCCGCCTTGGGGAGTTCCTTTGTGAGAGGGGTACAGGTGATTTTCTTCCATGTATCCCGCCTCAAGCCACTTGCGAAGAACAACTAGATCCATGGGGATATTTGCCAGCAACCATTGATGGTTGATGTTATCATAACAGCCCGTGATATCCCCTTCAAGCACCCATGTGGCCGAGTTCGGCTTGTTGAGAGCGTTAAACCCGGCGGCAATAGCATCCGCGCAACCCCTTCCCTCCCGGAACCCATAGGAGTTCCGATCGGCGGTGGTTTCCGCGACTGGCGCCAAGGCCAGCTTGTATAGCGCTTGCATGGCCCGATCCTTCACGGTTGGGATGCTCAAGGGTCGTTTCTTGCCGTTCTTCTTCGGAATGTATATCCGCTTGAGTGGCTGCGGCTTATAACCACGTCGGCGCAGGCACAATATCGCCTGCCCTTTGGCCCTGACGCCTTTCCACAGAACGCCATCAACGCCAGGGGTTTTCTTTCCTTTGTTTGAGGTTACCCGTTTCACAGCCAAGGCCTTGGCGTAGAACGAGCTGGTCAGCAAGTGTTGCAAGGCAAACACCTTGTTCCACCGCTTTTCCTGTACAGCCTTTGCGATACGCATTTGGAGCCCTCTAACCTCGCCACGGGCAAGATCCCAATTGATCCCTTGCCATATTGTTGCGTAATTGACAGGCGCACCAGCCGAAGCCGTCATTTGCTTTCCCATCTCCGATGGTTCTCCAGATTCTCTCGCAACGAAACACCTGTCGGACGTGGGCACGCTGTTTCACCGGCGCCGAAAGCTCCGGTTTTCGCGTTGGGCCATTTTCCATGCCCTATCTGCCCCGCTACAGGACAGCCTTTGCTTCTTCCGACCTCTCAATGCCATCCCTCCATAAGCCTGCCTTACGGTCGGCCTGCCAGGCATTGCCCCTGGCGAAGTTATGGCTTTTCCACGTTCCACGTGCTTACTCATCGGACAACTTAGGCGGAGTCTGGACGCCGGTGGTCTAACGATCCCGTGCAGATACGTTAGCAATCTGCAACCTGCCCACGCATGCAAACACAAGGAAGCATGCCTTCGACCTATTAGCTCCTGTAGATCTGTCGCTCGCCTGACGGCGCGTACATCTCTTTGTTTAATCTCGCCCTATTGTCCTTCCCTTGCCCTTAACCGGATGGAGCTTCCGGAGGGGTCTTCCTGTCGCCATTCAGACCCAATTCGGTACTTTGTCCGCGAGGCTCCGCACCCCGTCATCAGCGCAACGGTAGCACGCTCGCGTAGGGAGCTGGCAGGGACATGCCAGGTTATTAAATTAGACATCAATTTAATCACTTATAAACACGCGACTTCGTGTCGCAACCAACGCTGCGCTTCAGCGGTGCGCGCTTTCATGCGCGTCCGACTGCAAGCGCCTTGTTGGGCCGGATTTATTGACACATATACTGCCATTGCTACCCGCCAAACCGATCAGTGCTCAGTTCGAACGGCATCCCGGGTTCCGGTCCCAGGCGGCAATGCGAATGCCTCTTTCAGGGCCTTCGTCGCAAGCACCTGAAACTCAGCGCGCCTTTCGTCCGTTGAGCGACCGCAGACGAGTTCGGCAAAGAAACTGGTGGGCCACTCGGCATCCACATGGATAGCCCCAGCGACTCTGAAATGCTCGTGCCGAGGTAAGGCAGCAATGATGTCGCGAGCGTTTCCATGGGCGTTGCAGGCCGAAGGCTCGGCGGTGAGTACGACGGCGCGGGACCGGACCATGGACGCCGCCTTCACACCAAGGCCATTCCGGTCGACGGGATCGAGTCCAACCCATATGGCAATACCTGGAGAGTAGGCGGCCGACAACAGACTGGACAATCCACCGGCCGAGAACCCCAGCAGCCCAATCCGGGTCGGGTCGATATGCTTCTTCCAGGACGCATCGCCAATCAAGTATGCTCGAAGTTCCGAAATGAATCGACCGTTGCGGGGCATGATGATCGCCATCCCGGATGAGGATTGGACCGTGTTTCAGCAGATGGAAACATCCGAAATCGTGGCGGTACTCAAAATGCTTGCCCGGAATGTCCACCTCCCGGCATTCCGCAAGCACCCCCAAGGACCAAAAAAACCACAGCCAAAAAGGATAAGCTCCAAGAAGACGCCGCATGTTTCCACTGCTAGAATTATTGCTAACAGAAAGAAGTAGAAACAGCACCTTGAAAGGGCTGCCCTGCAACATTTAGCAATCATTTCTGATTCGCAATGTGGACAGATACCCTTAGCTTTCGGTGTGGCCTCTGCTTTCTCCCCATCAACAATTGCAAATCTCACTCTCATTACCTCGATTACTTTTCACACATAACGCCTGCAGTCAGTGGCAGCCGAGGCTTCCACGATAATTGCAAATTTGAAATACTCTTAACTTTTCAACCGATGGTCAAAACGATACGACCCTGGCTGTCCAATGCACTGCCCTGTTCGGCAATTCTGAAACTGCAAATCTGTTCGTCGATAAAACGGTAGCATCAAATGCTATTTTTCTCCACGACAGAGTGACCTTAGCTCTTTCGGTAGGCTATTGGTATAAAACAATTGACATACGGCAACCTCTGTAGCTCGCCTAGCAGTGCTCTCTGTCCATGTGTCCACCACCTTTGTCAATGTGTCATTGTCGCCAAGCGAAAGCTTGCCGAGTGCGCCTAACCCTAAAGTAAAACCGATATTCGCCCCACCAAAAGCTCTCACGATCATTCCTGTAGTCGCTTGCCCTCCGTCTCCCGCCAATCCACTCACGTTTCTAATAACACATAGCTCCGATTTCGATATTCCAGGGTTGGTATCCTCATCGACAACGCGTTCTATGATCCTATCAATAGGAAGCGCCATACCAGTGTCCTTTAGAGTTGTCCAAAGTGTCGGAACCCGCGCTTCTGCAGTCAGAAACTTGGGATTGCCGTCATCTCCGTCATATACTATTGGAGTATTGAATCCACCACCGATGATTGCCCAATCCCACAAAGACTCTAAAAACACATTTTCTAAAGCTGTAATCGTCTCATTTGT
>Ga0100400_1001576_pt1 | contig 16287 bp, 12 predicted proteins | sample CryGeymeta201524_FD_80420 | JGI IMG/M metagenome (GOLD analysis project Ga0100400, IMG submission 80420) | Groundwater microbial communities from Crystal Geyser aquifers in Utah, USA - Crystal Geyser metaG 2015-24 | ecosystem: Environmental > Aquatic > Deep subsurface > Groundwater | place: USA... | reverse complement strand
TTTCGGAATACGAAGACAGCAAAATCGACTCGAACTTGACCTTGAGCAACCAGCGCGATATCATTGTAAACGCACAGCTTGACCTCGAAGAAAAAGAGATTGCGGTGCAGGAATCGGCTTACGAAGCGCCTTCGATACAACGAAAAGTAGAGATGGATTTGGACAAGGCAAATCGCAGGCTCGAGCAGGTAAAAACTGCTTACGAACTGATTACACAGCAGGAAACCAATAAAGTAGCCCGCAGGTTTATCACTTACAAACAGGTGCGTGAACGTGTGGATGCCCTGAATCAGTTGATGAACTCCCTCATTATTTATTCGCCGCGGGCAGGCATAATTTCGTATTATCAATATCCTTTCGGCGGAACTGTAAAAACCGGGTCGCGGGTTTCGCAATGGAACCCGTTTATAGCAACCTTCCCAAACATGAACAACCTGGTAACCAAAACATTTATCAACGAAATTGATATTGCGTTGATTCAGCCGGGACAGAAAGTAAAAATCGGAATTGATGCATTTCCTGATAAAGTACTCCCCGGCGAAGTGGTTTCGGTGGCCAACATGGGCCAGTTAATGCCCAACAGCGACGCCAAGGTTTTCGAGATAAAAATTAAGGTGAACGGCACCGACCCTGAACTTAAACCCGCGATGACAACCAGTAATACCATTCAAACCAGTGCTTTTCAGGATACACTTTTCATTCCTATCGAATCGGTTTTCAGCAACGACAGTCTGTCGTTTGTTTACCTGGCAGACGGAAAGAAAACCAAACAAATTATTGAAACCGGCGAACAGAATGAAAACTTCATGATTGTGCGGCAAGGGCTGAAAGAAGGCCAGCCGGTTTTCCTTACGGAGCCTGAAAATGCAGAAAGTTTTGCAATGGCTGGCATGGAAATTTACGAAGACATTTTGCGCAAAAAAGCGGAAGAAAAAGCCAAAAAAGAGCAGGAAGAAAAACAACGTCAATTGGAGCAGAAAATGCCTGATTTACCTCCCGGCATGAAAATGCCCAATGTTTCAGGCGCAGTTATAATCAGCAGATAATCTTCAAATCAGAATCAAGATGTTTATAAAAAGATATTTGCACGACATTCATATTGCTATTGAGGCCATTATTGCCAACCGCGTAAAATCGATATTAACCGCGTTGGGGATTATTTTTGGCGTTGCAGCAGTAATCAGTATGCTTGCCATCGGCAATGGCGCCGAACAGGAAATTCTGGAACAAATAAAATTAGTTGGGGTAAACAACATTGTAATCACTCCGAGCAGTTTCACGGTAAACGAAGGTGGTTCGGCAGGCAGCAACAGCAACGACAACAGCAAACCCGGCGGTAAAAAATTCTCGAAAGGCCTCACGCTGCTTGATGTTGAAGCCATTAAACAGGTTTTGCCCACGGTGGAAAGAATAACGCCGGTGATTTCGTTTAATTACTCGGCTTTACTCGATGGCAAAAGTAAACCTGTTGTTTTGGAAGGGATTGAAAACAGCTATTTCGACCTGTTTAATATGCAATTGGAAGGTGGAAAACGGTTTAACGAGGTTCAGACTGAAACGGGTTTGCCGGTTTGTATTATTGGCGACAACATAAAAACCCAGTTTTTCAGACAGGAAGACCCTGTTGGAAAATACATCAAATGCGGACAAATATGGCTTAAAATTGTTGGGGTGGTTGAGCGGCGCGATTTTACAGCATCGGCATCCGATGAACTGGGAATCAGCAGTTCGGACAATAAAATTTTTATTCCGGTTCAAACCATGTTGCTCAGGTTTAAAAACAGGGCTTTGCTTCGCGCCGATGAAATTGCCAAAGCCAACCAGCGCGGCGGGGGCGATGGAATGGTTGTAATTTTTGGCGGCCCCGAACAAACCGAAAATACAATTGATACCGACCCCAACCTGAACCAGTTAGATAAAATTATAGTCCAGGTGAAGGAAACCGAACAATTGAACCAGTCGGCAAACCTCATAAAACGAATGTTGCTGCGCCGTCATTCAGGATTGTACGATTTTGAAGTTACCATTCCCGAACTTCTGCTAAAACAGCAGCAAAAAACCAAAAACATTTTTAATGTGGTGTTGGGCGCCATTGCCGGTATTTCTCTCATTGTGGGCGGAATCGGGATTATGAACATCATGTTGGCCTCGGTAATGGAACGCATCCGCGAAATAGGAGTGCGCCAGGCCGTTGGAGCTAAACAAAAAGATATCATCGCCCAGTTTTTGGCCGAATCAACTTTAATCAGTTTAACCGGCGGAATAATCGGAATAATACTGGGAATCGTACTTTCGAAGGTAATTACAGCCGTTTTCGATATAAAAACCATCGTTTCATTTTTCAGTATTTTAATTGCCTTCGGGGTGTCGGTGATTGTTGGAATTACCTTTGGTTATCTTCCAGCCAAAAAAGCTGCCGAAAACGACCCTGTTGTTTCATTACGTGCATAAACTAAAAACCAAAATTCAACATGAAAAAGTTATTCATTATCCTTATTATAATCAGCAACCTTAGTTATCACATCAAATCGCAGGACAAAATCAGGCTTACCCTGCCCGATGTGATTCAAATTGCCTCGAAGCAATCCATCGATGCGTTCAGAAATAAAAATATGTACCTTGCCAGTTACTGGGAGTACCGTTTTTTCCAGGCCGAAAGACTTCCGGGGATTTCGCTCCGCACCAATCCACTCGATTTTAACCGGTACCTGAAAAAAGAATACAATTTCGAAACCAACGAAGATGAATACCGGCTGAGGGAATATCTCGATTCGGATGTTGCAGTTTCGGCTACCCAAAATGTTGGATTTACGGGAGGACAACTTTTTTTACGATCGGAACTGGGGATGATTAAAAACCTCGGTGGAGCACAAAATACTTCCTATTCGGCAACCCCTTTCAGTATTGGATATCAACAGGAACTAAATGGTTACAACGAGTTAAAATGGAAGTCGAAAATTGAACCCGTTAAATTTGAAAAAGCCAAAAAAACTTTTATCCAGGATATTGAAGACCTGCGTATTAGATCGACTTATCAGTTTTTTCAATTAATCACAGCGCAAATCCAGAAGGGGATTGCGGAAACCAATTATGCCAACGCCGATACGATTTATAACATTGGAAAAGGAAGATTTCAGGTTGGCACCATTACCCAGGATGAACTATTGAACCTTGAACTCCGGTTATTAAATACCGAACAGGCATTAAGTATGGCCCAATTAGAGGAGAAAAGGACACAAGCCAGTTTGAATTCGTTTTTGGGAATGGATAAAAATGTGGAAATTGAATGTATCGTTCCCAATGAAATCCCCGCGTTGCAAATCGACCCGGATATGGCACTGACACAGGCGCTTGAAAATAACCCCGAAATGATTAACCATCAGCAGCGAATATTACAGCAAGATCAAAACGTAAAACGGGTTAAGGCCGAAACAGGACTCAACACTTCGGTTTTTGCCATGTATGGAATGAGTAAGTCATCGGAGGAATTTGCAGATGTTTACGGGCAACCCGATAAAAGCCAGCGATTTAGCCTGGGCATTAATGTTCCAATAGCCGACTGGGGCAGAAACAAAGGCCTTGTTTCGATGGCACAGTCGAACCGCGAAATTGTGCTGGCCACCATAAAACAGGAGCGGTTGGATTTTGAGATGGATGTTATTCAAAGTGTTCTCGAATTTAACCTGCAGGCGAGCCAGGTAAAAAATGCCGCCAAAGCCGATACTGTTGCCCGAATGGGTTACGACGTTTCATTCCAACGTTTCCTCATCGGTAAAATCAACATTGTAAACCTGAACATCGCAAGCGCCGACCAGGAAAATGCCCGGATTTCGTACCTCAACCGCCTGCGCGATTACTGGTCGTCTTATTTCAGATTACGAAGCCTGACACTTTTTGATTTTGAAAACAGCAAGCCGCTTACCGTAAATTATGATGAAATCCTTGAAAAATAAAACATGGCAGCAAAAAGAAAATACATTTTTATTGGGGGAGGATTATTCATTGCAATTGTAATCCTTGCTTCTATCTGTTTTACCCGATCATCAGTAAAATCCTCCAAATATTACGAGGTTAAAAAAGGCAGATTTGAAGCAGTCCTTTCGTGTAAAGGCGAAATAAACGGTTTGGTAGCCACAGTAATCAGGGCGCCAAAAATTTTGGGCGACCGCGATTTACGGCTTTGGCAGATGAAAATCCTCGACTTAACCCAGGATGGTAAAAATGTGAAAAAAGGCGATTTTATTATTCAGTTAGATGCCAGCCAGGTGGTTTCGGGGATGAGGGAGGAACAGCAGGAACTTGAAAGGGAAATGGCCGATTTAAACAATGCAAAAATCGACAGTGCAGTGCGGTTAACACAATTGCGCGAAGACATTAAAAATGCCACGCTCGATTTGGAATACAATAAAATCGACCTCGAACAATCAGTTTATGAATCGGAGGCTTACCAGCGGAAAGCTCAAATGGCCTATCAAAAAGCAGAGAACAGCATCGAAAAAAAACAGCGGGATTATTTGCTCGAACAAAACAGGCTGAAAACCCGGGTCTCCCGCTCGGCGAGGGAAGTTGAAAGGTCGCAGCAGCAGATTGAAAAATTTCAGCAGGCAATGGCTGCCGCACGGATTACAGCCCCCAAAGACGGGATTGTTATTTTTGGGAAAAGCTGGGATGGAAAAAAATACAGTAAAGACGACAATGTTTCGACTTATGAATTTGCGCCGCCCATTGCAAAACTCCCCGACATGTCGAGCGTTATCTCCGAAATTTATGTGAAAGAGATTGACATTTCAAAAATAAACGTGGGCGACAGCGTGCGGGTTACTTTCGATGCACTGGCCGGTGTAATGATTAAAGGAAGTATTAAAACCATTGCCCGCGTGGGCGAAAGCCACAAAGATTTCGATATGAAGGTTTTTAAGGTTATTATTCATCTCGATAACACACACGAAGGATTAAAACCAGCCATGAACAGCAACAACGACATTGTGCTGGCGAAACTGGAAAATGTGATTTCGATACCAATTATTTCGGTGTTCAGGGAAAACGGCGCCAAATATGTTTACCTGAAAACGCCCGAAGGTTCAGTAAAACAGAAAATAAAGACCAACCTTGAAAACGAAGAGTTTGTTCTGGTGGAAGAAGGACTGAAAGAGGGGGATAAAGTTTTGTTGGAACCGCCGTTGGAAAAGGTGGAGCTGGCGGGGAAATAAAATAAAACAGGCTGCCTTTTTTGAGACAGCCTGTTTTTTAATTATCGGCTTATATGAACTTTAACTAATTGTTTTTAACCATTAATGCTTGTTTTGCTCAATTAAAGAGTTGGCATCAATCTCCCTTTGCGGGATAAGGAATACCCACTTAGGATTAGCGCTGGGTTTCGCCTGCTTGTATCCTTCGAGATAAAGGGTTTGATCTGCTCCTGAACCCGTAAGGTCGAGTGCTTCATCGTTTCTCAACATGTCGAACCAGCGATGTCCTTCAAGGAATAATTCAAACCTTCTTTGAACAAGAATTTCATCAACCAGTGCCTGACCCGTATTGGATGATTTTGCATACCCCGAATCTCTTGTGGAAACCAAAGCATATAAAACATCCTGAGCTTCTGTATTTTTGCTTTGACGAGCGAGAGCTTCTGCCTCAATCAGATACATTTCTGCTGCCCTCATGTGAATAACGTCCATAGGTGTAATGGTAGGACCGTCAGACTGCTGTAATTTGATGTGCATATAAGGAATCATGGCATGTGCAGTCGAATTATTTACAATTGTTCTGTATTTTTTCACTTCTGCATCAAATTCAGCTTTGCTTGCATATCTTCCCGCATTGTCGCCCTTATCCCATGCAAAAAACGTATTTGGTGCGTCTTTCAGAATTAAATCCCGGCGATAATCTGTTTCAGACATCTTATTGTACAAATTTTTGTTCATAAATTTAGGATTACTCCTGTTTTGTGAACCATTAAAATTGTTTGAAGTATAATAGAAGTATGAATAAAAATAAGCTGTTTGATCCTCAATTACTTTTGATCCCCAAATCCACTCTGGATTACTAATTGAGTTAAACCCCGATTTGAATTGGGTTTCGCTCATTAAAGTGTATTTTGCGCGGGCTTCACGGGAATATTTTTCAGCATTTGCCCAGTCGCCAATGGTTAAATAAACCCTGGCTGCAACACCTTTTGCCACATCAATATTCAAGTGCGTAATATCAACTCTGGCCGAAGCATCTGCGAAATGAACCATTGCCTTATCGAGATCAGATTTAATCTGAGTATAAACCTCCTGAACAGTATTTCGTGGAAGTCCCTCGTAAGGTGGTTCAGTAGCAAGCATTATTGGAACGCCCAAATCGGAGGCTGGATTTCCAATCATATAGGCCTTTCCAAAAAAGCGGACCAGGTTGAAATATGCCCATGCGCGGTAAGTGTAAGCTTGTCCTAATACATTGTTCAATTCGCCAGTCATTTGCATGTCTTTTGCAGCATTGATAATATTATTTGCCGATCCTATAACATTGTAATATAAAAACCAGGTATAAGACAGATCTCCCCTTGTAGCATTGGTATGCATAATCCATTGAATATTTGCCCTGAACCAGCCATTGCCTAATTTTGAGTGTAATGCGTCATCTGCGCCGAATTCAGCCATCGGGATCATATATTGTTGTCCGGCATAATTGCTGATTTGTCCGTTTTGCGCGTACAAGGCACGGTGCATACCGTTAATGGCCAGCATCATATTATCTGCCGAACCCAGCGCAATTTCGGTTGAAACCGAGTCGGTAGGTACGGTTTGTAAAAAATCTTCACTACATGAGCTTAAACCCATTGTAATTGCTAAGATGAGAGAAAATGTTAAAACTTTATATTTTGTCTTCATTGTAGTATATTTTTTCTAATGATTAAAATTGCAAATTAAAACCTAAAATGACAGACCTGTTGGGGTTGTATGCAAATTCGTCTTGTGTTCCTGAGAAATTAAATGTTGGATTCATCCCTTTTCTTGCCGTAAACAAATAAAGATTTTCTCCGATAACAAAAATGCTCAATTGGCCCATCCCCCAATTTTCCAAAAGTTGATTTGAAAAATCGTAGCTAAGTGTCACATTTCTGATATTCAAATAATCTGAAGAGATCAGGAAATAATCAGATGTTGCATATAAGTCAGCTTTTGAATATTGTTGCCTTGGAAGGGCTGTGATATCTCCCGGATTTTTCCATGAATTTTTTACATCAGGGTGGTAAGATTCACCAATAGTAGAGATAAGCATGCCCTGATAAACACCATCTAACATTTGTCCTCCCAATGAATAGGTTAAAAGCGCACTTAAAGTAAATCCTTTATAGGTAAAATCATTTTTAACAGATCCCTGTAATTTAGGAAATGCAGAAGCGCCAACGTACCCGTATTTGGCATCGTTCATATTCTTGGTCAATACCGGTTCACCGTTTTCGTCATAAGATAATTTCGAACCAATTATTTCATCCTTTTCATTTTTTACATCTTCCCAAACATGAAACCGGGTAGCGCCGTCTGTTGGATCAACATCGTAGTACTTTCTTAACCAGAAATCATAAATCGATTGGCCTTCAGCCCATCTTTTGGTTCCATTAACAAATGGTTCCGGAATAGATGTAATCTCATTTTTCAGGGTCGATCCCATAAGATTCAAGTTCCATTTAAAGTCATTGTTGTTAACAACATATCCCTGCAAATTGATTTCAAAGCCGCTATTTACCAACGATGCAATGTTTCTTGGTTGCGACAGCAGCCCCATAGAAGTAGGTAACAGCATATCGTAAAGTAAATCTTCCGATTCTCTGTTGTACCATTCCACAGTACCGCTAATTCTGTTGAACAAAGCGAAATCCAAGGCAACATCAAAAGTTTTATTCACCTCCCATGTTAATTCGGTATTACCTACTGTACTCCACTTTATACCGGGAGAAGAAGCGTTTGGATAAGTTTCATACAGCGCCTGGTAGCCATACGAACCAATATTATCGTTGCCAACCTCACCGTATGAAGCCCTGATTTTCATGTCACTAATCCATTCCAATGAGCTCATAAAATCCTCCTGGGTAACTCTCCAACTACCACCAACTGAGTAAAAATTACCCCATCTTACATCTTTATGAAAAGCTGAAGAACCATCCCGGCGGTATGAACCTTCGACATAATATTTATTATCGTAGTTGTACTTTAACCTTGTGAAATAACCTTCGTTTGTTTTATCGGTTGTGTAACCGGTATTGTCGGCTGTATTAACGAAATTATTCAATTCATAAATACCGTTTACGATAAACTGGTTTTTAAAAGCGCTTTGAAAAGTATAATTTCTCGAATATGACTCATGACCAACTAATGCACTAAAATTATGAACTTCATCAAATGTCTTTTCATAATTAATAAGCTGGTTAAAGTTAACCGTTGTTCGGGTGTACCTGTCTTCAGAAAGCCTGCCAGTTGGGGCGCCATCGCCAATTTCTGAATTATCAAAACGTTTATAATGGTAATTCTGAATATCGACACCAGCATTAATTGTTGCCGAAAGTCCTTCCATAATGATAAACCTGGCATACGACCTGTTGCCGAAATTATTGGTATTATAATCTTCACTATTCTTGTTCAACTCAGCGATAGCATTTCTTCCCTGATTTATTGGTCTTGAATACTGAGCCCCATCATCGTAGATTTTTTCACCTGCATCATCCAGAATATAATCACCGGTAGCCTGATCAACTAAAAAAACCGGGTATATTGGAGGTGTCATTCTTGCATTTCGCCAAGGGTTTGCATAGGTGGCCGATTCGGCTGAACCTACGTCGCTTTTTGTGATTGAAACATCGAGATTTGTGCCAATTTGCAGCCACTTCTTCACATCAAAATCAATATTTAAGCGCGAATTGAAACGTTCATAATCTGATTTTATAACATATCCTCTTTCGTCAAGATAACCCAAAGAATAATAATAGCTCGCTTTTTTACTGCCGCCGCTTAAACTTAAATCATAGTTCTGCCTGTAACCTTGTTGTTTTGCAGCATCGTACCAATCCAGATCAGGAAAACCAACCTTTGCAGACGGATTAATTTTACCGTCGCTGCCTACAATCTGATCATTAGGAGTTCCGATAAAAGGATTATACTTTAACTGAGAATAAATATTCGTGTAAGCATAGGTCCTGGCATCCTGAATGTTAGGTGCAGCATTCGACAGGAATCTCGTTTGTGCAAAAGCTTCGGCCTGAAGTTCATAGTAATCCTGGGCGTTTACCGCATCATAATAAGGAAGCGACTGATTAATTACACCTGCCTGTGCCTTTAAATTAACTTTCAAACTTTCCGCTCCTTTTATACCACCTTTGGTGGTGATAATGATAACACCATTTGCAGCCCGGGAACCATAAAGTGCAGTAGATGAAGCATCTTTTAGCACCGTGATTGAGGCAATATCACTCGGGTTAATACTTCCGATGCTTCCTCCAAACTGAATACCATCCACAATGTAAAGCGGATCTGCTGATGTGTTTAGCGTTCCTACACCACGAATACGAATTGTTGGAGAACTACCAGGTTGACCAGAACCTGCCGTTGTTTGAATACCGGTTGCAGCGCCTGTAAGAACCTGTGCAACATTGGAAAAAGAGCGCGATTCAATTTGCTTTTCTCCAATTACGGCAGCAGAACCCGTTAATGATTATTTCTTTGCAGTACCATAAGCCACAATCACAACCTCATCTACCCCAAATACATCCGATTCCATTTTCACATCAACAACCGATGAGGTTAAAGGGGATTCAATTGTCTTCATCCCCACAAAGGAAAAGACAATTGTTTTGGCATCAGCAGGTACATTTAAATTGTACTTGCCATCAATGTCGGTAACCGTGCCAATTGTAGTACCTTTAACCATAACCGAAACACCTGGTATGGTTAAGTCATCATCCATGCTGGTTACCGTACCCGAAATACTCTTTGTTTGAGCATTTACAATTTGTATCCCCGCGAAAAGAATACAAACAAAAAACATTTTGAGTTTTTTCATAGAAAAAAATTTTGATAATTAGAATTAAACAAATTATTAAATCTACTCCCTTTTGACCGATTAACCGACTTATTTAACTAAATCCACTGTAATCAAATCACACAACTGCTAAAGTAATTTTTTATCTTTTATATCCAACAAAATTTAAATTTTTGGCAAAAATAGGGTGTTTTTGTTAATATTCATTAATAAAACGGGGGTAGTCTTTATAAATTAATGCAAAAATCTATCATGCACTATAATAATGAAACCAGTCTGGAAAAACGATGGATAATTAAATCAAACAAATTATGCCTGAAAATTCCAAACTTTTATAAATCATTCCATAAAAATGAATTTATTTATCATTTTTAATTTCTGAAGTTTTTCAGATTATTCAAACCTGTTTAAATACATGACGAATTATATCCATTAAAATGAAAGGGCTGCTTTGTAACATTTATTTATTTAACCCCACCTGCGAATATGCAATTGCCAATGGAAGCCCCAACTGGCAACCAAACCGTTTATTGCAAAAAATGGAAGCCGATTTATCAACATTACCATTGTTTTTTGCGGGAAAGAATGATTTTGTGCTGGTTGCACAAATGCCAAACGCAGAATTTATTCAATCGTTACAGCGCATTAATGTTGAAATACCAGGTTTTATTTTAAAAAATGAAGCTGCCAGTAACGTTGAATTTTTAAAACTTTCGAAAAACAGGCTGATTCCCTGGGGTTGGAGCCCGGCGGCACATCAATTGCTTCTTCCGCTTAAACAATCCTGTTCTGCTGAATTCCGGCAATCTCCGCTTTATCAATGGAAACCTGAACACCGCGAAATAACATCCCGGAAATTTGCCATTGAAATTCTGCAACGTGTTTGTACATCGATCGATGCGGACTACCTGCTTCCACCGGAATTAAACCCTAACATTTGCACTACTGTAAACGATTTCGAAAATACCATTCGTCAGTGGGGCAAGATAATGGTAAAAGCCCCGTGGAGCAGCTCCGGACGGGGATTACAACCCATTACAAAAACTCCGGTACATCCAAAAGTTTGGGAAAAATTAATGGGAATAGTAAAAGAACAGGGTTGCGCCATTGCCGAACCTTATTTAAACAAGGTACTCGATCTTGCCTTTTTATTTGAATTGAAAAAAGGGAAAGTTGAGTTCAAAGGAATCAGTAATTTCTGCACCAACCAAAAAGGCCAATACGAGGGAAATTACCTTAACGGATTGCCTTTAAATACCGAAAAAGAAATAGTTGAATTTGTAAATGTTGTTGAACGCGAAATTTGTGAACCACTAATTAAAGCCATCGAAAACAGTAAAATGGATAGTATTTATGAAGGCGTTTTTGGTGTTGATACCCTTATTTACTCCGGCGAAATGGGCAAACTTCGAATAAATCCATGTCTCGAAATCAATGTGAGGCATACCATGGGAATGCTTTCACTACAACTCGAAAAGTTGGTTCAACCCGGCAAAAAAGGGATGTTCAGGACTTATTACCAGCCCGGAGTTTCATTTTATCAGTTTAAACAGGAAATGGAATCAAAGTTTCCTGCTATTATGGTGGAAGGTAAACTGGCATCAGGTTTTTTCCCGCTAACCATTGCAACGGAAAACACACTGTTTGGGGCGTATCTTTTAATTTAATTCAAGAAGATAATCAATTTTTTACTTGATTTTTCTAATTTTAACCTTCCTGAAAATCAAACCAAATAAAAACAAATGTTTTATGGAAAGTTCTGAAAACAAATCTGACCAACCCAAAAAGTTATCGCATAAGTTTTACGATTCTGAATTAAACCGGCTTCAGATTGAACTGGTAAAATTGCAGGAGTGGGTAAAACACAAAGGGCTGAAAGTGGTTGTAATATTCGAAGGTCGCGATGCAGCAGGTAAAGGGGGAACAATAAAAAGCATTATACAAACCCTGAACCCGCGAATTTGCCGGGTAGTAGCGCTTGGCACGCCCACCGAAAAAGAAAAAACGCAGTGGTATTTTCAACGTTATGTTGCACACTTACCTGCGGGCGGCGAAATTGTACTGTTCGACCGAAGCTGGTACAACCGCGCAGGCGTTGAAAATGTGATGGGTTTCTGCACCACCGATGAATATTGGGAGTTTCTGCGCTCGTGCCCAAATTTTGAGAGAATGTTGATCCGCTCGGGTATGGTTTTAATTAAGTACTGGTTTTCGGTCAGCGAGGAAGAACAGGAGAAAAGGTTTCTGGGCCGCATTAAAGACCCCACAAAACGATGGAAATTAAGCCCGATGGATTTAAAATCGCGTGAACTTTATATTGATTATTCAAAGGCAAAAGACGAAATGTTTGCTTATACCGACACTAAACTCAGCCCGTGGTATGTGGTTGACGCCGACGATAAAAAAAAGGCGCGCTTAAATTGCATCCATCATCTGCTTTCGATGATACCGTATGAAGATTTAACACCCGAGCCAATCGATTTGCCCGAACGAAAAGACAGCAAAGGCTATGTGCGCCCTCCAATTGATGAGATGACTTTTATACCGCAAGTGTACTAATTGTCGCGGGTACGGGTCATACTAAAAAGATGGTTTTCCTGATTGCCCACAAACCCGCCAAACAGTTTTTTTGTATCATTTTCTTCGATGTAACCGCGTTTTATTAATTCGAAATAGGCATAAGTCCACATCATGTTTTCAATACCGGCTTCGCCCTTTACTTTAACCTCATCCTTTATCGCAAGTGTGGCTGTTTGTTGAAGCTTGCCCCCGCTTTCACCTTCAATATGTTCTTTCATGGGCGCTCCTGCTTCTGCCAGCGATTTGCTAATAGTTTCCAAATCGGGCCATTCCTGAACCTCCTGAAAATTAACCAGCGCTGCAATATGGTTGACCGAATTTCCATGAAACAACACCCAGGCGCCATATTGCGAAATATCATTCAGTTTTAAAACATCTTCCTTCAGCGGAATATTCCATGGCCGACGGAAATATTGCACGAGGTCATCCAAAAGATATTCCGCGGCTTCCGAGGGTAATGCCCCGTTTTCTTCCAGTATTCTTAACAACTCTAAACTTTTATAGGAAATTAAATAGGTAGTGTTGTTAACGGTATTGATGATTGCGGTCTGCGCCCATTCCGGTAATTCACTTACTTCAAGCTGGCTCACAAAAATTTTCGGCAAATTTTGGTTGGGATGTTCAAAATGGGTAGCTTTTAATTTCTTTTTCTGAAAATTATATTTTGAAACCGTTTTGTATCCCAAAAAATTCAGAATATGCCTTATTGCCCGTATTCCCTCGGGTTGCTCTCCGGTGTGCGCGTTAAAAGTGCGAAACGCAATATGGTCGATCACTACCTTCCCTCCCTTGTTGGTAACCATATCGGAATACTGTTTTGCATACGAAACTTTTTCGATGTATTGTTTCCATAGCCTGTCGAACAGTAAAACTGTTATTTCCTGTGTTGTCCGTTTCATGTTCAAGTTTTATCTATGTAAACAGAAAAACAGAACATTTTGTTACCGGATTACGGATGTTTAACAGTATTTTTTATTTGAAAAATCTTTTTACTCAAGATTATTCTTCGGGGTGTTTTTCATAAAGTTGAGTACATCTTTTTTATTAAAAAACGATGTTGCCCCGCGTTTGGTTGTGTTGAGTGCCCCAGCGGCATTTCCGAAATTAAGCGCTTGCTGAATTGACTTTCCGTTTAGGTAATAATGCAGAAACCCGGCTGAAAATGCGATTCCTGACCCAACATTATCTACCATTTCAATGTTGTATCCCGGGTCGAAAAAAGCTCCTTTTCTTTTGTGAAAGGCAAAAACCCCGTTTTGTCCACGCGTTACCAGAATCAGATCGATTTTATATTTCTTTGAAAGCTCTTCGCTAAACTTATTCAGAGTTTCATCGTTCAATCCCAATTCCCTGCTTAAAAATAAAATTTCTTTTTCCTTTATCCTGACAACGTTTGAACTTTCCAACAGATTTTCAACAACCCGCACATTAAAGAAATGCTCAAAAAGTTTTAGATCGAAAAAATGCAGAGATTCGGGCGATTCTTTAATTAGCTCGCGCAACGTGTTTTTCGAAATGCCAAATCGCTGGGGCAACAAACCATAAAACAAACAGTCGGCATCGCGCACCAGCTTTAGTGCTTCGGACGAAAACTCGATGTGATCGAACGCAACATCGGGTGTAACAATGTACCGGGGTTCGTAATTATTTTCAAAACTGATGTGGACTGTGCCGGTTGGGAATTCAGTATCCGATTGTACATTATCATCGGAAATACCCAGTTCCCTGAGTTTTTCAATTGCTTCATTTCCCAAATCGTCATCGCCAACCCGCGAAAGCAAAAAACCCTGCTCGCTGAACGAATTGCAACGGTAAACCAAGTTCAAAGGTGTTCCGCCAAGCACTTTTCCATTGGGTAGAATATCCCAAACCACTTCGCCAAATGCAACTATTTTTTTATTCATTCAAACCGGTTTTCTGAACGGCAAAAATAAAAAATATTAAAACCGATTCAAGTTTAATTGGCATGATAATTTTTTGAATTGAACCATTTCCAAACAATTTTGATTTTTAACCGTTCACTTTTAAAATTATTGGAATGAATTATCTGGCACATCTTTTTTTATCGGGCGATGACGAGCAAACCATGGTGGGGAACTTTATTGGCGACTATGTGAAAGGAAAAGATTTGAACCGGTTTCCCGATAATATAAGAAACGGAATTGTAATGCACCGCCAGATTGATACTTTTACCGATACACATCTGAAATTCAGGGAGGCAAAAACTTATTTCAGGCCCGAGTTTGGTCTTTATTCGGGTATTGTAATTGATTTTTTATATGACCATTTTCTGGCTAAAAACTGGAACACATACTCTGATTATACGTTAAGAACCTTTGCAAAGCGCTCTCACGCAGCGCTTTTAAAAAACTTCCGATTCCTTCCGATCAGGGTGCAGGGTTTTCTGCCGTTTCTCATTCAGAACAGGAGACTGGAATCATATTCCTCGGGTTCGGGAATTGTTGAGGCGCTGAACATCATGAGCAAATATACCTCGCTGCCTGCCAAAGCCGACTTTGTATTGCATACAATTGAGGCAAATTACCTGTTTTTTGATGATAATTTTAAAACTTTCATGTTCGACATCATTCATTATATCAATGAAAAATATGGGTCGGAATTAAAAAATACTGACTTTGAAATTCTCTAAATCAATTGAATTCAAAATTTTTCGTACCTGCTGGCATCCAACCTGATAAAAATGAAAAGCAGAATGGTAAACGACCACAATGACGAACCCCCGTAACTAAAAAATGGAAGCGGAATCCCGATTACGGGCATGATTCCGATGGTCATTCCGATATTCACAAAAAAATGAAAAAAGAGAATTACCGCCACAGAATAACCGTAAATCCGCGAGAAACCAGAACGTTGCCGCTCGGCAAGCCAAATCAGCCGGTAAAAAAGATATAAAAAAAGTGCAATCACAACCAATGAACCCACGAAACCCCACTCCTCGCCCACGGTACAGAAAATAAAATCGGTGCTTTGCTCGGGGACGAAATTAAATTTGGTCTGCGTTCCCTCCAAAAAACCTTTTCCCAAAAATCCACCGGAACCAATGGCTATCTTACTTTGATTGACATTGTACCCAGCTCCGAGCAGATCCGACTCAATACCAAGTAATTCATTAATACGGGCCTGCTGATGATCTCCCAAAATATTGTTGAAAGCATAATCAACGGAAATGGTAAATAACAGGGACCCCAGAAAAATGAGGGCGATAGTGATGTAATTGCTTAGTTTTTTAAAGTAACTAAATCCAAAAATTACGAATGTTCCTAATACTGAACCAGCCGTAATTACATCGGATATACTGTATTTTGAACCAATAACCAGGTTTGCAATTAAAAACAACAATATGCCCACCAAATAAATTACCGGTATTTTCAGATACGGTTTCAATTTTGGGTTTACCACATAAAATGCGATCAGAACAATACCTAAAAGAATCAGCGACAACGTAAGATTGGGAATAATCAGGGCCAGCACAAAAAGTATTATCAGTAAAACCCCGAAAAAAAGCACAACTCCGGAAAGGCCTTCTCGGTACAAAACCAATACAAACGAGAAATATACCAAAGCCGAACCGGTATCATTCTGAAGTAAAATGAGAATAGCAGGCCCAAGTATGATTGCTGAAACGATAAGCAGCGATTTGAACTGCTGCAATTTAAACCCATG
>Ga0100400_1001547_pt1 | contig 16421 bp, 12 predicted proteins | sample CryGeymeta201524_FD_80420 | JGI IMG/M metagenome (GOLD analysis project Ga0100400, IMG submission 80420) | Groundwater microbial communities from Crystal Geyser aquifers in Utah, USA - Crystal Geyser metaG 2015-24 | ecosystem: Environmental > Aquatic > Deep subsurface > Groundwater | place: USA... | reverse complement strand
CTTGATTTTTCCTAGCATTTGTAATATAATTGCGGCAAGCTCAGAAAGAGCTCAATCCGACTCCGAAAGGGAGGCATCCCAGTTGAAAAAGCACGGTTTTACGCTCATCGAACTGCTGGTGGTGATCGCGGTCGTCATGATCCTGGCGGAGATCATCTGCTCAGTCGTCAGCAGGACCTATATGAAGGCTCATTCACTGAGCTGCCAGAGCAACCAGAAAGCACTAGTCTTGGGCTTTAAGGCCTATACCGAGGACTACGACGGGTGCGCGATGCCCTCGTCATCAGTCAGGCCTGACCTTTTCCTGATGGCAACCCCTGGACTCAAAGACAAGACGCTGGACCTTCTCCAGTGCCCTTCTGCTCGGAGCCGCGAATCCGAAGCGCCAATCGCGGCCTACTCCAAACCCAACTCTCGCGAGATAGTTTCCATCTGGCCGTCGTATGCCTTCAACGGCAACTTGCTGGGAACAGACCTCAAGAGAGTCAGCGGTTACGGTAAGACCGATCCCGCGAGGAGCTACGACCAGGTGCTGGTCTTTGTGGACAGCAACCTGCCTTCAGGAATCATCAGAGAGGTAACCGACCTTTGCCCTGTCGAAGGGAAAGGTGCGGCTTGGTCCCCGGACTTCAGGACGGGAGGGGATATGGAAGATCACGGGGTCAACGTCAGTTTCCTTGACGGCAGCGCTAAGTGGTTCTCCACCACCGGTGCCGAATTGGGGATGAGAGCGGTGTATGCAAAGAGCATTCCACCTATCATTCTTCGCCCTGGCCAGCCGGTAGTGGAGAGACCGCCAAAACCACAGCCCCAACCCACCATCACACTCAAGGTAACTCTGCCACCCGGGGCGACGATCGAGGACATCAAGATTGAACCAGAGCCCCAGCCGGCGAAGTGAGTCTGGCCCGCAACCACACGGACACGAGCTCCTGCGCGACGCAGCGCGGGGGCTCTTTTTGTTTTCCAGAGCAAATTCCGTTATAATCGAATGAAGTATTAGTGTTTTAATACGCTTAAGTTTTAATAGTAATTTCATTTTTTAATCCCGCCATAGCTCAAATCCACTTCGCCCGCGAAACCTTAATAGAGTGGGCTACGCGGCATCTACTTCGCCCGGATATATAAAGAAAAAATTTGGGCGAAGGAGGATAACGATGAACAGAAACAAATTACAACTCGGTTTTGCTGAGAAAAAAAATATTCTTGCTGATCTTAACGATCAACAAAAGAGCGCTGTTGCCCACAAAACCAGGCCGCTTTTGATAATTGCTGGCGCCGGAACCGGGAAAACCGCAGTGATCACTCGTCGAATTGCTTATATAATTGAGCAAAAATGGGCCAGGCCATCGGAGATTTTAGCTCTGACTTTTACTGAAAAAGCAGCAGCTGAGATGGAGCAGCGCGTTGATGAACTTGTGCCTTACGGCTACACCGATATGTGGATCTCGACTTTTCACGCTTTTGGTGATCGATTTTTGCGTGATTACGCAATTAATCTCGGGCTACCAGCTAATTTCAAAGTCCTAACTGCTACCGAGCAGGCGATATTTCTGAGACAGAATTTGTTTGCTTTTGATCTAAATTACTATCGGCCAATTGCTGATCCACTCTCACATATTCAGGAGCTTCTCACTCATTTCTCCAGGCTAAAGGACGAGTTAATTGAGCCAGGAGAATATCTGGCGCTAGTTGAAAGCTTAAAGCTTAAAGCTAAAAGTAAAGAAGAAAAAATCGAATATGAAAAAACATTGGAGCTGGCAAAAGCATACCAGCGCTACCAAGAGCTAATGATTCAGTCGGGGAATCTAGATTTTGGTGACCAGATTTTTTTAACCTATAAACTGCTGAAAGAGAACAAAAAAGTTCTTAAAGAATGCCGAGAGAAATTCAAATATATTCTAGTAGACGAGTTTCAAGATACAAACTTTGCCCAAAACGAACTTGTTAAATTAATTGCCGGTAGAACAGGCAATATTACTGTTGTTGGCGATGATGATCAGTCAATTTATCGCTTCCGGGGTGCAGCAATTTCTAATATTTTGGACTTCAAAAAATTTTACAAAAATGCTAAAGAATTAGTTCTGAATCAAAATTATCGCTCTTCACAGGAAATTCTTAACTCCTCATACAAACTCATACAACATAATAATCCTGATCGTCTCGAGGTTCAGAATAATATCAATAAGAAACTAATCGCTAAGAAGCATGGGCCATCGCCCGAACTTTTATATTGTGATTCTTTGTCTTGCGAAGCCGACAAAGTGGTGGCAAAAATAGGGGAGTTAAAAAAAGAAAAAAAATATAAAAATAATGATTTTGCGATTTTAGTTCGTGCTAATAGCCAAGCCGAGCCATTTATTCAGTCTTTAAATATGGCTGGTATCCCTTCAATTTTTTCCGGTGCCTCCGGACTTTATTCACAGCCAGAAATAAAGATGCTAGTCGCGTTTCTAAAGTGTCTGGCTTATACTGACGACAATTTGGCTTTCTATCAACTGGCAACTTCAGAAATTTATAATGTCTCTCACGGAGTTCTGTCGGAAATTTATACGCTTGCGAGGAGAAGCAATAGGGGAGTCGTCGGCTTAATTAAAAAGAATGTCGCAAAATCAGACGATCTGGATAAACTCCAAGGGATTGTGACAGATATTGAAAAATACCAGGAGAAGAAGAACGATTCAGTTGGCGAAGTTTTGTACAGTTATCTCTCCGATAAAGGATACTTAAAAAAATTGAGCAAAAATCCAAGTATTGAAGATGAGATAAAAATTGCTAATATTGCCAGATTTTTTGACCGCATTGCTCAATTTAATCATTCAAGTAACAGCCGCGATGTTTTGTCATTTTTGGAAAATTTAGAACTAATTTTAGCAGTTGGAGATGAAGTTGTAACTTCAGATATTGATCCGGATATTGATGCCGTAAATATTCTAACAGTTCATGCCGCTAAAGGTCTTGAGTGGCCAGTGGTTTTTATAGTGGCTTGTGTTGCCGACAGGTTCCCGACCAGAAAAAGACGAGAGCAACTGCCGATTCCAAAGGATTTAATCAAAGAACGATTATCGCTGGGGGATTGGCATCTCGAAGAAGAACGGCGACTTTTTTATGTCGCTGCAACTAGGGCTCGGGATTATTTGTTCCTGACCGCAGCCGAGGACTATGGCGGAAAACGAGTAAAAAAACTTTCACAATTTGTTTTAGAACTATTGGACGAACCAAATCCGGAGAAATTGAAACATAAACTCTCACCAATTGAGAAAATCCAGCGTTTCAAAAAACTACCGACTACTGGCTACCGACTACCGACTAAATTCTCGGAGAGAATTTTAAAGCTTTCGCGCCAGCAAATTGACGATTATTACTCCTGCCCGAAGAAATTTTATTACGCTCACATTGTAAAAATTCCACTTCTAGAAAACCAACAGCTAATGTATGGAACGGCAATTCATGCGGCACTTGACCATTATTTTGCCCGCAAAATTGCCGGCGAGAAGTTATCTTTAGAACAGCTTCATGCCGACTTTAAAAATGCTTTCAAAAATGTTGGTTTTATTACCCGCGATCAAGAAGAGTTGCGTTTTAGGCAAGGACTTGATTCGCTGGCACGATTTTTTACTGAAGACCAAAAAGATAAAGCAAAACCAGCGAAAGTCGAGGAAGTTTTCGAATTTTTACAGGGTGATGTCAAAGTCAAGGGTCGTTTCGATTTGATTTATGGAATAGGGGAGTCAACAGAAATTTGCGATTTTAAAACTTCAGATGTTCGCGAACAGAAAGATGCTGATCGAAGAATTAAAGAATCAACCCAGATGATGATCTATGCGCTGGCTTGGGAGAAAAAATACGGCACAATTCCAAAAACAACACTTTACTTTATCGAATCGGGCCTAAAAGGGGAAATAACTTTCAAAAAATTAGATTTAGATAAAACTCGAACTATGATTTCTGAAGTCGTTGATGGGATTCGCAAGCAAAATATGAAGGCGACACCGGATATTTTTCAATGCAAATACTGCCCCTATCGCGATATCTGCCCGGATGCTCTATAAAAAGAAAACGCCGGGCTGCTTGCCCGGGCTTAAATTCTTGCCTCACTTTTCACCTTAGCCGCTGCCCTTTGGCATCCAGAGACTTCCCCGCATCTGGAAAGCAACTCCAGCATGCCTTTCGGTTTCCTCATCCGCGATGTTCGCTGGCTCCTCGGGCCGTTCGAACAGAGATGTATTTGGTGCGCGGCCTTTTATCAGAGCCGTGGCCAGTTCCTCCAGCTGTTCGCTGGTGATCTTAAACAGCCCCTTCAGACTGTCATCAGCCTTGGCAGACATCATCTGGTCGTAGGCATCGTGGACTCGATGCCCGAAGTGATTCCTGCCCGTCATGTAGGTGAATGTATCAATGGCAGGCATCTGTTCGTGAAGATCCTTTTCGCTTAGACCGTCGAGGAAGCTCAGTCGCGGGAACCTGAATGACCTAGTGATCCAGGTACCAATCATCTGGACGTTGAGCCACCAGAGGGTTTCGTCAAGCTCCTTGATCATCACCTTTGTGGCTTCCCGGAAATCCACAGCCCGAATCCACAAGCTGCGGTAGTGGATCTCGTTCTCAAGAGTCGGAAGACTAGTCTTGAGGTCTAAGCCCCGATTGCGTCGGCCGCGAAGGATGTCGATCATCCCAGTAATGATCTCTCGATATCCACGGGCCATCTCCCTGACCCAGACATGACTAGTGTAATCGTTGAGAGCCTGGGGATAGTCGGCGACTTCCTCCCTCGAAAGGGGTCCATACGGAGCGCCACAAACTTCTGATAGGAGCTTATAGCGCACCTCGGCGTCTTCGTCGAATTTCTCGACGAACTTCTTGATCTCCTAACCAGCTGAGACTTCTTCAAGCGAAGTCAGATATAGCATCAGTGCTCACCTCCGCACAAAATTCAGGTTGTCTGGGCATTCTATTTATACCTCTCACTAGGGTTCTGAGCCAGAACTATCTCCACCCACTCCCGAAATTGGATGCCCTCCGGATGTTCTGGCGCGATAACTGTCACAGCCTCCTGACACCAGCGACCAAAGGTCTGGCGACATATTGCTCCGGCGTTCAATGGACATTTGCCCCAGTCAGGGGCTTGTCCCTGAATCTCCATCTGGCACGGCCTGGCTTCGCCGATATAGAGAGCACACTGATTGCCCCAGGACGGTGTTAGCACTCGTGTCCTGACTGCGAAACCAAAACCGTAACAAGGACAGCGTTTCTGAATGTTTGTAGGCATTCAAGAGCACTCCTCTGCTCAATGATCCGCACTAACACTTTATAGCATAAACGCAAAGAAATGAAAAGGTCTCTACCTTAGATTATATTGACGTAGACAAAAAAATAGTATATAAATAGAATATCGCACCAACCAATGCACAAGAGGACAATAATGAGCAACCTCGTGTTCCGGAAGTTCCACCAAAAGGGTGCCGCCGGATTTCGTGGTATATTCATCCCCGGCATCTCGTAGCGCGAGGCAATCGGGATAATACTGACAATGCCCGACGGCCAACCCGCCTATGCAAGAATCGTGCCAGTCCCGAAGTGTTCCGGCTGCTGGTTCCTGGTTGGCCCGCTACAAGAAGCTGTTGCTACCATCCTAGCCGAGTCCCTAGTGGCATTCGAGGCGATGTCCAAGGATGAGACTGAGGGAAAGACCCAGCTCTATAACGGCAGATGGCAAATCAAGCATCCCGAGAAGGTTGCTCGTAAAGACTGGGACAGGTGGGTGCAGGCCATACAACGAGCTACACCAACCATGCTGAAACGCAAGAACCAATAAGCCTCTTTCTGTGCTTGATCCTGCATCTTTATTCTATCTCCACCAGCCTGGCGGAGAAGAGTAAGGTACAATTCGGACTATGCCCCTGGACGCATCATGCACCCAGGGCGATTTCTTTTTATCAGCCGATCAAATGTGGTATAATTATGTAACTATGAACCAGCTATTGCCAATAATAATTACTATCGTTCTAGCCTTGGCAATGACAACTATTGTACTAATGATTTATTTTTCCCGCAAATTTCGAGAGATGGAAGAGCGGCGGGCCAGTGATCAATCTTTGCAACTTATAAATCAAAATCTCAATGTTTTTTCCGAACGGATTGATCGGACTAATCAAGCAATAAACGAGCGCCTCGACAATGCCGCCAGAGTTATTTCCGCTGTCAACAAAGAACTTGGTGTGATGTCGCAAATCGGCTCCCAGCTTTCCAATTTTCAAGAATTCTTAAAATCACCGAAGCTTCGCGGCGGCATCGGAGAGCAAGGGCTAAAGGACATGCTGGCACAAGCTTTTCCGCACGAACTTTATAAAATGCAGTATCAATTTAGAAACGGTCAGATCGTTGATGCGATTATTAAAATTGATGCCGGACTCATCCCGATTGATGCCAAATTCCCTTTGGAAAATTTTAACCGCTATCTAAATGCCAAATCTGCAGAGGAAAAACAAGTCGCAAAAAACAAATTCCGTTCTGATTTTCGCGTTCATGTTAATGCAATTGCCAAAAAATATATCAATCCCGACGAAGGCACGGCTGATTTTGCCTTTATGTACTTGCCATCAGAATCAGTCTTTTTTGAGGTGGTGAATTCGGAGCGTGATCTTTTTGACTATGCCGCCAAAAGCAAAGTAATTCCCAGCTCACCAAGCACATTTTTCTATTATTTGCGAACAATAATGCTCGGACTCGAGGGCAAGCGCATCACTGAAATGAGCCGAGAAATTATGAAAACGCTAAAAACCATTAAGCAAGAATCGCACAAATTCGGCGATAATTTAGGTAAGCTCAATAAACATGTAACCAACGCAAAAAGCACTATGGATATCGTCAATACCGGTTATGCCGGTTTGGCGGGTAAAATTAATCAGGTTGATGTCCTTGAATCTAATCAAGCAAAACTTATAGAAGAAGAGACTAGTGAAAAGATTAACGACTAAAATTGTTATTATTGCCATTGCCGCGCTCGTTGTGGTGGGAATTGCGGCTTATTTTATCTGGAATAAAATTAAAGCCGATACCACCAATTACAGCCAGGTAGTGACGGGAGAAGACATTCAAACTACCAAAGCTGTTGAGAGCCCTGAGCCTGATACCAGAAGTGAAGTTGCTGTGCCGATTTTGATGTATCACCACATCCGAAATTATAATGATCCAAATGACAAAATCGGCACAAATTTATCAGTGCCGCCAGAAAATTTTAAGGCCCAAATTGATTACTTAAAAAGCGCTGGCTTTAGCACTATTACTTTTTCTGATTTTATCGCATATCCCGCAAAGAAATTGCCAGAGAAGCCAGTAATTCTTAGCTTTGATGATGGTTATCAAGATGCTTTTGACTATGCATATAAACCACTTTTGGCGAATGGGCAGGTCGGGGTCTTTTTTGTTATTGTCAATTTTCTTGACAGGCCAGACCATATGACAAAAATAGAAGCTGCGGAAATGGCTGACTCCGGGATGGAGATAGGATCACATACTTTGGACCACCCCGATTTAACGAAACTGACATCAGAAAAATTAACTTCCGAACTTTCAGAGAGCAAAAGCATTTTGGAGAATTTGACCGGCAAGAAAGTTATCAGTTTTTGTTATCCAACTGGTCAACATAACGATTTTGTTGACGCTGCCGCAAGAGATACAGGTTATCTAGTCGCGACAACAACACAGATGGCGATTAGTTCAACTTCAGAAAACAAATTTACTCTTTCGCGACTGCGAATTAATCCGAATGATTCTCTAACTTACTTCGCAGATAAGATCGTAAATTATAAACCCTAATAATAAAGTCAAAACCTAAAAAATATGGAATTTAAAATTTCCAAAAATGAGGCGGGGGAGAGAGCTGATGTTTTTTTGGCCAAAAAAATTCCCGATATTAGTCGGGCGCAAATTCAGCAAGCAATAAGATCCGGTGTTGTCAAAATAAACAGAAAAAGTATTAAATCATCATACATTCTAAAAATTGGTGATAAAATTACAGTCGAAGATAAATTTCTTGAAAATTTAAATAAGCCGTTAAAATTAAAATCAGAAAAAATACCACTTAAGGTAATTTTCGAGGATGACGATCTTCTAGTTATAGACAAGCCCTCAAGCCTGGTTACTCATCCGGGCGCAGGTAACAAATCTGGTACAGTTGTAAATGCTCTTCTTAATTACATCCCGGAAATTAAAAACGTTGTCCAGGAAAAGACTGACCAATTTTCTCTTCTTCGACCGGGAATTGTCCATCGGCTGGACAAGGATACTTCTGGCCTGATGGTGATCGCCAAAAATCGCCAGACATTATCATTTCTATCAAGCGAGCTGCAAAATAAACAATTCAACAAATATTATTTAGCTCTGGTTTACGGCTGGTTGCCCGAAGGGGGAAAGATCGAAAGTTACTTAGCTCGTGATAAAAAAAATCGCAAAAAGATTATTGAGGTCGAAAAAGAATTTGGCAAAAATGCAATTTCAAATTATAAGGCTCAGAAATATCTAGAGACTAAAGATGACAAATATCATGTTACATTGGCAGAAATTGAGATCCTAACAGGTAGGACCCACCAAATTAGAGTCCAGATGAAAGGGATCGGTTTCCCTATTTTAGGAGATGCGGCCTATGTTTCCAAAGAGAGTGAACGCTTATCAAGAGAACTAAGCGCAAAAAGACAAATGTTACATGCGGCAAGAATTCGATTTCGGCTGCCGAGTACAAAAAAATATCTGGAATTATCAACATCATTGCCTGAAGATTTTCAGAAAATTCTTGACAAGTTAAAAGAGATCTAATCATAACTTGTAATAATTTTTCATACTTTACCCTGTTAGATACCCGCTAAGCGGGTGGCGCCGAAGGCGCATTTAACTGGGTAAATTTGACAGACAATTTTAGTATATGCTATGTTCAAATAGCATATATTTAATATAGGAATGCGAGTATAGTATTCCGAAAGAAATGAGTAACTTATGGAACGTGAAAGAGTAACAATTTCAATTAAAAAAGAGATTTTGCGGAAAATTGATCAAAAAATTGATGGAGTCAAAATGCGAAACCGCTCTCATGCAATCGAACTCTTAATCTCCGAATCATTGGGCTTAAGCCAACTCTCCACAGCAATTATTATGGCTGGCGGGAAAGGAGCAGTAAGATTAATACCCGTAATTGAAAATGCTATTGAAAATCTGAAGAAATTCGGCTTTTCTGAAATCAAAATAGCCGTAGGTTTTCTTGGCGACAAAATCAAACAGAACATTAGTGACGGCAAAAAGTTTGGAGTGAATATTGATTATATCGAGGGAGGAGAGGGAACGGCTGGGGCGCTATTGCCGCTCAAGGACAAAATCAAAAAAAGTTTTGTTGTTGTCAACCTTGAAGAAAATATGAGCATTAACTTAAAAAACTTATCTGATTTTCATCGCGATCATCTAGGTACTGCAACTGTTGCCAGTAAAGACATTAACTTGCTGAAAGGCTATTACGTTCTCGAGCCGGAGATTTTTAGCTATATTCCAAAAGGTTTTTCAATGCTTGAAGAAGATGTTTTCCCGAGACTAATAGAAGAAAATAAACTGATCTTTTACCCAATGATAGGGTAATCGCTGATTGTTGACTTTAGGACTAAGCTAAACTAAAATAACTTAAGAAAGAAACTTTGAATTACGAAGTTGCGAGCTCTTCAAAATTTCGACGGTCGCAAGCGCTTGCCCCGATGAATATCGGGACAAAAAGCGCCTAGAAATTTTGTAAGAGCAAGTAAAATAATTTCGTAATTCAAGAAAGAGAGTTATGAGAAGAACTTGGATTATTTTTGTTTTTATTGTAATAATTTTGGCCTTATCAATCGTTATTGATATTCCCAAGGGGCCAAAAATTTTTGGTCGCGAAATTAAAACTCATTTGGGACTGGATTTGCAGGGTGGAACCGAACTGATCTATCAGGCTGATCTTTCAAAATCAGATAATAAATCAAAAGATCTTACAAACCTGATGAATATTTTTCGGCAACGAATAGACAGACTGGGGGTGGCAGAACCAGCGATTCAGCAGCAGGGGAGTGATCAAGTGTTAATCCAACTACCGGGAGTCAAAGATATTGGCCAGGCAATTGCAACAATCGGCCAAACTTATGAACTGGTTTTTATGACCCAAGCCACGGACCAAACGACCGGAGCGCAACTTAGCGATTATTACGATCAAAATTACACCTATCCTGGTTTTTGGCAACCGACAGATTTGACCGGAAGTGACCTGGTTAAATCCGATGTAACTTATGAAAATCAAAATCAGGGTGTCGGCCAAAGTCAGCCAGTTGTAACTTTGTCTTTTAACAACACCGGCAAAGAAAAATTCGCTAAAATTACCAAAGATAACTTAAAAAAGCAGGTGGCGATTATTCTTGATAATCGGATCGTTTCCGCGCCAACGGTTCAATCGGAAATTACCGACGGCAAGGCGATTATTACCGGACAAAAAGATATCAAAGAGGCCAAAAAACTGGCGGACAGGTTAAATGAAGGCATGCTACCAATACCAGCAAAGATAATCGGTCAGCAAAATGTTGGGGCGACTTTGGGATCGGAATCAGTCAATAAAAGCTTGATTGCCGGAATTATCGGACTCATTCTAGTTGGACTTTTTATGATTATCCATTACAGATTCCCCGGCTTCATCGCTGTAATTGCTCTAGGAATTTATAGCTTGATTACCCTTGCTCTTTTCAAGACTATTCCAGTCACCATGACACTAGCAGGAATAGCTGGTTTCATTCTCTCAATTGGTATGGCCGTTGATGCTAATATTCTAATCTTTGAGCGTACTCGCGAAGAGCTGCGTTCTGGCAAAGATATTGCCGCGGCCATCGAAGAAGGATTCAGGCGTGCATGGAACAGTATTAGGGATTCAAATTTTTCCACAATTATCACTTGCATTATTCTATTTTATTTCGGCACCGGCATCATTAAAGGTTTCGCTCTGACACTGGCGATTGGTGTTCTTGTCTCAATGTTCACTGCTATCACTGTGAGTAGAAATTTCTTACTTATATTGTCACACACTAGTCTGAGGAGATTTTTGCATGTTTAACATCGTCAAAAAGAGAACTTATTTCTATATTTTTTCCTCCTTACTAGTAGTTCTAAGTATTGTTTCAATATTTACCTGGAAACTAAATCTTGGTATTGATTTCCGAGGAGGTTCGGTTATCGAAATTTCCGCTCCAGGATTAGCAAATAATTCTGAAAAGATAAAAGAGGCTGCCAGTGCTTCTGGAATTGAGATTGATTCGATTAGGAATTCCGGCAGTGACAAAGTTATCCTTAGAAGTCGGAATCTTTCAGCGCAGGAACATGATGATCTAATCGCTAATTTGAAGAATACTGTCGACCCCTCGATCACAGAAGATAACTATCAAACTATTGGGCCAGTCGTTAGTCGCGACCTAACTAATAAAGCGATCTGGTCAGTCGTTATTGCCACAATTGCAATTATTCTTTATATTGCTTTTGCTTTCCGCAAAGTACCAAAACCAGCAAGCTCCTGGCGATTTGGTATTACTGCGGTAGTGGCGCTTCTGCATGATTTAATCGTGACAACCGGTTTTGTTTCAGTGGTCGGCCACTTTTATAAATTTATGCAAGTTGATTCACTTTTTATTACAGCTCTTTTGACAATTATGGGCTTTTCGGTCCATGACACAATCGTTGTTTTTGACCGCTTACGAGAAAATCTGATCCGACATCCAGACAATAACCTAGAGACACTCGCCAATGATAGTATCTTACAAACGATTTCAAGATCAATAAACACCTCACTGACAACGATTCTGGTTTTGGTCACTCTCTTTGTTATCGGTGGAGAATCAATTGGCCATTTTGTCCTCATCTTAATTGCTGGTATTACCTTCGGAACTTATTCTTCAATATTTATTGCGACAATGTTGCTGGTGAGCTGGAGCAAATCAGCAAAAGCTAAGGCTGTAAAGTAGGGGAGTGGGGTGAGAGAAAAAAGGAATTTTATTTTTTAGGATATATTTTTCCGCTTTGGCTAGCGCTGGAGAGGGAGTATAGGGAAAATTTAAAATTTAAAATTATTGGAATAATTATTATAATTTAATACTTTCATTTTGCATTTTGAGATTTGCATTTTGAATTATCTATCATGTATTTTGTCTTTATTGGAATTTTACTCGGGATTTTAGTTGGCTCATTTCTTAAGATCAATATCCCGCCAGAATACGCTCGCTACACAGCGGTAGCAATTCTTGGTGTCATTGATTCTATTTTTGGTGCTTTGCGCTCTGAAACGGAGTATAAATACGATTCGGTGATTTTCGTTACCGGCCTATTATTCAATATGGCTCTAGCGATCTTCATAACCTATGTAGGGGATAAGCTTAATGTTGAACTTTATTTAGCAGTAGTGATCGCTTTCATTATAAGAATCTTCCTCAATATCGGGATTATCAGAACCATCTCTATCGAAAAACTAAGAGCTCTCCGGGCTAAGAGAAAAAGCCAAGAGACAAAGAAAAATAGGTAATCCTCAAAATATTGCCATTCTCTGGCAAACAGCACTAATTGAGCTTGAAAGTTGGCTTTGGACGGCTATCTTATCATCTCGAAAACGATCTTTCATCCTGGGGCATTCTATGGCTTTTTGAGTGTGAAATGTCCATTTTTGAGCTCAAATGTCGTTTGATTAGATAAAAATTATATGCGACAATTAATTTATGAACAAATTCTCATATTTAGCAGGAATAATCGATGGCGAAGGGCATTTTCACAGGCCGCTTATTAAAAACGGCCGAGGCGTAGGCTATTTCTATCCAAGATTAATTGTTTGTAATACTAATCATGAACTGATGACCTGGCTAAAAGAAAATTTTGGGGGCAGTATTGCAATGGTAAAACCCAAAATAGATCATCGAAAGATATATTATAGATGGGTATTGCAAGGCACAACTGTGAAAATGATTGCAAAAAAAGTTTTACCTTTCCTAATAGTTAAAAGGGGACAGATTAAAACCATTCTTTAATCAAAACCAAAATTATAATGTCGTATAATCATTGTTATGCGACATATTATCGTAGCTGTGCTTGAGCACAATCCACAAATAACCTGCCTGCCGGCAGGCAGGTATGAGCTCAAAAATGGATTCAACTTTAGCTCTTAAAAACTTCCGGAAAATTCCTTCTCTCAATCTCCTGTTTTTATTGCCTACTTATTTTTGATTTATTCTAACAATGTTTCAGTTTTTTTGCTGCAGAAATATCTAAAAAAATATCTGACAGAATTTTTACCACTCCCCTATCACCACCTAAAAAAACGCCATTTTTCTGGCGTTTTATCTTCTTTAGCCTTACCAATCAATCCTGCCTGACGGCAGGCAGGTTTATTTAAATTTAACCGTCACACCTTCTTCTAGAATCTCTCCTTCCTTATCATCTTCCTTATCAAGCGCATCTGCGCTCTTATGAGTTAATCCATTGGATTCATCGTTATCATTATTATTCATGCTTTGATCATTTTTTGCTGAATTATTTTCTTCACCATTATTTTGAACTTTGGATTTCGAGCTTTGGATTTTTTTATTGTATATCTTCTCCATCAATCCAATCATCTGTCGGCCTTTTTCGTCAACAGAAATCCCCTGCTCGGCAAAAAGTTCTGGATCAATCTCCGTACCCACATACCATTTTACTCCACCTCTGGCAGTTTGTTCCTTATAAATTTTATCAGCAATAATATTTTGCCACTTTAAAAGTCGCGGTTTAAGTTCTTTCTCTCTTGTCACGGCAGTTTTAATTTTGGCTCCAGCATCTATGGCAGATGGAGCCTCAGTGGCCGTTGGTTCACTAGCTGTATCTGGAGCGCCATTCTTTTTCTCCTCCTTCGATACCATTCCAGTTACCTTAGAAGTCGTGGATGTCTCCGCGCTGCTACTTTTTTCAGCATATAAGCCCTGCGCTTCAGCTTTTAATTCTTCTTCAAGTTCCCGAGCTTTCTCAATAATCATCCCTTCGACCACTGCTCGATCCACTGAATATTTTTCCCTGGAAAGAGCAATAATGCGATCGCGATTACCAGTAATCTTTGCCACTGGTGGCAAGGTACGAGCAGAGAATGCTGGCTTGGTGATACCATTAATCAAAAGCTTGATATAAATATGATATTTATCAAGATTTACCAAATCATTAGCCTCAAATACCGGCTCAAATTCCTTGACTAAGAAATCAGCATCAGCGCCGCCAACTCTGAAAGAAATAATTGTTCCGGCATTACCAAAAACCGCATCACGAACTACTTCCGGCATCTGAGTGATGTATTGATTAGCAAGTGCCAGATTTAAATTATACTTTCGTGCTTCAGAAAGAATAACCGAGAAAGATTCAGTGGCAAAATTCTGAAATTCATCAACATAGAGATAGGAATCCGGTCGCTGATCGACTGTGACATCTGCTCGGCTCATTGCTGATAGTTGGATCTTGGTAATCATCATTGCACCCAGAAGGGCTGAATTATCTTCACCAATCTTCCCTCGCGAAAGATTTAAGAGCAAAATTTTCTCGCCATCCATAATGTCCCGAATATTTATTCGCGAATGGGGTTGACCGACAATATTCCTAATCGTTGCGGTTGAAAGAAATTGACCAACTTTATTAAGAATTGGTGATACGGCTTCTGTTCTAAATTTATTATCATATTGGGCAAATTCTGTAGTCCAGAATTCTTTAATCACTGGATCAACAACGAAAGAAACAACTTTTTCACGAAATCTTTTTTCTGTTAACATTCGTGGGATATCAAGCATCGTTGATTCCGGAAAATCCAGCAGAGCAAGCACTGTATTACGTAAAATATGTTCAAGTCGCGGACCCCAGGAATCACCAAAGATCTTTTTAAAAATCCCAACAAAGCCGGAAGCAACCATACCCTTAAAATCATCTTCGACTTTATCCAGAAGGTTAAAAGCAATGGGATAGGCTCTATCTGCCGGATCAAAAACTACCACATCATCAATTCTTTCATCTGGTATACAATTTAGGACTTTATCGGCAAGTTCACCATGAGGATCAACTACTATCACTCCTCTGCCTTCACGGATATCATCCATCGCCATATTCTCCATCAGTACTGATTTACCAACACCAGATTTACCAACCATATATATGTGTCGGCGCCGATCATCGAGTTTGATGCCGAATTTTCGATAGACATTGCGAAAATTAGTCTCACCCAAAACTGTCAGCTCTTTCGGATCAGTATTTTCAACCAAGGGTAAATCTGACGGTGGCTCAGCTTTTTTGCTACCAGCCCAAACAATGTGTGGAGTTTCGACTGTCTGATGTGGCAAATGATAGATTGCTGCTAGCTCAGAGATATTAAGGATAAAGCCGGAGGTCTCAAAATCACGATCCATATATTTGCCGACAAATCCCTGGTCATTGATAACAATCGGAGTATGCCTAAAACCATTAGCATTAGTAGTATTAAACTGTTTAAAAGCCGCGGCTAGACTCTGAGCTTTAACTTGAACGCTAGCAGGATCATGGGCAATCGCGACTAGTCTGATCTTCGTCTCAAATCCTAGTTTCATTACCTTATATTCAATGCTCTTTAGCGCTTCTTCAACTGGTCCCGAAAGTTTAACCTCTCCTTCTCCTCCGCCAGGGGCCAGCTCATGGTGCGGATTAATAGCTAATTTCAGAAAATTTTTGCCAAACTCCAGGATTGTTTTAGCAAAACTCTCAGGTAAGCCTTTCCAAGAAAAGCCTTTATGCTGAGTCCCGCTTTTAACTTGATTAATAAAATAAATCCCCTTTTCTTGCCACTCATCACCTACTGGCCGGATGATAATTTGTAGCCACATCTCTTCTCCCTGAGAGATTTTAGACATCACGGAAGTAATTCCAGAGAGCGGATCAACTTCAAAATCGGTGAAAAGTTTGATCGGATAAACCTCGGATTTTGTCGTTATAAGTTCGCAACCAGCCGTAAATCGGCCGCTGATTTCAGTTTTTTTGGCATAATCCTCAACTTTATTAATCTCAACAGTTGGATATTGGGCATAAATTTGTCCCTCAATAAAATCAACAAGCTGTTTTGGGACATAAACATAGAATTGGACAAATTTATCAACTGAGACAATTTCAAAACTCAAACTAGGCTGGTATGACACAGCTTCGGAATATATACCGTGTAAGCTGGCAAACATCTGTTCAGCTGCTAGTGGAGCTTTTTCATTGTTCCTCGGCACCTCAATGAGCAATGTTTCATACTCTTGGTTAGCAAGCCAGGCAAATCGCCTCTTATTTTCAGCTATCCGCCACCACAAATATAGAAGGTAAAACGGCCCGACAATGAGAACAGCATAAATTATATAAAGTAAGAACGTCAT
>Ga0100400_1001545_pt1 | contig 16423 bp, 18 predicted proteins | sample CryGeymeta201524_FD_80420 | JGI IMG/M metagenome (GOLD analysis project Ga0100400, IMG submission 80420) | Groundwater microbial communities from Crystal Geyser aquifers in Utah, USA - Crystal Geyser metaG 2015-24 | ecosystem: Environmental > Aquatic > Deep subsurface > Groundwater | place: USA... | reverse complement strand
TAGGATAAAAAGAAATATAAAGATGAGAACAAAGTTTCATAACAATACTATCTAAAAAGTACTTCATTATAATTTTGGTGGGGGGCTGCGCAATGCTCCCTTCGGCAAGGATGCCCTCGCTCAATTTATTCGTAGATTCGTATTTATTCGTAATTTCGTAGGACATGAAAAAAACTAAAAAATCTGAAACTGAATATACGGCAAAAGAAATTTTTGTCTTAAGGGGATTGGAACCGGTAAGAAAAAGACCGGCAATGTATATTGGAGACACTGGTCAAAATGGTCTCCACCAATTGTTGTGGGAGGTTTTTTCCAATTCCTTGGACGAAGCAATCATGGGCTATTGTAACGAGATTAAGGTTTTCCTTCTGCCAGGAAACAAAGTAAGGGTTGAAGATAATGGAAGGGGAATTCCGGTAGAAAAACATCCCCAGACAAAAAAATCGGCTTTAGAAACGGTGATGACTTATTTACATAAAGGGGCAAAGTTTGGTGGGAAGGTTTATACCACAACAACCGGACTACACGGAGTTGGGGTAGCGGTTGTTAATGCCCTTTCAAAATATTTGAGGGCTGAAGTTTGTCGAGATGGTTTTAAATATTTTCAAGAGTATTCGAAAGGAAAGCCCAAAACATTGGTCAAAAAAATTGGAAAATGCAAAAATAATGGGACAATTGTTATTTTCGAATCAGATCCAGAAATTTTTAAAAAAATAGAATTTGAGCAAAAGAGGATTTTAAATACTTTAAGACAGCAGGCCTATTTGCAAAAGGGATTGAAAATTTTCTTTTCTGATCAAAGGGAAAAACCCGGCCACCCAGGTGGCTACCCGAATTACACCTTTTATTTTGAAGGAGGAATTGTTTCCTATTTGAAATATTTAATAAAGGGGGTAAATTTAATTCATCCCAATATCTTTTATGGTTCTGGAGAGAAAAATGGCGTCTTGGTGGAATCAGCCTTTTGCTACACCGATGAATACGAATGCTATGAGGAGAGTTTTGCTAACAATGTTTTTACCCAAGATGGCGGAACCCATTTAACCGGTTTCAGAACTGCTCTAACCCGGACATTTAATGACTACGCCAGAAAAAATAATTTATTGAAAGAATCCGATGAAAATTTAAGCGGCGAAGATATTAGAGAAGGTTTAACAGCAGTGGCGGCAATTAAAATCAAAGAACCCCAATTTGAAGGTCAGACAAAGAGAAAGTTGGGTAATCCTGAGGCAAAAACAGCAGTTGAACAAGCAGTGTCAGAGAGTTTGTCTGATTTCCTTGAAAGAAATCCCCAAGACGCAAAAATAATAATTGAAAAATGTGTCTTATCGCAAAAGGCAAGAAAGGCAGCTAAAGCCGCCAAAGAAACGGTCTTAAGAAGAGGAATTTTAGAAGGTCTGGCTTTGCCCGGGAAATTAGCCGATTGCATTTCTCGAAAACCGGAAGAAGGTGAATTATTTATCGTCGAAGGAGAGTCAGCCGGGGGGTGTTTTTTTGGAAATACAAAAGTTGCCTTAGTTGATGGCCGAAATTTAACTTTTAAAGAATTAATAAAGGAAAATAAAAAAGGAAAGAAAAACTACTGCTATACAATAAAGAAAGATGGCAGAATAGGGATTGGCTTAATTCGAAATCCTCGGAAAACTCGCAAAAATGTTAAGGTTATAAAAATTATTCTAAATAATACAGAAAAAGTTATTTGTACCCTTGATCATCTTTTCATGTTAAGAAACGGCCGCTATAAAAAAGCAGAAGATCTCACATCGAGAGATTCTTTGATGCCTTTATATCGAAGATATTCAAAAATTAAAGATGGGTTTAAAATTGATGGGTATGAAATCGTTTATGACCAAAAAAGTTGCAAATGGATTTATACTCATTCTTTAGCAGATGAATATAATTTGAAAAATGGAAAATATACAGCGGATAAAAAGTCCTGTATTCATCATATCGATTTTAATAAATTAAATAATAATCCCAATAATGTTACAAGAATGAATAAGATAAGACATTTTTATTATCATGGGAAAATCGCAAGACAAAATTTATTTAGGGAAGATGTACAAGAAAAAATAAGAAAATTTCATCAATCAAAAGAATTCCGAGAAAAAGTTAGGGCAACAATGTTGAAACCGGAAATGAGAGAAATATTAAGCAAGCGCGCAAAAAAACAATGGGAAGATGAAGAATATAAGCAATATATGATCCAGAAATTCCTTGAATTCTATAAATCAAATAAGAAATATCAAGAAAAAAACAATAGAATCTTAAATGAAAATCAAAAAAGATATTGGAGTAATCCAGAGAATAGAAGAAGATGGGCTAAGAAAGTAAAAGAGTACTTTGATAAACATCCTGAAAAAAGGAAAGAACTTTCTCTGAAAGCCAAAAAACAGTGGCAAGACAAAGACCTTTTGAAATGGCGGAGTCAAAAAACGAAAGAACAATGGACGCCAGAATTTAGGTTGAAAAGAAAAAAGAGTTACAATCAGACCTATCGGGAAAAGGCCGTAAAACTAATGAGAGGAATTTTTGAAAAATATGAAAAATTTGACAAAGAAAAATACAACCAAGAAAGACTAAAGCTGCAGGATAAAAGTCTTTTAAGGTTTGATACAATTTGCCAACGCTTCTTTGATAATAACGAAGCGAGATTAAAAGAGGCAGTCTTAAATTACAATCACAGAATTAAGAAAATAATAAAACTTAAGAAAAGAATGGATGTTTATGATTTTGAGATTGAAGATACTCACAATTTTGCACTAGCTTCGGGTATATTCGTTCATAACAGTTCCAGGCAAGCCAGGGACAGACATTTCCAAGCTATTTTGCCTCTGCGGGGAAAAATCTTAAATGTTGAGAGGGCAAGGCTTGATAAAATTCTTGCTTCAAAAGAAATTAAATCTTTGATCATTGCTTTGGGTACGGCTGTTGCCGAAGATTTCAATTTAGAGAAATTGAGATATCATCGAATTATTTTGATGGCCGATGGAGATGTTGATGGCCGACATATAGTCACTCTGCTTTTAACCCTTTTTTATCGTTATTTCAAACCAATAATTGAAGCAGGTTACTTGTATATCGCTCAGCCTCCACTCTATCGAATTCAGGCCGGTAAGATGATTGAATATGCTTATACCGAAGACGATAAAGCGGAAATTTTGGATTCTCTGAAAAAAGAAAAACGACCCACCAAAGGTGGGTACCCCGGAATTTCTATTCAACGCTACAAGGGTTTAGGAGAAATGAATCCGGAAGAGTTGTGGTCAACAACGATCAATCCAGAAAATCGAGTTTTATTGAAAGTGAAGATTGAAGATGCCAAGGAAGCCGATCGAATTTTCGATACCTTAATGGGAGAAGAAGTTTTGCCAAGAAAAAAATTTATCCAAACATACGCAAAAAAAGCCAAGAATTTGGATATTTAAACTTGACAAAAGGGAGTATTTGATTTAATTTTAAAAAATGAAAATCTTACAATTTCCAAAAAAAATTATTAATTTCTTGAAAGAAGTGAAAGAAGAAATGGGAAAAGTAAATTGGCCTACCAAAAAAGAGGTTTTTAAAAACACTTTAATTGTCACTGGCATTTCGGTAGTTTTAGCTGCTTTTTTGGGTGGTCTCGATTTCCTATTTACCAACTTACTGAATAAGCTCATTTTATGATACACGAATTTTTATGCGAATTATATTCGAATTATATTCGAATGAAATTCGGATGGTAATTCGAATGAATTAACTTATCCAACATGCCTAAACAAGTAATACCACCGGAAAGAAACTGGTATGTCATTCACACTTATTCTGGCTACGAAGAGGCAGTGGCAAAAAACTTAAAACAAAGAGTTGATGCTTTGGGTATGGAAGATAAAATTTTTAGCGTTATTGTTCCAAAAGAGAAAAAGATTAAAATCAAAAATGGTAAAAGAAAAGTGATCGAAGAAAAAATTTATCCCGGTTATGTTTTGGTTGAAATGATTGTCACCGATGATTCCTGGTATGTTGTTAGAAATACTCCCAATGTGACAGGTTTTGTTGGCGCTGGGACAACTCCAGTCCCGGTTTCCAAAGAAGAAATTGAAATTTTGAAAAAAAGGATGGGGGTAGAAGAGCCCCAATATAAAATTGAATTTAAAATCGGCGATTCAGTTAAAATTACCGATGGAATTTTTAAAGATTTTGATGGCAAGGTTTCTGAAATTGACGAAGAGCGAGGGAAAGTTAAAGTTTTCATCAATATGTTTGGAAGGGACACACCAGTTGAACTGGATTCGCTACAAATTAAGAAATTATAGAAGCCGTTTAACGCCGTAATAAAAACGCCGATATAACGCCGTTAATAACATGAAATTAAACCCTAATTTACTTTATGAGGAAGATACATTTAAAATAAGGGAAGCCTGTAGAGAGATATGGAAAGAGTTTGGAGGAAATTTTAAAGAAAAAATTATTGACCGAACATTAACCATATCGTTAAAAAGGAAGGGTTTAAAAGTAGATTTACAAAAAAGAATAAATATATATTATCGGGGAGAAAAAGTAGGCACTTATGTGCCAGATAAAATTATTAACGATTGTGTATTAATGGAGGTAAAATGTAAACCATTTCTAATGAAGGAAGATAAAAGGCAATTTTGGTATTATCTCAAAGCCTCACCATATAAAGTTGGGATACTGGTAAACTTTAGCCCAAGAAAATTAGAATTTATTCGTCGAGTCTATGATCTGGCAAGAGAAAAAGAGATTCGGCGTAAATCGGCGTAAATTTACGGCGTTTCTCGGCTTCTAAAAACAATGGCAAAAAAAGTAAAAGCAAAAATAAAATTACAAATCCCGGCTGGTCAAGCAACTCCTGCTCCGCCAGTGGGTCCGGCTTTAGCCCCCCACGGTTTAAATCTGGCTGAATTTTGCAAGAAATTTAATGATTTAACCAAAAATCAATCCGGTTTTACTATTCCGGTCGATGTCACTGTTTTTGAAGACAGAACCTATCAATTTCGTTTAAAAACTCCGCCAGCTTCTGAACTTTTGAAAAAGGCGGCCGGAATTGAGAAAGGTTCTGGCACTCCTGACAAAGCAAAAGTTGGCAAAATTACCAGAGAACAACTTCGAAAAATTGCCGAACAAAAATTACCAGATTTAAATACCGAAAATATTGAACAGGCAATGAAAATCATCGAAGCCCAAGCAAAAAACATGGGAATTGAAATTGAATAATAAAGATTTTATAATCAAAGAATATGATTTTATCTGATCGCGATATCAAAAAATATATAAGAGAGGGAAAAATTAAAATTAAACCCAAACCAAATTTTAAAGAACAACTGGGACCTTGTTCAATAGATTTACACTTGGGAAATATTTTTAAAACTTTTAAACCTTCTGAGTATCCTTATTTAGACCAAAAAAGAGAAATTGATTTTGAAGAAATTATGGAAGAAATTAAAATTGAAGATGGTGCACCTTTTATTTTACAATCCAAAGCTTTTGTTTTAACTACTACCAAAGAGGACCTGACTCTTAGTAGTGATATCATGGGAAGACTTGATGGAAGATCTTCTTTAGGAAGACTTGGAGTAATAGTCCATATAACCTCTGCTAGGTTTGATCCTGGCTGGAAAGGGAAGGCAGTTCTTGAACTTGGTAATATGGGTACCATGCCAGTAGTTTTATATGCCGGAATTACCCGAATTTGTTCTATGACCTTTGAAACTTTATCTTCTCCTTCTGAAATACCTTATTTGAAACAAAAAGATCACAAATACGCTAAACCCAAATCTCCCCAAGCAAGCAAAATAAATCAAGAATTTAAAGAAGGTAGAAAAAAAAGTTAATTATGAAGCCCCGTCTGACATCAGATTTAAAAGTTAAATTTTTAGGAATCACCCCGCTCCTCAAAGACAGGGGCGGGATTTTAAATCCGCAAGAAGTTGTTGCTCTTTCTGGTTTGGCAACTTTCAAGGGAAGACATATTAAAGAACTTTTAAAAGAAATTAAGAAAAAAGGTGGAAGCTTAGAGAAAACAATTAAAGGAATTTTGTTAAAATCTTCTTTAATAGGTCATGCTTCAATTGCTACTACCCCTGTTCTTTGCTTGACTTATGAGGGAAGTAAATTTTTAGATTCTGCTCTAACTGGTATCGTTTTTTCTTCCTCAATGGTTTCTTCTGGAAGAAGAACTGAAACTACCGCAAAAGACATTGTTTTTCCCAATAAAATTTTTTTAAATAAAAGAGCACGAAAAATATACCAAGAGATTTCGGAAAGGATTATTAAATTTTTCAATTTTCTTTTATCTCAAGGAATTCCAAAAGATGAAGCCAGTAAGATTTTACAGTACGGAATTTATGGAATAGGCATAATTTCTTTGCCAATTGAATCAATTGCCGGTCTAAAGAGGGAGTATTTAGCAGAAAAAGAATGGATGCCGGAGGAAATCGGAATTTTACTTAAAGAAATAGAAAAGGCAACAAAGAAATTAGGAGTAGATTGGATTTATACGACTAGAGAAATAGCCCCGAGAAACATTTATCCTTATCCGAATATTTTTAAAAATCCTGCTAAATTCAATATCGTTAGAGAACTTCGAGAGAAAATAAAACTGTCTGAGGGAACAAAATTAATCTCAATAGATATTTTGATGACTCCAAATCTTAAAAAAAGATTAACTGAGTTGAAGCAAATAACTAAAAAGACATTCCTTTCTTTTAAAGAAATTAAATCCAATTGGCCAAAACTTCTTGCTTTACGCAAAGAGATTCTCCGGGACTACAATGAAGCCTTACGATTTAGAATATTATCTTCCATACCCTGGCGGGTCTGGGGAGAAAAAAAGAGGCATAGAACCTGCCCCCAAATTATTGAATCGATATATTATTGCATTGAAAGAACTGTTAAAAAATTTATTCAATTTAAAAATCCAATCGAGAAAAAACAAATTAACGGCAAATTAATAAAAGAAATCGAAGAGGTTTTTTCCGTTCCTCCTTCCATTAAGAAAAGCCCTGAGTTTTTGACAGAATATCTTTCGGTTGCATCGGGAGCTTTTAAAGGATACCAAAATTTAATAAAATTAGGAATTAAGCCAAGAGAAGCCCTTTTTTTAATTCCCCGGGCAGTTAAAATTGATATTCTCCAAGAGTACGATTTATATAATCTTTTAACTGGTTATTATCCTTTGAGACTTTGCCAAACCGTAGAAGAAGAATTAAGAAGGATTACACTAAAAGAAACCATTGAGATTAAAAAAACTCTAGCCAAAAAAGGATATGGTTGGTTGAATAAATTTATTGGGCCAAAGTGCGAAACAATTGGTTTTTGTCCTGAAGTAAAAAACTGCGGATATATTAAAAAAATAATTAAGGGTTATGATGAAAAATTTCACCAGGAAATGCAGTCTGAGTTAAGAAAAAAATTTGAAGAAAATTTAAAAAATTTAGGGAAATGGTCTTAGGAGTAAAAAAACTTTTAGAGTTAGTTAAAACTAAAAAATTAGTAGAAAATCTTTCAGAAAGGGAGTTAAAAAATCCGGAAGGAGCAGGTTTTGATTTGAGAATTGGGGAAATTTATGAAATTTCTGGAAAGGGATTTTTAGGAATTAAAGAGAGAAAAACGCCAAAAATTAAATTGATAGCAAAATATAATCCAAAAAAGAAACAAAGTTTTATCTTCAAACCCGGGAAATATTATTTAATGAAAACCATAGAGAAGGTAAATACTCCAGAAAACATTTTAATTTTATTTCGGCCGAGATCAACAATCTATCGTTCGGGAATGATGATTTTTACTGGTAATGTTTCGCCAGGATACAGGGGGGAATTGGTTTTTGGAATTGTGAATTTGGGAGAATGTGAAGTTAAAATTGAATTAGGAGCCAGAGTTGTTCATGCTATGTTTTTTGAAGTTAAGGGAAAAACAAATTTATATCGTGGCCAATGGCAAGGCGGTCGAGTTTCAACCAAGAAAAAAGAAAAACAAATATGAAAAAGGTATTAACCCTCTTAAAAAAACATGAGGATTGGCGGAGAAGATGCATTAATTTGATTGCTTCAGAGAATGTAATGTCTCCCCTTTGCGAGAGAGTTTATCTTTCTGATTTAATGCACCGGTATGCCGAAGGAATGCCTTTTAAAAGATACTATCAAGGCCTAAAATATTTTGATCAAATTGAGGATTTGACTAACAAATATTTTCAAAAACATTTTAAATGCAATTTTGTCGATTTACGTCCAATTTCCGGCACTTTGGCAAACTTAGCTGTCTTTTCAGCATTGGCTAAAAAAGGCGACAAAATTTTAACTTTAGGCATTGAAGGTGGCTCTCATGTTTCTCATGAAAAATTTGGAGCAGCCGGACTTTTGGGCTTGAAAGTTTATCATTTCGATTTTGACAAAAAAGAACTAAACATTGATTTAGAAAGGGCAAAAAAGAAGATTTTAAAAATTAAACCAAAATTCATTGTTCTTGGAGGTTCAGTGATTTTATTTCCTCAGCCAGTAAAAGAATTAAAAGAGGTTTGTCAAAAAACTGGAACAAAGATTATCTACGATGCCGCTCATGTCTTCGGTTTAATTTGTGCTGGTTATTTCCAAAATCCTTTAAAAGAAGGTGCTGACATTATCACTTCTTCAACCCATAAAACCTTTCCAGGACCTCAGGGCGGGATAATCTTAGGAAATATTGACGAAGATCTTCAAAAGGTAATTCGGCGTAAAGTTTTCCCCGGAGTATCTTCCAACCATCATCTCCATCGTATTCCAGCTCTTTATTTAACTCTTTTGGAAATGGAAAAATTTGGGAAAGGTTACGGAAAGCAAATTATTAAGAATGCTAAAACTTTAGCTGAAGAACTATATCATTTAGGTTTTGATGTTCTCGGAGCCGATAAAGATTTCACCCAAACTCATCAGGTAGTAGTGAACGTTGAAAAAGATGGGGGAGGGGATTTCGTAGCTAAACAATTAGAAAGAGCAAATATTATTGTTAATAAAAATGTTCTTTTTGGCGATATCGTAGATGTGAAACATCCCAACGGTATCAGAATTGGCGTTCAAGAAATGACTCGATTCGGAATGAAAGAAAACGAAATGAAAAAAATTGCAAGATTTATGAAAGAAGTAATTTTAGATAAAAAAAATGTTGAAAAAATTAAAAAGGCAGTAATCAAATTCCGGAAAGAATTCCAAAGGACAAAATACTGTTTTTAAAAATATTTTATTCTAAGATGGATGATAAAATCAAAATTCTTAAAGAAACCGTTCGAAAATTAAAAGAAAGAAAAAATGTCCAAGGAATATTTCTAGCTGGTTCTTATGGAAGAAAAGAGCAACACCAATTCTCCGATATAGACTTGTATGTAATTGTAGAAAAACCAGTTAAGAAAGACTTAAAAGATCCTTGGAAACCTCTCCATACAATTTATCTCACAATCGATCAACTAAAGAAAAGATTCAGACAAATGGATTGGATTTTCTCTAGATCATTGGTTTTAAGTGGAAAAATATTATATGATCCAGGAGGAGCAATAAAGAAATTAAAGAAAGAAATTAAACCTTATCCCGAGGATATAAGACAGTTTGAATTAAGGGCAAATGTACTACATGCTAAAATGCAACTTTCCCGAGCTGAATATGCTTTTAAAAAAAGAGATTTACCATCTACAATTTATTTTATAATAAAGTGCGCCGAAGAAATTCTTTTCTTTTTTTATGTCTTTAATAAAATGTATTTGGAAAGTGAAAGAAAACTTTTTGAGGATAGAAAAAAAATTAAAAATAAACCAAAAAATTTTGAAAAAAGATTAATAAAAGGAGCCTGTCTGAATTTAAAAAAAAGGAAGATAAAAACGAGCTTCTCGATTTTAAAATCGCTGATAAAGGACGTTGAAAGTTTTTATAGCAAAGAAGAAAAAAATTGGAAGCCAGAATATATTAAAGTTTTGAGGGAGATGATTTGATTAAAAAGTTGACAGGAATTTTTATTTATGTTAGAGATAATTAGAGGTTCGTAAATTGAAAAGGAGGTAAAAGAATGATCCTGTCTGGTAAAGAGATTTTAGAAAGGCTGACTATGGTAGCACCTGTCTCTACTCCAGCCGGTCTTGAGAGAGTAAAAGAATTGATAAATGAGGGGAAGGTTGTCATTAGTCCTTTTCCAGATATAAGCAAAATGCTAGAGGTTCTTTCTTTAGAACTTGAAATAGGAAAGATAAAAATTCCAGAAAGTCCAGGATTCCTTAAAGAAATTTGCATTGATTTCTCTCGACCAGAAACTCTAAAAGAGAAATTTGAAATTTCTGATAAAGAACAAGTTTTTCTCCATCCCAACCCAAGAGATTTTCTAAGAGTAGAAACCCGCCAATTCCTCGGAATCCCAGCAGATCTAGTAGCTCAAATTGGCATTGGAAGCAAATTTGCAACACACGGTCTGGAAATCATTGGAGAGCCAGCTTATCTTTTACCAGGATTCGTTGGAAAGGTAGAGCTTAATATTAAAAACTCTGGCAATCGCCCTATAGTGCTTTCTCCCGGCCTGCCAATTTTTCAACTGGTATTTGAACTACTGTCTTCTCCCCTAAATATATAGCTCCTTGAAGAAATATGCTCTACGAAGAATAATCGTAGGGCTTTTTTATTTTTTGAAAAATTTATATAATAGAATAATGATAAAAAATCACCATCCCGGAAAACTCATTGTTTTTGAAGGGATTGACGGAGCAGGATGCGAAACTCAAGTTAAATTATTATTTGATTATTTAAAAAGGCAAGGTAAATCTGTTGAAAGATTATACTACCCTGATTATGAAGGACCGATAGGAAAACTAATTCATCAATATCTCCATAAACAATATGAATTTTCGGTCGATATCCAGTTTCTCCTTTATTTTACTGATTTTATTAAAGACAGAGAGAAAATAAATCAATGGATTGGCGAGGGTAAAATTGTGATTTGTGATAGATATTTTAGTTCAACTCTCGCTTATCAAGGCCTGCGAGGTTTTTCAATAAAAAAAGCATTGGAATTAGCTCGAAGGTTTAAACTTCCAAAGCCCGATTTAATAATCTATTTAAAGGTTTCGCCTGAAGTCTCAATGAGCAGAAAATATAAAGAAAAGAAAGATCTTGATAGAAATGAAGCAGACAAGAAATTTTTGAAAAAAATTTGGGACTCTTATGAAAAACTAATTAAAGGCAAAATTTTTTCCAAATGGGTGGTGATTGACGGAGAAAAGTCGATTGAGGAAGTTTTTTCTCAAATTAAAAAAATTGTCAATGAAAAATTATGAAAGTAGCTGTTGGCTCTCAAAATCCTGTTAAAATTAAGGCCACAGAAAATGTTTTTAGGCGAATTTTTGGTAAGATAGAAATTTTAAGCGTCAAAGTGAATTCTGGCGTTTCTCATACCCCTTCTTCTTGGGAAGAAACCGCTCAAGGAGCAATCAATCGGGCAAAAGTTGCCTTTAAAAAGGGAAAGGCTGATTTTGGAGTAGGCCTTGAAGGAGGTTATGAGAAAACTAAATTTGGAGTTTTAATGAGAGGAGCGGTGGCTATTATCGATAAGAAGGGAAGATTAGGTATCAGTGGTAGCAATGGAATTCTCTTACCAAAAAAGATAGTAAAGAGACTTGAAAAAGGAGAGGAATTGGGGGATATTATGGATCAACTCCAAGGAGTAAAAAATACTAAGCAAAAATGGGGAGCGGTGGGATTTTTCCTAAAAGGGTATTCTAATCGCCAAGAGAGCTTTGAACACGATGTTTTATATGCCTTGGCTAGATTTTTGAGAGAAGAACTTTATGAAAAATAAAATTTTAAATTTGAAAATCGCAAAAATAATCGACCACACAGATATAAAAAAGGATGCTACAGCCAAAGATATTAAAAAAACTTGTCAGGAAGCCAAAATTTATGGTTTTCGGGGAGTTTGTGTTAGGCCGGAATGGGTAAAATTGGTTAAAAAGGAGCTAAGCTCCTTTAGGGAGATTAAAACTATTTGTTTGGTTGATCCGCCAATAGGGGATAGTTCTCATAAAAAGAGAATTAAAATTTGTCAAAAAGCAAAAAGGGATGGAGCCGATGAATTAGATGTTGTGATTTCAATTCCAGATATAAAGCATGAAAGATGGGAAAAGATTTTAAAAGATTTAAAAGCAATTTGTAAAATTTTGCCGACAAAAGTTATCATTGGTTCTGGTTACTTGACCGATGAAGAAATTGTTAGAGCTTCACAAATTGTCAAAAAAGCTGGTGCTTTTTGCGTCAAGACTGCCACTGAGAAAGACCCCCTTGAACATCGAGAATTAAAGGAAAAATTTTTTCATCTAAAATTAATGAGAAAAGGAGCTCCAGGCCTTTTAATAAAAGTTGCCGGAGGGATCAGAACACTTTCTGATGCCAAAGAAGCAATAAAAGCCGGTGCCGATATAATTGGCACCAGTTCAGGAGTTGAAATTATCAAAGAGCTAAAGACATAAAATATACTATAATTTCTACGATCGTAGAAAATGTGGTATATAATGCAATTTAGAAATTATGGACTATCAACCAATTGTTGGCCTCGAAATACATGTGGAGCTGAATACAAAAAGTAAAATGTTTTGTAGTTGTGGAAATAACCCTAATGCAGTGATTCCTAATTCTGAAATCTGCCCTATTTGTATGGGCCACCCAGGGGTGCTCCCCGTAATAAACGAAGAGGCGGTCAAAAAAACAATTAAAACCGGTTTGGCGTTAAATTGTCAAATTCCTAAATGTTCCAAATTTGATAGAAAAAATTATTTTTATCCCGATCTACCAAAAGGGTATCAAATTTCACAGCTTTATATGCCTTTTTGCAAGAATGGTTATTTAGATATTCGTGTAGATTCGCTTTCAAATTCGCGAAAATTCGCGAGAGTCAGGATTCGAGAAGTTCACTTAGAAGAAGATGTTGGAAGATTAAAACATGAAAAAGACTATTCCCTGGTTGATTTTAATCGGGCTGGGATTCCATTGATGGAATTGGTTACTGAACCGGATTTAAATTCAGCAAAAGAAGCTAGAAAATTTGCCGAGGAACTCCAGTTAATTTTGAGATATTTAGATGTTTCCGATGCTGATATGGAAAAAGGTCAACTACGCGTTGAAGTAAATATCTCATTATCTCCTAAAGAAAAACTTGCCCCGTACCGAACCGAAGGTTCTGGTGCGGGGTTGGGAACGAAGGTGGAAATTAAAAATTTGAATTCTTTTCGGGCAGTTGAAAAATCGATTGATTACGAGATTGAAAGACAAACAAGAATTTTAAAGGCGGGCAAAAAAGTGATTCAAGAAACGCGGGGTTGGCTTGATGAAGCTACCGCTTCATCTCGCCGCGTCGCTGGCGCTCGCGTGGTCGATGAACTTCGTTCATCTTCACGCGTCGCTGGCGCTCGCGTGGATGATGTAAGGGGAGCGACTGTCTCTCAGAGGGAAAAAGAATACGCCCATGATTATTGCTATTTTCCTGAACCAGATTTGCCGCCTTTGCATTTTGAAAAAGAAGAAATTGAAAAAATCAGAGCCGAAATCCCCGAACTTCCCCAGCAAAAAAGGGAGAGATTTAAAAGAGAGTACGAATTAGATGGAAAAAGTATTGAGGTTTTTGTACAAAATAAAGAATTGGGAGAATATTTTGAAAAAGTTGTCAGCGAGTTTGAACCAAGACTTTCCAAAGAAAAACTTTCAAAAGTAATAAAATTAGCCACAAATTATTTGATTACCGATTTACAAGGTTTATTAAAAGGAGCTTCGGTTTCGGATAAAAATTTTTTAATTACTCCGGAAAACTTCGCTGAATTTATCAATTTAATTGCCGAAGAAAAAATTTCAAGCAAAATCGCTAAAATCGTGCTTGAAGAAATGTTTAAAACTGGAGCTGACCCTTCCCATATTATCCAAGAAAAAGGACTTTCGCTGATTACCGACGAAAAAAAAGTCGAAAAAGTTATTCAAAAAGTCGTCGCCGAAAACCAAAAAGCAGTTTCAGATTTCAAAAAAGGGAAGGGAACAGCACTTCAATTTTTAATCGGGCAAGTGATGGCAAAAACAAAAGGCAAAGCCCATCCCGAAATAGTTAAAAACCTCTTGACGAAAATCTTAAAAGAATTAAAATGAAATAGTACCTTAAAGAGAAGGCACCTTCTTTTTCGAGACAGATATTTGCATGATGACATTACCTCCAAAAGGGTTCTGAAAAGCTTTTGAGAGATTTTCCTTTCTCCTCCTCGAAAAAAAAGAAGGATCCAGCCCTCTCTTTTTTATTTCAAAAAATTTTTTACTAATTTTTCAGCTTCTGAATATTTTTTTATCCAATAAATTCGTTCATCACGTTTGAACCAAGTTAACTGTCTTCTGGCATAATTTTGAATCTCCCTTATCGAATTTTCAACCATTTCTTTATCTCCTATTTTATTTTGTAGATATCGAGCTATTACTCGGTAATGAATTCCAAAATCTTCAATTCTCTTCCAAGAGAGACCCGATTTCTTTAAATTCACCACTTCTTTAATTAATCCCTGTTTTAACCACTTAAAAAACCTTTTTCTTATTAAATTTTGAAGCTCTTTTTTATTCCTTTTAATCCCGATCATTAAAACCGGGTAAGGTAGAGGTTGAAATTTTAATGGTGGAACTGGTTTTTTTGTTTTCATTACAATTTCAATTGCCCGAATTAATCTTCGAGGATTTTTTCTCTCAATTGTTTTAGCCCTCCGGGAATCAAGTCTTTTTAAGATTTTATAAAGTTCCTCAACTGATTTTTTCTCTAATTTTTTTCTCAATTTCCAATCTGGCTTTACTTCCGGGATTACAATTCCATCAACCACTGCCTGGATATAAAATCCTGTTCCGCCAACTAAAAATGGAATTTTCTTTTTCTTTAAAATTTTCTTTATTGCAATTATCGCTAATTTTCGATATTGAGCAACGGTAAATTTTCTCTTTGGGCTAGCAACATCTAAAAGATAGTGGGGGATACCTTGCCTTTCTTTTTTCGTTGGTTTGGCTGTACCAATATCCATTCCTTTGTAAATTTGTCTTGAATCAGCCGAAACAATTTCCCCATTAAATTTTTTTACCAGTTTTATTGCCAATTTTGTCTTCCCTGAAGCAGTGGGACCTAAAACGGCGATTAATTTTGGCAATTTCTTTTTCATTTTTTATTTATATCATATTAAAAACAAAATAAAAAAGAGCTGAATTTCTCAGCCTTTTTAAATGTGCTATCTTTAGATTTTAACGAATTTATATTTTCTTCCATATTCTTTAACTTTGATTACTTGTTGACTGCAACGTCCTTCGAAGAAACAACGTCTGTCTTTACTTCTCCTATCTTTACACCTTTTTTTATATTGAGGATTGCAATAACGTTTTACTTCCAATTTTATCCCTCCATTTTTTATAGCAAATATTATTAAATTTGTAAAGCTTTTAATTGATTTGACATAACAAATTCGTTGTGCTATTTTAAAAATAAAGACCTTTAAAAATCGAGGTAAAACTGAATGCCAAAAATCTTAAGATATTTACCCCTCGTAAAAGGAAAAAAGCAACCTCACTATTCGATCGTTTGTCATATAGTTCAAAAAATGGAGACAGTCTATGAGCGAGTGAAAGATTTCTCAAATGACTCTGGAGAAGTTAAGATTTGGTTTACTATTAATCCAACAATTATTAAAGAGGAAATTGAAGAAAAAGAAAATATAAAAGTTACTACCCAGCTCATCTGTTGGCTAGTTAGGGCTCTCTTTTTGGGAACCAAGTTCAAAAAATTTCGAATTGCTCAAGGTGCGGGTGGATGCAAAAGATATCAATTAGATCTAAATGAAGAGAATCTTTCGATCTTTAAAAATTTTATAAAAAGTATTGAGAAAAATTAAAACAAATGAGCCCTATTTCGGGCCCTTTTTTAAACTTGACATAATATTTGTTTTTATGGTATTATGAAAAAGCTGTTTAAAATTAGAAGAAGGGAAAATAATTGAGTAAAAATGAAATAGAGAAGAGTAAAAGAGGAACCTGCATAGAGGCTGGGTGTCCAAACAAAGCTACAAGGAAAATAAAGACACCAGACGGACAAAAAATACATCTTTGTGAAGAACATTATAGAAAATGGGGAAGGGAAGAGGGGAAAAGTCCACATAAGGGGCGATTAGCCGCATTTCGTAATTTTTTCCGTCGCAAAAAGTAAAAAATAATGCCTTAGTCAATTAAAGCTAAGGCTTTTTTATTTTACTATTTAAAAACTTGACATAATACTTATATTAATGCTATTATTATAATAGGTTCTTTGACAGTTTAATAACTGGATGAGAGGAAATAGCAGACGGTAAAGAAGAGGAAATTTTCTCTAAAAATGAATAGGGAAAAGCCGCTCTGTGAGAAAAAAAAGAAAAAAAGGAGGAAAG
>Ga0100400_1001526_pt1 | contig 16518 bp, 14 predicted proteins | sample CryGeymeta201524_FD_80420 | JGI IMG/M metagenome (GOLD analysis project Ga0100400, IMG submission 80420) | Groundwater microbial communities from Crystal Geyser aquifers in Utah, USA - Crystal Geyser metaG 2015-24 | ecosystem: Environmental > Aquatic > Deep subsurface > Groundwater | place: USA... | reverse complement strand
TTGAAGGTCTGGGTTCCCTGGAATCCCTTATCGAAACGATCCAAAAAGATTGCTTGACTTTATAACGAAATCGCCCTAATAAAACCGGCAATCGGTGGACAGGATGTCGATCATGGGGACGGAAATCGAAAGAAAATTTCTCGTCAGCGGCGATGGTTGGAGGTCGCTGGCCAAGGGGGCGGCCTACCGGCAGGGATACCTCAACAGCGCCAGGGAAAGGACCGTCCGTATCCGGACGAGCGGCGACAGGGCCCTCCTGACCATCAAGGGACTTACCATCGGGGCGACCCGCGCCGAGTACGAGTACGAGATTCCCGTTGCCGACGGCGACGCGATGCTCGATTCCCTGGTCGAGAAGCCGATCATCGAGAAGAAACGGTATAAGGTTCCGCTGGAAGGGCTCACCTGGGAGATCGACGAGTTCTTCGGCGACAACATCGGGCTGATTGTGGCCGAGGTGGAGCTGGAAAGCGCGGGGCAGACCTTCCGGAAACCGGAATGGGTGGGTGAGGAGGTGACCGCCGATCCCCGGTACTTCAACGTCAACCTGATCAAACACCCCTACAGCCAATGGTGATCCGCCAACGCCCCACGTTCTGCCATGACCGAAAGGAGAATGACTATGCCGGATGTCGCCCCTTATGAAGGGGGAAAGGAAGGGATGACCCAACAATTCACAGCCCTGGCGGCGAATCCGTTTCTTCGGACAATCATCGAGGCCAGCGATTGCGGCATCCTGGCCCTCGACGCCCAGGGGCGGATCATCGCCTGGAACGCCTGGCTCTCGGAACGAACCGCCCTCCAGCAGAAGCAGGCCCTCGGCAAATCCCTCTCCGAGGCGTTGGCCGGCGTTCCCGAGACGACCCTCGACCTCTGTGCGGAGGTCCTCGCGACCGGCCGGCCGCAGCTCCTCTCCCCGGGGCTCCCCGAGATCCTGATTCCCGAGATCCTGATTCCCTTCACGAAGCCGTCGCAGCAGGCGGGACGGATCTGTCCCGTTTACGATGAGCGGGGCCGGATTGCGGGCGTCGTCATCTTCATTCGCGACGTATCGCCGTCGAAGGAATACGGGCGGCTCGTCGAAGACAAGGCAGCGGCGGAGCGCCGGGAGCGGGAGAATATCTTTCACGCGATCGGACATCCGGCATTCCTCCTGGACAGGGAACACAACATTCTCGCCGCCAACCGCACGGCTGAACGAATCACCGGACGTTCCATGCGGGAAATGGTCGGCAGGAAGTGTTATAAGGTTTTTCACGGCGCCGACGCCCCGCCGCCGAGGTGCCCGTGTATGAAAATGTTGAAGACCGGCGTTGTGGAAACGGAAGAAATAGTGGTGGAGACCCTGGGCAGGGTATTCCTTATCTCGTGCACACCTCTGTTCGATCAGGCCGGACTGCTGGATAAAGTGATCCATATCGCCATGGACATCACCGACCGCAAGCAGACGGAGGAGGCGCTGCGGGCATCCGAAAATCGCTACCGGGACCTGGTTGAAAACAGTCAGGATCTGATCTGCACCCACGACCTGACAGGTAAACTGCTCTCCGTCAATGAGGCGGCCGTCCGGATAACCGGGTATTCCCGCGAAAGGTTGCTGCAGATGAACCCGATCGAAATGCTCACCCCAGAGATGCGCGAACGGTTCAACGCATATCTGGACGAAATACAGACTAAGGGCCAGGCGGGCGGCATCATGAAGATACAAACCGCCGCCGGTGAAATCCGCTACTGGGAGTACCGCAACACGTTGCGGGCCGATGAATCGTCCACTCCCATCGTACGCGGGATGGCGCGCGACGTCACCGATCAGAAGCGTGCGGAGAAGGCGCTGCGGCAGGCGGAAGGGAATTTCCGTCGTTCTCTGGATGACTTACCGTTGGGTGCGCGCGTCGTATCCGCAGAGGGCGAGACCATTTATGTCAACCGGGCCATCCTGGATATTTATGGCTACGACAGCGTTGATGAATTTAGGAGGACCTCTGTCAAGGAGCGCTATACGCCGGAGAGCTATGCCGAGTTCCTGGCAAGACGGGAGAAAAGACAGCGGGGTGATTCTGCCCCGACCGAATATGAAATAAGCATCGTAAGAAAAAACGGGGAAGTCCGTCATCTCCAAGTCTTCCGCAGGGAAATCGTATGGAACGGCCAGAGGCAATTTCAGGTATTATACAACGACATCACCGTGCGCAGGCGGCTTGAGCAGGAACGACTGGACCTGGAGCGGCGGATGCAGCAAGCTCAGAAGATGGAAGCCATCGGGACGCTGGCGGGTGGCATCGCCCATGACTTCAACAATCTGCTGGCGGGTATTCAGGGTTATGCCTCCCTGATGCTGCTGGAGCTTGATCCATCGCATCCCCATTATAATCGGTTGAAGCGCATCGAGGATCAGGTACAAAGCGGGTCGGATTTGACGAAGCAACTGTTGGGGTTTGCCCGGGGCGGCCGCTATGAGGTGAAGCCGACAGATATAAATGACGTCATTGATAAGACCTCCTCGATATTTTCCCGGACAAAGAAGGAGATCACGCTGAACAGGCGCCTGGCGCAGGATCTCTGGACGGTGGAGGCGGACAGGGGACAGATGGAACAGGTGTTGATGAATCTTTATGTCAACGCCTGGCAGGCCATGCCCGGGGGCGGCGAAATCGATCTGGAAACGGAGAATGTTCTTTTGGGCGAAGAACGGGCGGCTCCCCTTGACGTCGAGCCGGGGCGATATGTGAAGATAACCATTGCCGATACCGGAGTGGGGATGGATAGGAAGACAAAAGAGCGGATATTTGAGCCCTTTTTCACAACGAAGGCTATGGGACGGGGGACCGGCCTGGGCTTGGCGATGGTCTTTGGGATCATCAGGGGTCACAAAGGGATGATCAATGTTTGCAGTGAGCCGGATCAGGGGACAACTTTCCATATCTATCTGCCCGCTACGGATCAGAGGGTTGTCAAGGAGCAACCATCGGTGTCTAAAAAAATCTTGAAAGGAACGGAGACGATCCTGGCGGTGGATGATGAGCAGACGGTTCGGATGGTTAGCAAAGCGTTGTTGGAATCGCTGGGCTACCGGGTTTATACGGCCGGAAGCGGCCAGGAGGCCATTGCCGTTTATATGGAGAAACACAAGGAGATTGATTTGGTCATATTGGACATGACCATGCCGGGGTTATCGGGAGGGGAGACCTTCGACCGCCTCCGGGCGATCAATTCCTCAATCAGGGTCCTTCTTTCCAGCGGTTATAGTCTTGAAGGCCAGGCCCAGGAGATCCTGAACCGGGGCTGTAGCGGTTTTCTCCAGAAACCCTTTTCGCTGGATACGTTCTCCCGGAAGGTCAGAGAGATCCTCGGATGAAGGGCTTCGCTTTCTAAAGTCCGGGGGCGCAAATTCTTTATGCGGATCAGACCGGACAGGTGGATCAGGCGATTCAACCTGATCAAACACCCCTACAGCCAATGGTGATCCGCCGCGGGTGCCGCCCGTCAGTCGGCTACGCGCAGATTCTGCTTGAGGTATTTTTGGAACGCGCCGTAGTCGTTGGAGAGGGGGACCGGCTCTCCCGATCGCTCGTCGATATCCTTCATGCTCTGCGGGAGATCGGGGTTGATCCCCAAAAGCTCCCGGATCTCGTCGGGGAACTTCGCGGGATGGGCCGTTTCCAGGCTGACGCAGAGGGGAACGTCGCCGAAGAGTTCGAGATAGACCTCAAGCCCCCGCCAGCCCACGGCGCCGTGCGGTTCGAGAAGCACCCGGTACTGGTCGTAAATCCGCTTGATCGTCTTTTTCGTCTCCCGGTCGGAGATGCTTACGGAATAGATCTGTTTTCTCATCGCTTCGAGGTTGGGGACGCGACGGACGATGCCGGTCCGGTCCACAGTACCATCGTAGAGGTCGAAAAAGCGGGCCAGATTGCTCGGGTGGCCCACGTTCATCGCGTTCGAGAGGCAGGCGCGCGACGGCGAGACTTTCTCATAGACGCCGGTCTCCAAGAAGCGGGGAAATTCGTCGTTTTCGTTCGTCGGCATGACGAGCTTCGACACGGGGAGGCCCATCCGCCGGGCGCACTCGCAACCGAGGGCGTCGCCGAAGTTGCCCGACGGCACCGAGAAGACGGCCGGTTCGCCGTCGCGCGAGAGCTGCGCCCAGGCCCAGACATAATAGACGATCTGCGGCAGGATCCGGCCGAAGTTGATCGAGTTGGCCGAGGTCAGGTTGAAGTCGGCGAAGGCCGGGTCGGAGAAGGCCTGCTTGACGAGGTTCTGGCAGTCGTCGAACTTTCCGTCCACCGAAACGGCCCGGACGTTGCCGCCGATGGTATCGAGCTGCCGCTTCTGCCGGCCGCTTACCTCGTCCCGCGGATAGAGGATCGTCACGTCGATTCCCCCCACCCCCTTGAAGGCCTCTCCCACGGCGCTTCCGGTATCTCCGGAGGTGGCGACCAGCACGTTCAGCCTTTTTGCCGGATCGCTGAAGGCGCTCATCAGCCGCGCCATCATGCGGGCGGCGAAATCCTTGAAGGAGGCGGTCGGCCCCTGATCGAGCCGCAGGACGTATTTGCGCGCGAAAACGTTCTCTAAGGGAACCGCGTAGTTGTAAGCGTCATCGACGATCCGCCGGAGCGTCTCTTCAGCAATCTCGCCGGCGAGGAAGGCCTGCGCGACGACCATCGCGGCGTCCGCGTAGGGCGCCCCTTTGAGTGCCCGGAAGGCCTCCATGGGCAGTATCGGAATCCGCTCCGGCATGAAGAGCCCCTCGTCGGGGGCCTGTCCCATCAGCAGGGCCTCCCGGAAGGAGACCGTTTCCCGGAAGGGGGTGATGCCGGGGACGCCGTCCAGATGGCGGTTGGTGCTGTAATACCGAAGCTGCTCTGACATGTGGATCTCCTCTTGACGGCCGCAAAATGGGTTCCAGAAACCGTTCATGGCCTGAATACCACATTTTCATCGACGATGCAAAATCGTATTGAAAGTGCTCGCATTCCGTTACGATATCTGTTAGATCCGACACCGGAAGGTCCCAGGCTGGGGGCAAGGTACAAAAAAGGAGGTGATCCGACATGAACGAGGAGACAAGGGTGCGTTTGACGGAGACGGTCCACGGGGCCGGCTGAGCCTGCAAGATAGGTCCGGGGGACCTGCAGGAGGCGCTGAAGGATCTGCCGCTCATCACCGATCCGAACCTGATCGTCGGCATGGAGCACGCCGAAGACGCCGGGGTCTATCGTCTCCGTGACGACTTGGCGATCATCCAGACGGTCGATTTCTTCACCCCGATCGTGGATGACCCTTACACCTTCGGTCGGATCGCCGTGACCAACGCCTTGAGCGACATCTATGCGATGGGCGGCCGGCCGCTTACCGCGCTGAACATCGTCTGCTTTCCCATCCGGAAGATGGACGTCGGCATCCTCCGCGACATCCTCCGCGGCGGCCTGGACCAGATGCGGGAGGCGGGCGTCCTTCTGATCGGCGGCCACAGCGTCGAGGACGACGAGCCGAAGTACGGCCTCTCCGTAACCGGCGTCATCCACCCCGACAAAGTTCTGTTCAACCGGGGGGCGCGGCCCGGGGATCGGCTCATCCTGACCAAGGCCCTCGGTACGGGCATCGTCAGCACCGCCGTCAAGGGCGGCGTCGCCGATCCGGCGCTGGTGGAGAGGGCCGTGGTCTGCATGACGACGCTGAACAGGGAAGCGGCGGAACTGATGGCGGAGCGATCCGATATCCACGCCTGCACCGATGTCACCGGTTTCGGCTTCCTCGGCCACGCGCTGGAGATGATCGAGGGGAGCGAAACCGGCATGAGGATCCGGGCCGCAGCCGTTCCGATCTTTCCCGGGCTCCGGCCGCTCGTTGAGGAAGGGATCATCCCCGGCGGCCTGATCCGGAACCGGAAATTCCGGGAGAACGGGATCGAAATCGGTCCGGACTGCCCCGACTGGCTTGTGGACGTTCTCTTTGATCCGCAGACGGCGGGTGGACTCCTTATCGCGCTGCCGGAAGCGGCCGCGGCGGACCTGCTCGGGCGGATGCGCGCGGCGGGGATCGCCGAGGCGGCGATCGTCGGCGAGGTCACCGCGGCGCCGGCGGGAAAGATCCGCATCGGATGACCCGCCGCCGGTTTGTATGAAAATCCCCCCAATCCCCCTTTGCTAAAGGGGGGCACGGGGGGATTTTCATGTTTCGTTGTGCCCGCGCCCGGGCATGGGGTTTGTTCATATTCAAAAGAAAAGAGGGCATGTGATCATGACAACAGGATTGAAATTTGAGGCGGCGCCGGGCTGGGAGAAGCTTCCGGCGGGGTATGTCCACAAGGATGTGGACGGGGTGGCGGTCGATTCAAAAGACAACGTCTATCTGATGACCCGACAGGACGCGCGGGTCATCGTCTATGACCGGGAGGGCCATTTCCTCCGCTCCTGGGGCGAGGACATCTTCACCCCGCGCACGCATGGGATCGCCATCGGGCCGGACGACATGGTGTATGCCGTGGACGACGGCGACCACACGATGCGCAAATTCACACCGGAGGGGAAGCAGGTGATGATGATCGGAACCCCCGGCAAGGCTTCGGACACGGGCTACGACGGGAAGAGCCACCGCAGCGTCCAGCGGGGCGGGCCGCCCTTTAACCGGCCGACCGACGCCGCCGTTGCCCCCGACGGAGAGCTGTACGTCTGCGATGGCTACGGCAACGCCCGGGTGCACCGCTTCAGAGCCGATGGGACGCTCATCCAGTCCTGGGGCGAGCCGGGAACGGGTCCCGGCCAGTTCCGGTTGCCGCACGGCATCGGGATTTCGCCGGACAACCGCGTCTTCGTGACCGACCGCGAGAACGACCGGATCCATATCTACACCCGGGACGGCCGGCTCCTGGACATCTGGACGCACGTCCAGCGGCCCACGGACATCTCCTTTGACCGGGAAGGACGTGTCTATGTCTCCGAGCTTTGGTGGCGGGTCGGCCAGGAGTCATTCACCAACGGTCCGATCCGGTATGACCTGCCGGGCGGCGTGCGGGTGCTGGACCTTTCAGGGAACGTTCTCCTGCACTGGTGCAGCGCCGACCGGGAGGCCGCAGGAAACTTCGTCGCCCCGCACACCCTGTGTGTGGATTCGCGCGGGGATCTCTATGTGGGCGAGGTCACTTGGACGTTCGGCGTGTCGCGCGGCGGCGTGCGCGAGGACGCCCACACCTTCCAGAAGTTTGTACGCAAATCCGCGTGATCGATAGCGGAAACGGGTCTAAGATCCATTCGGTTCCATAGGCCCGACCAGGCCAGACCAGGCTTGGTCGGGCCCGTCCCCTTTGCTGTCATTTTCGTTTTTCCCGGAGCCCAAACGAGCAGATCAGCGTCACCGCGAGCAGCGCCCCGCCGGCCGCCGCGAAGGTCGTGGTGAAGCCGAGATGGTCGATCATGTAACCGATGACCGGCGTGAGGATCCCGCCGCCCTCCATTCCCGTGAAGTAATAAATGCCGAGGATCGTTGACCGGCTGCCGACCGGCGTCTGCTGAATGAGGAAGGATTCCGAAGCGGACATCCGGGTGTAGATGATCACGCCAAAGAGAAGGAGCAGCGCTCCCAGCGCCCATCCAAAGGGAACAACGGGGAGCAGGAAGATCGCCGGGCCGGCGCTGAAGGAGACCGCAAGGATCATCCGGACGCTCCCAAACCGGTCGGCGAGATAACCGCCGAGCGGGCTCGCCCAGAAGACCGCAGAAAAGGGGACGGAGAGGGAAGCGGCGGCCATCTCTTTGCTGACGCCGAAGTGGTCAACCATGAGCAGCGGGATGAAGGAGAAGGTGGAGCTGATGGTCGCCGATATGACCGTGGTGAGGATCAAAAAGACCACGAGGCGCCTCTTCTCCGCGCGGCGCGGCGCGCCCTCGTTCCCGTTTACCGGTAGGGGGACGGGAGCTGGCCGAAGCCGTAGGCGAGCGTGAAGGCCGAGACGACGAGCCCCGATTGCGTGTAGTCCAGGTTGAACGCGCTGCGGATGAAGGGGGTCAGCGGCACGGTGATCGCCGTCAGGATATGGTGGCTGAAGTGTCCCAGCACGAACAGGGGCAGCGCCCCCCCGAAGATTGCACGCAGATTCAATGGATGGTTCTCCTTTTAGTCGCCTTGAAAAGATGGTTCCGGACATACCATAAACGGCCGGTGCAGGAAAGCTATGTTGCACAGGGCCGTTTGGAAAAAAGAAGGAAGCATTCATTTTTCTTGCCTTTTCCGGTCGATTGGTTTTATGATTCACCAGCCTTTCGGCTGGGGTGGCGTTTTCATCGGTTCACAACCATTACAAGGGGAAACATGATGAAAGGTGACCGCGCAGGACCACAGGAAAAAACCTCCGGGTTGCCGTTCCCCATCTTGCGTTCGGCGCCCCCTATTGGGCAACATGGAAGCTCTGGTGGGTTGCCGACGGCTTGGGGATGATCCTCATTGCGCCCCTCCTGATCTCCTGGTCCACCTGGAGAAGGACCATCGCGTCGCCGCCGACGCTCCCCCGCCTGGTCGAAGGCGCCGCCATTCTTCTTTTCACGCTTGCAACGATCCTTTGCATCTTCCGAATATTGCCGACGGACATTCCGATTATCAATCGTCCTTATGCGCTTTTCCTGCTGGTGATCTGGATGGCGATCCGGTTTGAAGCTCCCGGCGCATCGTGTCTCTCTTTGCTGATATCGCTTTCCCCGGTGTTGGGTCGAGAGGTCCATATGACGGTGAGCATCGGTCTGGCGCAGTACAAGACGAAGGAAGAGATCAAGGCGTTCGTTCACCGGGTGGACCAGTGGATGTACCAGGGAAAAAAGAACGGAAAAGACAGGGTTTGTTGTGAATCATAGGCCGCCCGTTCGCGTTGCCTATTGGCAGTTTATATGAAAATAGATCGTCATCCCGGCGTAGGCCGGTATCCAGTCCTTTACACCTGGATTCCGGATCTGGTCCGGAATGACAGGCGGCATTTTCGTACTTCGTTGTGCCCACGCCGGGCATGGAGGTTATTCTGGAATGGATCATCTCCGCCGGCTTTCTCAGGATGAGATCGCGGGGAGGAGGGGGGCGAGCCCGGGGAAGAGCGCCCGCTCTTCCTGCCAGTCGTAGATCAGGATGTCGATATTCAGCCGCTTCAACTTGTCCCGGAGGGCGACCTCCGGCGGCCGGGGGAGGATCAGGATCAGCAGGGGATTGTCGGGCAGACTCAGGCCGTTCAGCAGGAGCTGCGTCGCCCCGGCGTGAAGGTCCGCGAGGGTCGTCTCCGTCCGGACCTGAAAGACCGCCCGTATCCGACCCGCCCGGTTCATCACCACCAGATCCCGGTACCCGTCATTCCCCGCCCTCAGACCGGCTTGCTTCAACATTTCGGAGAGATCCCGGACGATCAGGCCGTGGTCGCATTCGGCCCCGATCTCCCTCTGCTGCTCGCGGCAGCGGGCGCCGATCAGCTCTTCACGGAGGCGAAGTTCGCCGAAGGTCAGTTCCGCCTGCGAAGAACGGGCGGCGGCCGTCTCCTTGATTCGGGCGATCTTCCGGACGAACTCGGCGATCTGTCTGGCAAAGCGCGGGGATTGGAGAATCCCGATGACGGCGACCGGCGTCTCCTCGCCTCCGTCATCCATCACCTCCCAGACTCCCCGGTAGTGGTTTTCGAAGAGTGATTTTCCGATCCCCTTTCTCCCGCCGCCTAACTTTCCCCGGTGGACGACGAAGAGACGACCGGCGCGGTCCTGGGCGAAGGCGCCGCCTGTCCGCCGGTCGACGCCGCAGAGGGGGAAATTGATCTCGCAGGTGATCGCGATGGCGCCTCCCTCCTCAGGTCGGCCGATCCCGAAGCCATTCCAATAGCGACTTCCGGCGATCTTCCGGGAGAAGAACCAGCCGCCGAGGCTCTCCGACCAGGCGACCTTCGCCTTTTCGCTCGCCCCCGGATGGCCGAGCTTCACGGGGATCGTATCGGTCGTTACAGCTTTGAAACTCCTCACGAACTTCCTCTGGCAGCGTTGGATCGCCGCCTCGTCTGTGATGACTTTCAGCATGGTTTGTCCTTTATCAATCCAGACGTTTCCGGAAACGCCCGACCGCCCCGGTGAAGACCATGACGCCGAGGACGGCCAGCGCGACGTACTGGGGCCAGAGGATAAGCAGCCCCACCCCCTTGAGAAAGATGCCGCGGATGATGACCAGAAAATAGCGCAAAGGGTTCAGGTATGTCAACCATTGAACGACCTCGGGCATGTTCGCGATCGGGAAGACGAAACCGGAGAGCATGAAGAACGGGAGGATGAAGAAGAAGGTGGTCATCATCGCCTGCTGCTGGGTCTTCGACACCGTCGAGATGAAGAGCCCGATGCCCAGGGTGCTCAGCAGAAAGAGGCAGGTCGCGAAAAAGAGGGCAAGGACGCTCCCCGCCAGCGGGACATCGAACCAGGAGAGCGCGAACACCATGACGAGGACCATCTGGCCGATCGCGATGATCGTATAGGGGATGGTCTTGCCGATGATCAGTTCGATCGGTTTCAGCGGCGTCACGATGAGCTGCTCCATTGTCCCGTTTTCCCGTTCCTTGATGATCGCAATCGAGGTCAGAAGCAGCGAGATCAGCATGATGACGAAGGCGACGATCCCCGGGACGAAGAAGTTCTGGCTGTCGAGGTTCGGGTTGTACCAGGTCCGGATGCGGGCGTCGATCTTCCCGTAACGGAGGTCGCGACCATAGAGCTCGCGGGCCAGCTCCGCGTTCAGCCGGTCGAGGACCATCACGGCGTAGGAAATCCGGATGGAGGCCATGTTGCTCATTCCGCCGTCGGCCAGGATCTGGACGTCGGCCGTCTCCCCCCGGCGGATCCAGTTGCTGAAATCGGGGGGGATCCGGATCCCGATGTCGGCCGTCCCGTTCAGAAACAGCTCCTCCATGCCGCGGGCGAAAGCCGGCCGGTGGGTGATCCGGAAGATCCCACCCGCGGTGAAGGCGTCGGCGAGAAGCCGGCTTTCCCGGGTCTCGGCCTGGTCGATCAGCGCGACGCGGATGTCTTTGATATCGTAGTTGACCACGTAGCCGAAGACGAGGAGCTGGATCAGCGGCGCCATGATCAGGATGGGACGGCTCCGTTTGTCGCGGAAGAGCTGGATGAATTCCTTGCGGACCATTTCCCGGATTCTGAGCCAGCTCATAGCCCCTCCCTCTTCAGGACGATGACGTTCAGGACCGCCAGGATCGCGAACATCCCCGTCAGGACCAGCAGGTCGGGCCAGAGGTGGGAGAGGCCGAGGTTCCGGAGGTAGATCCCGGAGAGGATGTCGATGTAGTAGGTCGCCGGGACGAGGTAGGTGACGATCTGGAGGGCCTTCGGCATGTTGATCACCGGGAAGACGAAATTCGACAGCAAGAGCGACGGGAGGTAGGTGAGCAGCACGGCCGCCTGATTTGCGACCATCTGGGACTTCGTCACCGACGAGATGAGGAGTCCGAGCGTCAGCGCGACCAGAATATAGAGTGAGGAGGCCAGAATCATGAGATAGAAGCTTGCCTTCATCACGATGCCGAAGAGGATCTGCCCCATCAGGACGGCAATGAGGACATCGATCAGCGCGATCACGAAGTAGGGGATCGCCTTGCCCACGAGGAATTCCCCCGCCCGGATCGGGAGCGACCGGATCGTCTCCATCGTGCCGTTCTCGTATTCCCGGGCGATGACGAGCGAGGTCAGCATCGCCCCGACGATCATGATGATGATCGCGATGATCCCCGGGACGATGAAGTTCCGGCTCTCTAAGTCCTCGTTGAACCAGACCCGGATGCGCCCCTCCACGGGCGGCCGGATTTTCTCCATCCCCTGCCGGTCGAGGAAATCGGCGAGGAGCTTCCGGTTGTAGTTCTCGATGAAGGCGCTGATGTAAGCGCGGGAGATCCCGGCAAAATTGGGGTCGCTGCCGTCGAGGAGGATCTGGACGGTCGTCTCCCGGTCCGCCCTAAGGTCGGCGGTCCAGCCGGCGGGGATGATCACGGCCAGCGTCGCCCGGCCGTAGTCGAGCGCCTCCGTTACGGCGTTGGCGTCCGGCAACTGGGCGGTGATCCGGAAGTAGGCGCCGGCGCCGAGGCGGCGGATGAAATCCCGGCTCAGGTCCGTCCGGTCCTGATCGACCACGACCGTCTCGATGTGCTCCACGTCGAGGCTGAGCGCATAGCCGAACAGCAGGATGAGGATGAGCGGGATGGCGAAGGCCAGGTAGAGGCTCCGGAAATCCCGGAGCAGGTGGTAGATCTCCTTGCGGGCGATCGCCTGGATATTTCTCGGATTCACGCTTGGTTTCCTTCCCTATTTTCCGCTCTTCATCAACGTGATGAAGGCGTCGTTGAGGTCCGCGTCGGGCTTTCCCGGACAGGTTCCGCGGATGATCTCCTCCGGACTTCCCGCGGCGACAATCCTCCCCTCGTTGATCATCACGATCCGCCCGCAGTGGCGCGCCTCATCCATATAGTGCGTCGTGACAAAAACGGTGATGCCCTCTTTGGCGATCCGGCCGATGAAATTCCAGAAATGGCGGCGGGTGATCGGATCGACGCCGGAGGTCGGTTCGTCAAGAAAGAGGATCCGCGGGCGGTGGAGCAGCGCGCAGCCGAGGGCGAGGCGCTGACGCAATCCGGGCGGGAGCTCCCGGGTCAGGCGGTCGCGGGCCTCCGCAAGGCGCGTCATGTCGAGGACCCAGGCGCTCCGCTCCGCCCACTCCTTCTCCGGCACGCTATAGATCCCGAGATAGAAGCGGAGGTTCTCCGCGGGGGTCAGATCCTCGTAGAGGGAGAACTTCTGGGACATGTAGCCGATCGCGTGTTTGACCTCCTCCGCCCCGGTGACGATGTCGTGGCCCGCCACCTTCGCCTCTCCCGATGTGGGGGTGAGGATCCCGCAGAGCATCCGGATCGTCGTCGATTTCCCCGAGCCGTTGGCGCCGAGAAAGCCGAAGATCTCGCCGGTCCGGACCGTGAAGGAGATCTTATCGACGGCGGTGAACGCCCCGAAGCGCTTTTCGAGCTCCCGGACGACGATGGCCGAGGAATCGCGGTTTGCTTGATCATTCATTATCATTGACGAACCCGTATTTTCAAAAACCGTGAGGGGTGAGGGGTGAGGAGTAAGACCCTAACCCCTCACTCCTTACCCCTCAGATTTTGAAGGCATCCTGCGCAAGCTCTCCGTCCGCCTCCCGGATCCGTTCGATGATCGCCTCCTCCAGGTTCGGGAAACGGGCGCGGATCTTGGCGGGAGCGGCCGTCGTCAGCAGTTCCCCACGATGCATCAGACCCAACTGGTCGCACCGCTCGCCCTCGTCGAGGTAGGCGGTCGAGACGAGGATGGTCATTCCGTTTTCCCGCATTCGGTTCAGGATTTCCCAGAACTCCTGCCGGGAGACCGGATCGACGCCGTTCGTCGGTTCGTCGAGGATGAGAAGCTTCGGCTCATGGACGAGGACGCAGGCGAGCCCCAGCTTCTGTTTCATCCCGCCGGAGAGGTTTCCCGCCGCCCGGTCGGTGAACGGGAGAAGGTTGGAGAAACCGAGGTAGAGGGCCTTCCGCGCCTTTCGCTCCGTGCCGCGGATTCCGAAGATATCCATGAAAAAATCAATGTTTTCCTCGACCGTCAGGTCCTGATAGAGGCCGAAGCGTTGGGGCATGTAGCCGATCCGGTCCTTGACCGCCGCCCGGTCGGCGACGACGTCCAGACCGTCGATCGTGATTCCGCCTGAGTCGGGCTTGACCATCGTCACTGCCATCCGCAGAAGGGTCGATTTCCCCGCCCCGTCGGAGCCGACAAGGCCGAAGATCGCCCCCCGCTCGACCGAGAGCGTTACGTTCCGGACCGCCTCTACGGCGCCGAAACGGCAGGAGACCCCCTCGACCCGGAGATAGGGGTCAGCGAAGGGGAGGGGCGCCCCGTTTCCGTCAACGTAACCAGGCATCGGCGGGCATCCCTGACTTGAGCTCCAGGGCGGGGTTGGGAATGGAGACCTTGACGAGATAGACCAGCTTCACCCGTTCCTTTTTCGTCTGGATGATCTTGGGCGTGAATTCCCCCTCGGGGGAGATGAACGTGACCGTTCCCGCGAAAGTCTTGTCGGGGAAGGTATCGACGCGGACCTCCGCCTTCTGTCCCGGCTTCACCTTGCCGATCTGGGTTTCGTCCACGAAGATCTTCAGATCGACCGTCGCGAGATTAGAGAGGGTCAGGACCTCCCGCCCCGGCGTGACCACCTCGCCCGGCTCGACGTTGCGGCTCGTGATGATCCCCGGACCGGGCGCCTTCAACTGCGCATAATCCGTCTGGATCGCGACCTGAGCGAGGACCGCGCGGGCTGCGGCGACGGCGGCGCGGGCCGCCTCGGCCTCCCTCTTCGCGGCGTCCACCCGCAGGAGATTGCTTTGCGCCTGCGTCAGCGCCGCCTTCCCTTCGGCGAGCCGCGCCTCGCCAGTGCGGATCGTCTCCGCCCGGCTTCCCTCGCGTGCGAGATCGTAAGTCTCACGGCCACGCTCGTATTCCCGGAGGGCCGTGTCATACCGGAGACGGACGGCGTCCAGCTCCTTCTCCGAGACGGTTCCCTTCCGGAAGAGGTTCTCGTACCGGGCCAGGTTCTTCTTCGCGTCCTCCGTGACGGATGCGGCGCTCTGCATCCCCTGCTTCGCCCGCTCGATATCCTGCGTCCGGCTTCCGGCCCGGAGCTCGTCCAACTGCGAAGCGAGGGCGCGGACGCCCGCCTCGGCCCGGGCCACTTCGGCGGGGAGGCTCTTTTCATAGACCTTGCGCAGGGTCTCCGCCTGCTCCTGGCCTTTCAGGGATCGGTCGAGATTGGCCCTGGCCTGTTCGATTCGGGTGCGGAATTCGGCCGGATCCAATTCAGCGAGCAGTTGATCCTTCGCGGCGGCCTCTCCCTCGCGCACCGCCACCCGGACGACGCGGCCGCCGGTCTGGAAGGCCAGATGGGACTGGGTGGCCTCAACGGTTCCGGAGTAGAAAAGCTCACCCTGCCGGACCTTCCGCTGCCCGTAATAGACGAGAAGCCCCACGCCGGCAAGGATGACAATGAAAATGATCACGATTCGCTTTCTCAGGATGACACCTCCTTGGAAATCAGGATGGGCCGTACATACCATTTTCCTGTTGAAAAGTTAAGAGGGATCACTTATACAAATCATAAGCAAAAGAATCTCTCATCGCGCTTCACCCGTTTACCATGCGCCTTTTTGAAACGACAAGGCCATCCGGGCGGATGGCATCACTTTCATACAGGAGGCTTTTATGGGACAGATTTACGGCGGTCATCTGGTTGCCAAAGTTCTCAAGGAGGTGGAGGGGGTCGTCACGGTCTTTTCGCTGGCCGGGGGCCATATCGACCGGATCTACGACGGTTTTTACGAATACGGCGTCCGGATCGTCGATGTGCGGCATGAGCAGGCCGCGGCGATGATGGCCCATGCCTGGTCGATCTTCGGGGAGCACCCCGGCGTCTGCCTGGTGACGGCGGGGCCGGGCTTCACAAACGCGCTGACCGGCCTCGTCAATGCGGCGCTCGACAACGTCCCCCTGGTCCTGATCAGCGGAACGGCCCCCGTGCGGGACTGGGATCGCGGCGCCCTTCAGGAGATGAACCAGTCGGCGATGGTACGCTCCGTGGTGAAGTGGTCCGGCGTCTGCCACGACATCAAACGGATTCCGGAGTACATCGCCAAGGCCTTCCGCCATGCCGTCTCCGGCCGTCCCGGGCCGGTCTTCCTCGAGTTTCCCCCCGACATCCTCAATATCCGCGTTGACGAGGCGCTGGTCCCGTTGCCGGCGAAAGGGGGCCGCATCTATCGGTCCGCCGCCGATGCGGAGGCGGTGAAGAAGGCCGCGGAGCTGATCAACCGCGCGGAGAAACCCCTCATCGTCGGGGGGAGCGGCGTCGGCTTCAGCCCCTGCGAGGCGGAGCTTGCCGCCTTCGTCTCGAAGACGGGGATCCCCTTTCTGCTCCTCAACAACGGCCGGGGCGCCCTCCCGGACAACCACCCGCTCTCGCTCTGGGACGGGGGGCAGGTGGCGCTCCTCACGGCCATGTCGCTCGCCGATCTGGTCGTCATCCTCGGCATCCGTTACAACTGGCTCCTGATGTTCGGCCAGACCTTCCCGCAGGCGAAGGTGGTCCGGGTGGATATCGACGCGACGGAGATCGACCGGAACCGGGCCTCGGACGTCGGTCTCGTCGGAGATACCGGCCTGGTCTTGGGTCAACTTAACGCCGCCGTGGAGAAGCGCGATCACGGTCCCTGGCTGAAGAGCCTCAAAGAGCTCTACCTGCCGGGCGTCGCCGGCGAGGTGGCCGCCCGGAAGAATCCTTCCGCGCCGATCCATCCGGCCCGTCTCGTCGAAATGGTGCGCCGAACCATGCCGGAGGATGCGATCTTCATCGTTGACGGCGGCGACACCTGCTATTTCGGTCTCATGGGGCTCCGGGCCAAGGCGAAATCCTCCGTCATCATTGGGGCCG
>Ga0100400_1001501_pt1 | contig 16623 bp, 11 predicted proteins | sample CryGeymeta201524_FD_80420 | JGI IMG/M metagenome (GOLD analysis project Ga0100400, IMG submission 80420) | Groundwater microbial communities from Crystal Geyser aquifers in Utah, USA - Crystal Geyser metaG 2015-24 | ecosystem: Environmental > Aquatic > Deep subsurface > Groundwater | place: USA... | reverse complement strand
CTGGCGCTACTCCGCAAGCGCGCCTACATCGCGCCCGCGCAACCGCATTGCTTGGCCATCGGCGCCATAGACAAAGCTGGCGGTCTCGAAGAATGAGAACGGCGGCTGCAGTCCGATCGCGCGAAGCCGTTGGAAATTCAGAGCGATGTCGGGCGGCGAGACAAGGCCCACAGGCATTTCCCCTGGTTTTGAGCGCCCGCTCAGAATCTCGGCGCCGTATACCGCCGCGAGTTGCGCGTTGGACTCGAAACCAACCCCGATCGACAGCGCCGCGCTGGCGGCGCCCGCGCGCACCACCTCGGGAACGACAGCGAGCACCGGCGCGCGCTCCGCCGCTTCCGCGATGAGGTCTATCTCGGCAAACACGCTGGTCGAACCGGTGATCCAGAACACGCTGTTCTCCAGCGCCGGATCGCGCGCGCGCATCCGCTCCAATGCTGCGGGCATCGCCTCGGCCAGCTGATCGCGGGCATGGGCCGGGTCGCTCACCTCAACGGTGAAGGCGTCCACGCCAAGCCCCGTGGCCGCGTCGATGATCGGACGCGCCTGCGTCTCGAGAGCGGAGGCGTTGTGCACGTCCACCAGCACGCCAAGATTGCGCAAGCCAGGCCGCAAAGCGCGCAGATGCGCGATCTGCACGTCCAGCGGCACATTGAGCGATGTGAAGGCAAAGGACGAGCCGCTGCCGCTGTCATAGTCTGCAATCTGACCAAGCTGAACCGGGTCCTTGGCGCAAACGGTCACCACCGGCGTCGCGATGGCCCGATGTTCTCCGTACAGCCACGCCACCGTCTCCGAGCCCATGGCGTAGATCAGCGCATGGTCCTGCGCGTGCGCCTCCTCCACCAGCCGGGCTCCGCGCGCGGGGTCCCTGTCGTAGTTCACCGCGAGAAAGCGCAGGGCATGGGGGCGGGCCGCAAAATCGGCCAACAGCGTCGTCATCGCAGTGTCATATGCCGAGGAGCGGCGAGGATAGATCACCATGACCGAGCGCTGCACGCCGTCGCGCGGCGCCCGCGGGGTGAAAAGGATGCGTCTGTCGTCGGTTGGATCGGGCAGGCTCGGCGCCCAGTGATCGAGCGCCGCCGCGCCAACGCGGAACCAGTCCGAGACGGCCTCCAGCGCCGCGGCCTCATCCGGTGCGCCCTGTTGCGCCCGCGCAGGACCGGCCGCCGCCAGCAGCGCCAGCACCATCAGAAGCCGCCTCATCGCCGTCTCCCTCCGCTCAGCAAGGCGAAGGCCAGCGCGGCGCCAGCCACCCCGACGCCGAGCCAGACCAGCCCGCGACCGGCGTCCCCTGTGTGCAGGATCAGCGCCCCGGCGATCGCCGGTCCGCCGACATGGCCGATGCGCTCGCTGACGCGGTAGAGCGCAGCCGCGCCTGGATCGTCCGGCGCCCCCGCCGTTTGCGCGGCCCCCACATAGGAGACGACCGGCGCATTCACACAGCCATGAGCGATCCCCAGCAGAGCGGCGCCGCCGGCTGCGGCGACGGTCCGCCACGCCGCCGCCCAGTCAGCCGACAGGCCGTCGCCCCAGCCCTGCGGCCAGAGCGGCCCCCATTGTGGTCCCGGCGGCGGCGCGCCGATGGCGGTCAGCGCCAGCGCGGAAAGCAGCGCGCCCGTCAGCAGCGCGGTTCGGCTGTCTCCCGCCCTGTCCACCGCCCGCGAGACCGGCCCGCTCGCCAGCAGCACCCCCGCGCCGTAGAGCATCACGAACTGGCCGACGTCCTCGGCCGACCATCCCCGTTCAACCAGCATCAGCGGCGCGGCGAAAGCGACCACCCCTGTCATGACGGCCTTGGAGGGCGCCCCTATCAGCAGCAGCGCCCCCAGAAAGCGCCTGCTGGTCAGCGCGCGCGGGGCCGCGCGCGCCAGACGCCCGAGCCCGCCCGGCGCCGCCCGGGAGGCGGTTTGTGTCGCGCCCAGGGTTGCGCCGACGTAGAAGGCGAGCGCCAGCGCCGTCGCCGCGCCGCTGGCGAACACCCCTGCCGCGCCGATGTCCTGGCTCAACAGCGCGCCAATGGCGGCGCCCGAGATCATCCCGCCGCTGAAGCCGAACACCATGATCGCCGCTGCGGTGGTGCGCTGGCCCGGCGGCGCGAAGGCGTTCACCGCCGCCTGCGCGCCGACAAAAAGCACCCCCTGGCCAAGCCCCGCCGCCGCCCGCGCCACGGCGAGCGCGGTAAACTCGGGCGCGACCGCCGCGACGGCGCCGGACGCGGCGATCATCAGCGCGCCGGCGACCATCAGCGCTTGCGCGCCGAACCGGTCGAGCCAGGCCGTCGCCAACAAGAGCGCCAGCATGAATGTCGCGAAATAAGCGGTGAACGCCAGCGAAGTCGCCTGCGCGCCGAGGCCGGCGGCCATTGCGGCCTCCCGCAGGACCTGCGGCAGGAAGCCGGCGCTCAGACTCTCGGCGAACACCGCGACGAAGAGTATCGGTCGCGCAAGCGCCAGTCGCCGCGCATCCCCGCCCGCCGGCGAAGGCGCGCCTGGCGCCTGCGCGCCCAGCGCACGGGCCACTCCGAAGAACAGCGCCGCCAGCAGCGCCGAGGAAATCGACAGCGCCGCGAAGTTCTTTATGCTGCGCGCCGCCGCCCACCAAACAATGTCCGACGGCAGCGAGACCGCCACAGTCACCGCGCCGGACGCGCCGACGTGGGTCGCATAGACATAGGCGCCTGGGGGTGAGACCCAAGGCGCGCCGACCGCTCCGGCCTCGCTGTGGGCCGCTACAACGCCTTCCAGCATCACTCCTGCGGCGATGATGTCAGGGTTCAGCGCGCGATACTGGCTGAGCATCGCGTCGAGACCGCTGACGTCGTCGAGCCGCAATCCGTAGTCGAGCAGCGAAGAGATGCGCTGCGCCAGCGTCTCGGTCAGCGCACGGGCGCGCGCTTGGGCGCCCTCGGCGTAGAGTTCGACCAGCACCGTCACCACCGCCGCCGTGGCCAGAGCGAAGCACACGCCATAGGCCAATCCCGCAAGCCGCCAGCGCCGCGCCGGCGCCAGACCGCCCGTCACCGCGGCGAACAGGCAGAACGCGGCGCCGAGCGCCGCCACGGCTGCGCCGACCGGCCTGGCCCACGCCATGACGGCGCGGTCGATAGCGGCCTGCGGCGAAGCGACAGTGAGCGATCCCACCGTCTCGAAACGGCTGCGCAGCGGCAGCGTCACCCACAGCCAGCCGTCCTGCGCATGGGCGCCCAACCCGTCCTGCGCGCCTACCGCGAAAGCTTCCGCGTCGCCCACCGAAAAGGCGAGTTCCCCGCCAGCGTCCCGGGCGACGATCGCCGCAAGGTCTGGGTCGGAGGACCTGATCGAGTCGGCCATCCTCTCGAAACCCGGAAGCTGCGTCAGCGGCAGACCGGCGCGCAGCAGACCCTCCAGGGCGCTCTGCACCAGCGCCCCCTGAGCGTTCATTTTCTCAATAACGAAGCGGGGATAGGTGCGATTCGCCTCGCCCAGAGCAACATAGGCCAGCAGGCCGAGCGACAGCGCCGCCACCAGCGTCATCACCGCGAGATCGCGAAACCGCGCCCGCAGGCTGGCGGCGGCGATGGCGGGGACAGCGCCGCCAACTGACGGCGGGGCCATCAGCGCCGCATCGCCCGCCGCCTCGTTCAGAGGCGCCGCGCGCTGCGCTGAACTTGGAAAAAGGATCATTGCGCCGGTCTCCATTCGCATCCGCGAAGCATGCGACACAGGCGTGAAGGCATTCTCAACGCTTGGTCCCGCACGCTCGTCTCCAGGAAATGAAGGGAGACGCGTGATGGACGGCTCAGGCGGCGCTGGCGCGCTCGCGCAGGATGCGGGCGATGGCGCATCGGCGAACGCGACGGATCGCGCCGCAATAGCGGCGTTCCTCGAAGCTGCTGGAGCAACGGCGCTGCGCCCCGAGACGGGCTGCACCTTTCCGTGGCCCGCTAGTCCGCTCGGCGTCGTCAGACCCGCCAATGCCGACGCCGCCGCCGCCTGTGTCGCCCGCGCAGGCGCAATGGGCGCGCCTCTGCATCCGATAAGCCGCGGCCGCTCCTGGGGGCTCGGCTCGGCCTTGCCGCCGCAGGACGCCATAGTGCTCGATCTGTCGCGGCTTGACCGCATCCTTGACCTCGACGCGGTGCACGGAACCGTCCGCATCGAGCCTGGGGTCACCTTCAGCCAGCTCGAAGCCGCGCTGGCCCTCAGCGGCGCGCCTTTCCACGTTCCCTCCTTCGGCGGCCCACCAGACGCCAGCGTGCTCGCCAACGCCCTGGACCGTGGCGAGGGCTCCGGTGCGCTGGGCGACCGCTTCGCCAATTTGTGGGATCTGGATGTCGCGCTCAGCACGGGCGAGCGGTTGCGCACCGGTCACGCGCGCTGCGGGCTTGACCGGCTGTCAACGCTGCACGCCCGCCCCGCCGGGCCGCTGCTTGAGGGACTGCTGAGTCAGACCAGCGCCGCCTGCGTGCTGTCGGGTCGGCTTGCGCTGCCGCGCACGCCAGGCTTTGCCGCCTATCTCGCCTGCGCGCTGGCGCCTGCCGGCGTTCCCGCCTTTGTGGCGGCGGTGCGCACGTTGATGCAGGAGGACGTGTTGGGCGTCCATGACGTGTTCTTCTGGGACGGCGCCAAGCGTCTCTCCAGCGCCGCCATCGCCGCCGACTACGGGCGCGGACTGAACCAGCCCGCCGACCTGCGCGCGTGGTCGGCCTCCATCGCGATCAGCGCCTGCCATGAGATGCTGTTCGACTGCCGTATGGCGCTGGCGCTGGCGGCGCTGACGCCGCTGGCCGAGTCCGTGGAAGTGTTCGACGAAAGCGACGACGCCGCCAGCGGCCTGCGCGGGCGAAGTGACGGCGCGAACCTGAAGAGTTGCTATTGGGCCAAGCCCGCGCTCGGCGCGGCGCCGCTGAACCCTGATCGCGACCGCTGCGGCTTCCTGTGGCTCTGCCCCGCGATGCCCCTGGAGCCGGAGGCGCTGGCCGCGCTGGCGCACTTGGCGCAGCGGGCTGTGGACGCGCACGGCGTGTTCGTCGCGGCGGGCGCCGAGGCGGTCAGCCCGCGCGCGCTTCTCGGCTATGTCTCGCTGGCGTGGGACCGTGACGAACCGGGCGCCGATGCGCGCGCTCTCGCCAGCCATGACATGCTGCTTGACGGGATGCTCGACCTCGGCTTCGGCCCTTATCGCCTCGCCCTGCCGAGCCGGGCGCGGATGCCAACGTCAACCGACGACTGGGATGCGGTAACGGCGCGGCTGCGCGCGGCGCTCGACCCCGCCGGGCGCTTCGGCGCCGGCCGCTAGGCGCGCGACGGCCGGCGCGCCGCCAGGACCGCCACCAGCACCGACTCCGGGATGGTTACCGCGATGGTTACCGGCTCGGGCCTGCGGAGCGCCCCGGCAACCGCCGCTGGGCACCGCCGGCAGGCCCGAGACCGCCGCCACACGCTCCTCGGCACCGGACGGCGCGCACCGCCCGGCCCGCCGCCGTCAGGCCATCACCACTTCTTGAAGGACTTCTTGACGCTCTTCTCCGCCTTCTTGGCCTTTTCCTTGGCTTTATCAGCCGCTTTCTTCGCCTGTTCCTTGGCTTTTTCCTTGGCTTTCTGGGCCGCCTTCTCGGCTTTTTCCTTGGCGTCCTTGGCAGCCTTCTCGGCCTTTTCCTTGGCCTCCTCGGCGGCCTTTTCTGCCGCCGCCTTGGCCTCTGCCGCCGCCTTCTCCGCCTGCGCCTCGGCCTCTGCCGCCGCCTTCTCCGCCTGCGCCTCGGCTTCGGCCGCGGCCTGCTCGGCGGCGGCGGCGGCCTTGGCGGCGTCGTCGTCCACCGCGTCGTAAGCGGCGGTCGCGCCCATTTCGGCGTAGTGGGTGTCCGCCGTCAACTCGACATCAACGCCGACCCCGACATAGGCGGCGACGTCGCCGCTGACGCCGACGGTCACCGCGCCGTTGTCGTAGCCGGCGGTCCCGCCGCCGCCCACGCCGTAGCCGCCCGCGCTGACGCCGGCGCCGGTGGTGGCGCCGCCCACATTGTCCACGCCGTAGCTGTAGTTGGCGTTCGCCTCGACCGCCGTGCCGTGGAACACCTCGCCCTCGCCCGAGGCGCCATAGGCCCCGCCGCCGTGCTGGATCGACGCCTCGCCCTGGGCGTAGGTGCCCGACTTCACGCCGACGTCGCCGCCGAGCGACATGTTCACCGGCCCCGCCTCGACGCCAACCGACGCCTCCGCCGTGGCCGAGGCGTAACTGCCCGCGAAGGCGCTGGCCCCGGTCTCATTCTGGTCGTGATGGACCTCGGCGGAGACGCCGGAGACGACCGACACCTCTGCCGAGGCGCCCACGGTCGCCGGACCGGCCTCGACCTCGACCGAGGCGCCTGCGCTGGCCTCCGAGCCGCTGGCGAAGCCGTAGCCGCCGTCGCCGCTGGTGACGGTCGTGCCGCTGGAGGCCGACGCGCCCACCGAGCCCGACGCGGCGCCGGAGGAAAAGCTCTCCGAAGCGTCCACCATGGCAACCGCGTCGCCGCCCTGGTCCTGCTTGAACAGGGTGTTGCCGCCAGAGGCGCTGATCAGCGCCTCGTCTGACAAAACCTCGTCAAAAGTCTCTATTTTCAGCTTTATATTTCGCGCCATCACTGGAACTCCACTTCTACATCGACAAACAGAGTAGTGTACTCACTTATGGCCCGCCAAATATTGAAGAAATACAAACGCAGTGCGCTGTCGGCCTTTGTTCATCACGAATCTGCGCCTGCACGCGCATCGGCCGCCACCAGCCCTGCGAACACCCCGCCCCGCGCGACGAGCTGAGCATAGTCGCCGCTCTCGACAATCCGCCCGGCGTCAAGCACATGGATGCAATCGCAATGCCGGATGGTGTCGAGACGGTGGGCGACGGTGATCGTCGTCGCCTTCAACCCATCCAGCGCGGCGGCGACGCGGGCCTCGCGCGCAGGGTCCAGCGCACTGGTGGCCTCGTCCAGCACCACGATGCGCGGCTTCTGCGCCAGCGCCCGCGCGATCAGCAGCCGCTGCACCTGCCCGCCCGAGAACACCGAACCGGCGTCGCCGATGGGCGTCGAAAGGCCGAGCGGCAGGGCGCGCACTTCATCGTCGATCGCCGCCTGCTCCAGCGCGCGCCAGGCGTCTTCCACGCTCAGACGCAGACCCAGCGCGATGTTTTCCAGGATGGTGCCGGGAAAGAGCTGGCCTGACTGGCCCACGACGCCGATCTGCCGCCGCACCGCCGCCGCGTCGAGCTGGTCGAGCCCGATGCCGTCATAGCGCACGCGACCCTGCTCCAGCGTCTCCAGCCCCAGGATGGCGCGCAGCAGCGTGGTCTTGCCCGAGCCCGACGGACCCACGATGGCGACATGCTCGCCCGGCTTCACCGCCAGCGACACGTTGTCGAGAATGGGCCGCGCGTTGGGGTCGCGCCGCACCGTCACGCGGTCGAGGTTCAGCGCGCCGCTCAGCGAAGCCGGCTGCATGCCTGCCTGATTCGGCGCCGGCTCCTTGTCAAGCAGCGGCTGGATCATCTTGTGCTTCAGCCCCAGCATGCTCACGTCGAGAAAACTGTGGACCAGCGTGACGGCGGCGCCGGTGACGGTCATCAGCGCGACGGTGAACGCCACGCTGTCCTGAACCGCCATCGTCTTGTGGAACACGATGGCGGCGCCGATCCCGGTTGCGATGACGCCGCCCTCCAGCGCCTTCTCCAGCGCGTGGATGCGCGAACCCATCCGGTCGGTGACGAGAAACCGCTCCTTCAGCGCGAGGAAACTTTCCGCGAACAGAGAGAAAAAGCGTCGCTCGGCGCCGTAGGCGCGCAGCGCTTCCACCTGCGACAGAGCCTCATGCGATAGCGAGATCCAGCTCGTTGGCGAACTTGGCCCAGCGAACAGCGTCGCCACCTGCCGCTTCGCGGTCCACGCCGCGAAGCCGGTGGCGGCGACGATCACCGCCAGTGCGGCTACGGCGGCGCCCGGGGCCGCCCGCATCATCACGCCGAGGCTGGGCAGCGCGATGAGCGCGGCGGCGGCCAGGCTGAGCGTCAGGCCCCACGCGCCGCTGTGCCAGCCTTCCACACAGCGCGTCACCAGCGCGGCCGCGGCGGGCGGCACGGCGGCGCCGCTTGCCGCGGCGCGGGTCACGCGGATCATCCGGTCGGCGCTCGCGACCCGCAGCATCAACCCCGTGCGCCCGTTGATGCGCAGCATGCTGAGTTCGGCGGCCAGCCGGGTCGCCAGCGCAGCCAGCACAAGGGCGAGCAGCATCGCAACCACATGCATGAGCAGCGGCGCATCTCGACCGGGAATGATTATCTCGGTCACCGCGATGTTGGCGATGGGCGTCAGCGCCAGCACCAGCCCGGCGATGAAAGTCATCAGCCCGAAAGCCGCCAGATCGCCCAGCTTCGGCCCAAGCGCATACCAGAACAGCATTTTCAGCGTAAGTTTGCCATCGGGCAGCGTGGGGCACAGCGCGAAGGCCTCATCGCCCAGTTCGGCCAGCATCGCCCGGTCAACCCGCCTGGGCGCGTGGGGCGCGTCACCATGCGTGACCACCCAGCGCGCGCCCTTCGGCGTTATCGCGACTGGCGCGCCGTCCGCCGCGCGGCTCGCCACCATCGGCAGGGCGAAGCGCTTCTCCCAGCCCGGCGTGAGCCTGACGGCGTGCGCCGTAAGCCCGGCCGAGCGCGCGAGTTGCTCCACAGCCTCCGCGGGGCCTTCTCCGCCGCCCGTTCCGCCTTCAGGCTTTCGATGGTAGTAGCGTGCGGCGGCGCGCACGGCGGCGGTCAATGGCGCCTCGGCGGCGGCGAAACTGCCGCCGGCCGCCGGACTGAGCATGATCGAGACGCGGAACAGCACGTCGTCGAGCGCGCGCTCCTCGGCTTCGATGGCTGCGGCGTTGCGGTGGGCGTCGCGCGCGGGTTCAGCCATCACGCCGCCTCCGCCGACTCAGGCTGCCCCGCGGCGGCGACATCGGCCATGATCGCCTTCGGCGCCCCGCGCGCGGCGATCAGCCCGTCCTTCAGCAGAATCGCCTCGTCGCAGCGCAGCGCCGTTCCCGGACGATGCGTCACGATCACGACCGTCGCGCCGGTCTTGCGCAGCAAATCGAGCACTTGTTCCTCCGATCGCGCGTCGAGCGCGCTGGTCGTCTCATCGAGGATCAGCACGGCGGGTCGTCGCACGATGGCCCGCGCCAGCGCCAGCCGCTGCAACTCCCCGCCGCTGAAGCCTGTGTCGCCGGCGGTGATCTTGGCCGACAGGCCGGCCGGGCGGCGGCCAACCGCCTCGGCCAGCCCCACGAGGCGCACCGCCTCTGCAACCGCCTCGCCGGTGATGGTCGCGTCCCACAGCGTGATGTTCTGTTCTATGGTTCCGCTGAAAGTGGCCGGGGTCTGCCCGACATAGAGCAGCGATCGGCGCAACGCGTCCTGCGGCCAGTCGGCCAGCGCGATCCCGTCGAGGATCGCCATGCCCTCCGTCGGCTCCACCAGTCCCGCCAGCAGCCTGGCCATGGTGGACTTGCCGGCGCCGGAGCCGCCGACCAGCGCAACCATCGCGCCCGGTTCAATGATGCAATCGACCGCGCGCAACACCGGGCGACCCGGCGCATGGGCGAACGAGACGGCGGCCAGAACCAGCCTCCCCTCCACATGCTTGGGCGCGTCCACGCGGGCGCGGTCGTCAAAGGCGGCGGCGACGCGGTGCTGTTCGAGATCGGCCAGTCGCATCAGCGCGCCCGCGCTTTCCTGCAGCTGGCACAGTGCGGCTGCGAGTGTTGCAATGGGCTTGTTGAGCAGCCCCGCCAGCATCTGGATCGCCACCAGATCGCCCAGCGACAGCGTGCCCTCCATCGCCCGCGCCGCGCCCACCACCAGCACCACCGCGCTCAGCAGCAGGCCAGACGCGACAGGGCCAAGATTTGCGATGGCGCGCACCATGCCCAGGCGCTGTTCGGTGGCGAGGGCGCTTTCCTCGCCCGCCGTCCAGTTGCTCAACAGCAGCCGCTCGCGGCCCAGCATCCGGTAAGTCTGGAAGTTGACCATGCCCGAAGTCGCCACCGCCGCCGCGCGGCCTTCCGCCAGCTGATGCTCGCGCGTTCGCTCGGCCAGCCGTGCGGCGATGGCGCGCAGCGCGAGGAAGTTGACCGCGCAGGTCACGAACGCCGCCGCCATGATCACCGGGTCATAAAGCGACAGGATCGCGAAGTACGCCGCCGCGACCACCAGTTGCGGCGGCACGTTCGCCAGCGGCCCGGCCACGGCGCCGCCGATGTCGGAGCCGAGCCGGATGCGCGCCACCACCTCGCCCGCCGAGCGCTGCGCGAAGAACGATAGCGGCAGCGTCAGCGCCCGCCAGAAGCCGCGCAGCGCCGAGGTCGCGCCGATCTTGATCTTCCAGGTCGCCACCACCCAGGCCGAAAGGAACGCCAGCGTCACTTGCGCCGCGACCACAGCCGCCAGCACGCCAAGGAACGCGGGCGTCCAGCCCTTTTGCCCGGCGCCGAGAATGTGGTCCACGAAGGCGCTCATCGCGCCGGCCAGCGCCAGACCCGGGATCACCGACAGCACGCCGGAGCCGAACGCGACCGCCATCGCGTCGCGCGAACGCATCGCCTCGACGGCAAGCGCGCGCATCACCGAGGGCTGGCGACCATCACGGCGGAAGTCAGGCCCTGGCTCCAGCGCCAGCGTCAGACCGGTGAAGGACTCCCCGAACTCCTGCGCCTCCACCCGGCGGCGGCCCTGGGCGGGATCGAGGATGATGAAATGGTCGCGCCCGATGTGCTCCAGCACCACGAAGTGATTGAAGCACCAATGGATGATCTGCGGCAAGGGCAGCGCGGCGAGCCCATCGGGCTCGCGGCGCAGCGGCGCGACCCTCAGGCCGTAACTGCGCGCGGCGGCGCACAGGCCGGCGGCGCTCACGCCGTCGCGCGAAGCGCCACAGCGCTCGCGCGCCTCCTCAAGCGCGATCCACCTCCCATGCCGCGCAAGCGTCATCGCCAGACACGCGGCGCCGCATTCCGCCGCCTCCATCTGCAAAACCAGCGGCGTGCGGCGGGCGAACATCACGAGTCCTCGCCCAACAGACGGCGCAGCGCCGGCAGCGCCAGCGTCAGCAGCGTCTCACGCTCCACCGTGATGCGCCCCTCCAGCGGCGTGCCGGGCGACAGGCGCATGGCCGGCCCATCGCCGGAGGTCCAGGCGTAGCCAGAGATGGTGGTGGGATCGCGGTGCAGCGCCACACGCACGGCGAACGGCGCGCCGTCTCCGGCGGTGCTGGAGGCGAGCGAGCTGTTGCCGAGCACCCGGGTCAGCGCCTGCTCGGTGATCGGCGCCTCCGAGACCTCCATCACCGTGCCCCGCAGCCGACCCTGTTCGCGCGCGGGCATCGATAGCGGCGTCAGATAGACCTGATCGCCCACGTCAACCATCTTGCCGTCCGAAAGGGAGACATAGGTGATCGCATCGAGCACCTTGCTGAAGTTCTCGGGGATCACGCTCAACACCGGCTGACCGGGCGTCACCAGCCCGTTTCGCTCGACCGACAACTCCGCGACCACGCCGTGCACCGGGCTGGTCAGCGACGCGCCCCGCGCGAGTTCGCTGCGCAGCGCCACGATCTCCGACCCTGCTTCCTCTATCTCCATCGCTTCCGCCAGGCGCGCGCGCTCGCGCTCGGCCTTTTTCAGCAACGGCTCGACCATCAGCGCCTGAAGATCGCTGCGCGCGCGGGAAAGCTGATCGATCACCCCCTGGGTCGCGATCTGGGTCTCGTAGACGCGGCTGGTGGTCGTGACCCCGCGCTCCTTCAGCAGCTCCTGCGCGTTCTGCAGCTCGCGCCGCCATCCAAGCTCCATCTCGAGATTGGCGATCTTCTGTTCCAGACCGACCTGGCGCATCGAGCGCTCCAGCGCCTCGGTCCTGGTCTCGGCCTCGTCCAGCGCTGCGCGCTGCTCGGCCCGCGAGCGCAACGAGGCCAGCGTCCGTTCCGCCCGCGCCAGCGCCGCCGCGCGATCGGGCAGGCGCAGCCGCGCGACCACCTGCCCCTCGCTGACATAGTCGCCCTCATTCACGAGGATGGCTTCGACCACCCCGTCCATTGGCGCGCGAACGGCGTTGAGCAACTCTCCGGAGGTGTCCACGAACACGCCAGTCCCGTCGATCTGCACCGGCACCACAACAAAGGCGCTCCACGCCGTCGCCCCGCACAAGAGAGCGGCGAGCAGCGCCATCGCGCCGCGCGTCAGCCCGGTGGTCACGCGCATGGCGCTCGGCAGATGGTCGATGCGGCGCTCAGCGTCGAGCGCTTGCTGGCGAAACTCGAGTGCTGACATTGCTTGCTCCGTCCCCGCGTGCTGCGGCTCTGATTCAGGGCGAGGGACTGATCAGTCCCGCTGCGTCAAGGTCTGGAAAGCGGTGATCTCGGCCTCGATCATCGCAGCGGTCTCAGTCGCGCCGCGCGGACGCCAAACGGCTCCGCGCGCCGTCATTGCCGCGTTGAACGCCTCGCTGTTCGCAGCGGCGAGGAATGCCTGCTCGAGCCGGGCCACGGCCGCGTCCGGCGTGCGGCTCGGCGCGATCAGACCCCACCACAGCACAGTCTCGTGCGTCGCCATGCCGAGCGAAGCGAGCCCGCTAGCCTGCGGCGCGGCGGCGTTGCCGTCCGCCGAGGTCAGCAGCAGGCACCGTGCGTGGCCTGCCTCGACATGGGGCAGGATCGCAGCGAGCGAGCCGCCGTAGATGTCCACCTTCCCGGCGATGAAATTACGCGCGGTCTCGGTTGCGCCGGCGAACGCCACCCCGCGCACCGACACGCCTGCGGCGTCGAAGATGCGATCCGCCGCCAGCCGCATCGTGCCCGCCGCGCCGTCGTTGCCGTAGGTGTAGTCGTTCGGGGCCGCGCGCAGCGTCTCGAACATTTCCGACGCGTCCTGGGCGGGAAAATCGGGCCGCACGCACAGCACATAGGATGAGTAGCCGATCGACATGACCGCTCGGTAGTCGCCCGGTTCGAAGCCCGCATCCGAGAACAGCGGCGCCACCGTCAGCGGGCTGTTCCAGACGAAGGCGACGGTGTAGCCGTCGGGCTCTGCGCGGGTCATGTGGCGTATCCCCACCAACCCGCCCTCGCGCGGACGGTTGTCGACGATGATGCGCTGACCGAAATCTTCCTCCACCAGCTTCGCCAACTGGCGCGCGAAGATGTCGGTGCCGCCGCCGCGCGGGGCGGGCACCACCACCACCAGCGCTTGCTCCGGATATGGAATGCGCGCCGAAAGCGCCCCGGCGCCAAGCGACGCCACAAGGCAAGCGACGCCTGCGCGCCGCAAAAGCCGACCGATGGCGCGCGGCGCGCGCGCCTCTTGCGGTGTACTCATGAAACTCATCCCTCGATCAAACGCATCAGCGCATCGTGGCGTATGGTCGGATCGCTGACAGCGCGGTCGATGCGATTGGCGAACAGCGACAGGATCAGGTCGTCGTAGGTCATGCCCTCCTGCGCCAGCCCGATGCTCACCAGGCTGGTGACGCCCTCGCCCGGCGCCTTGAGGTCCGGTTTTGGATTGGCTTCCAGCACGAACAGCCGACCGTCGGCGTCGGCGCGGATGTCGAGCCGCACCAGCGTCTCGAGGTCGAACGCGCGAAAAACCTGCTGCGCGATTTCCTTCAGCGCCGACAGTGTCTTGCCCTCGGTGGCGGGATCGAGCAGCCTGGCGCGGCCTTCGGTGATCGGACGGTCGTCCATCGAAGTAAATATGCGCTCGCCTTCGCCAAGCGCGCGCTCCATCACCGAGAAAATGAAGGGCTTGGCCTCTCGCACGACGCGCCCGCCCCTCGCGACCGTGCGCCCGCAGATCGCGACGCAGTACTCGCGGCCAGACAGCCACGGCTCGATCATCGCCGATCCGCCCGTCGCGGCGATGACATGCGCAACCACGTCGTCGAGCTGCCTGGCTTCGCCCACGAAGTGGACATGCTGCGACGCCCGTCCGCAAGCGGGCTTCACCACGAAAGGTCCGGACGCTTCGCCGAACACCGCACGAAACGAAAGGTCGCGCGCCGCCGAGAACGGCGGATGACCAGGCTGCACAACCATGAATGGCGCGGTCGGGAGGCCCATGGCCTGCAGGTGGCGCTTGAAGACCGGCTTGTTGTCGAGTGTCGCCGCCGTCAGCGGCTCATGGCCGATGTAGGGGACGCCCAGCATCTCCAGCATCGACGGCGCATGGGCGGCGCTGGCCCGTCCCTGCACGCCGCCAGTGTTGAGCCAAGCCAAATGCGCGCCGCCGCGCGCCAGCGCCTGCGGCAGGCGCATGTCTTCCGCCAGCACCTCCACCGCCCCGCAGCCAGCACGCGCCAGCGAGGCTGCGATGTCATGCGCCACCGCCTCATAACTTTTCCACGAACGCGTATTCATCGTGGTGTGGACGACAGAGTCGGACGCCGCCTTGGAGCCGGCGTAGACAACCGCCAGCCTGATTCTGGGTAAAACTCGGGCGACAACCGCGCCGATGGCGTCCTCGCCATACTCCTGTATCGGCCGCCGCGCAGGCCGGAACGCGACCTTCTCAATGAACTGCAAAACTAGTCCTCACACACTCAACAACATGACGCCCAATCTTGTTCCGAATCATTGCTGAGACGTGAAAATCGATGCGGCTTCAATTGTCTCGGTCAGACCGTTTGGCCATGTAGGGGGAGGTTCAGGATACGTGTAAAAAGTGGTCGCAAGGCTTTGGCGAGGGGCGGCGGCCTCGGGTCGAGGGGTCCGGGCAGGTCAGTCATGTCGAAGACGTACTGGCCGAGGCGGCGGATGTGCTCGCGCAGGTAGGGGCTTGTTGCGCTGAGCAGTTCGGGCGTCACTGCCGCGCCTGCGTCGACCATCGCCTCGATGGCGTCGCTCATGTCCACCACATTGGAAAGCATGATGGCGTTGGCGACGAGGCTGGCGCCGTAACCTGACGTCTGGAAATTCGGCTTGCGCTGTGGGTTCGCGCGCCTGCCGGGGTAAACCCCGGCAGGCGCGGCCCATCCTGATATTCCATGGAGTTGCGAAACCAGCCATGGAGAAGCGCGCATGGACCGACGGAACGATGCGGCGATCGAGGCGGTTCTGGAACACTTGATCGAGCATGGGCGCCCAACGTGGCCGCCGACCCCGGCGCCAGCCTGCGTGTGCGCATCCGCGCCCGCGACGTGATGCTTTCCGACCGTCGGCCCGAGGGCCTCGCCCCGCTTCATCTGAGCGAGACCCGCGTTGCACGGTGGCGTCAACCGGTCCTTAGGAAAATACGGCTAAAACTGCGCTCATTCTTTTCCGGCGCATCGCGCCTTCGTTCATTACTTTAGGAGTTCGCCACCATGGCCGATCCTGCGCGCGCGCCGGTTTCGCGTTCCGCCTTCTTCAGTCTCATCGAGACCCTTCTGCCCAACAACAGCAGCGGCAAGATCACGCCCGCGGACGTGCGCGTCGTGTTCGACGGGCTGGCTGACAGCGCGTTGTGGCATGACGAGGCCGCCAGCGGGCCGGCCGGCGCCTCGGCCTACGAGCTCGCGGTCGCCGGCGGCTTCCCGGGTGATCTGGCGGCGTGGCTCGGGTCGCTCGTCGGCCCCGCCGGAGCCGTCGGCCCGAAGGGCGCGACAGGCGACACGGGCCCGCGCGGACAGGCAGGGCCGACCGGGCCGCAGGGACCTGAGGGTCCGCAGGGGCCCCAGGGCGTACGGGGCGAGGACGGCAGGTCGGTCGCGGCGATCCGCTCAACCGCAGAGGCGCGGCTCACCGTGTCGAGCGCCGACGACGGCGTCGTCATCTCCACGACCGCCGATTCGCCGGTCGCGGTTGTGCTTCCGCCCGAGGCCGAGGCCTCGCTGCGCGTCGGCGCGCTTGTTCATCTTGTGCAGGCCGGATCGGGCGCTGCGAGCTTCAGCGCGGGCGCAGGGGTGCGCATCGACATCGCCGAGGGTTTCGAGCCGACGACACGGGCCCGCCATGGCGCCATCTCCGCCCTTAAGACGGGTCCGGACGCCTGGCGCATCCACGGCGACGTCACCCCGGCCCCCGGCGCCATCCTCCTGCCGAACGGCGGCGCGCTGACGGGCGTTCGCGCCGTCGCCGACGCCATGATCACCATCGCGCCGTCCGACGCCGGCGCGCTCATCGAGACGACTGCGGCAACGCCCGTCACCGTCGTCGCGCCGCTCGACGACGCCATCCCGGTCGGCGCCGCCGTGCGGATCGTGCAGGTCGGCGACGGCGCCGTCAGCTTCACCGCCGGAACCGGCGCGCGTCTTCAGTATTGCGCCTCGAAACAGGCGCAGAGCTCGGGGCGGTTCGGCGTCGCAGAGCTCTACAAGACCGCCGCCGACACGTGGCGTCTGACCGGTGATCTCGCGCTGATCAAGTCCTTCGCCTGAGACCGATCTCCAACATTACCGACGTAGGCAAGTGAACCGCAGCGCTGCTTCCCCACTTTTTCACCACGGCGGCTGACCTGACCCCTTGTATCTACCTCGTAGATACAAGGGCCGTTCACCGGTAATTGCTCACGTGATTGGCTTCAGGCCGTCTGAGCAGCGGGCTGGAAGAGGGTCTCAGCGAGGCCCCGGATGGCGCCGTACGCGGTCTGGCCGGCG
>Ga0100400_1001498_pt1 | contig 16645 bp, 11 predicted proteins | sample CryGeymeta201524_FD_80420 | JGI IMG/M metagenome (GOLD analysis project Ga0100400, IMG submission 80420) | Groundwater microbial communities from Crystal Geyser aquifers in Utah, USA - Crystal Geyser metaG 2015-24 | ecosystem: Environmental > Aquatic > Deep subsurface > Groundwater | place: USA... | reverse complement strand
GGATGATTCCGTGAGACTGCGACGTTTGGCAGCGATAACATCTTGCAAGCGCCGGCGCATGCTGCCACAAATCTGCGTCGGAAATCCGCTCAGGAACGGTTGGTTTTTGGTCACACAGGATCTAACCGGAACGGCGGATTTCCGGCGACTCTTTTATCCCGAGATCCGGCTTAAAACCGCGCCATTCGAGTCAAACACTTATTTTTGTCATCAAGTATCTGAAGAACTGCATCTCCAGCCGTCGAGGGGAGGCCGGAAGAATGTGGCGGGTGATCAATGTCCTCGATCCAGCGAGCTTGAAGGAGGTCGCGTGAGGAGCCTGTTCCCACGCACCCAAGCGTTAGGATAAGGGTAGCACCGACCTTTCCCATCATGGCAAGACGAGCGATTCCGAGGTTCCCTCGAGGGAAACCTCATGGAGTCAGAAGCACCTTGCCTGATCTGTTAGGATCGGACAGGCGTGCCAGGGCCGATTTGAAATCCTCCAAGGCGAAGGTCGAATCGACGGGGATGTGGAGCTTTCCGGAAAGCATCTCGCTGGCGAGACGCGTGTAGGTGGCGTCGATTTCCTCACGGGGAGCGGACTCGATCCAGCGGGTGATCCACAGACCACGGATCTGGACGTCCTTGAAAATCAGCAGGCCGTTCGGGATGGAGAGCGGCCGCAGGGCCATCGCGCCGAAGGTAATTTGGGTGCCGCCGGGGGCGAGGCATTTCAGTTGTCGCAGGGCGCTGTCGCCGCCGACGCAGTTGAAGGCGAGCAGGGGTGGAACCGAGCCGCAGATGTCGTGGATGGAAGTGGGGACATCGGCATCATCGACGAGCACCTGGTCGGCGCCGGCGACGATGAGCTGAGGGATGAGTTCAGCGCGACGTACTAGGTTGATCGTACGAACGCCGAGCGACTTCGCCAGCGGAATGACGCAGCGGCCAACACCTGAATTAGCGGCATTTTGGACGATCCATGATCCGCGGGGGAGCTTCGTAAAACCGGTGAGCAATCGCCATGCGGTGGCGGGGTTGACCTTGAGCATCGCGGCTTGCAGCGGATCGATGCCTTCGGGGAGTTTGAAGAGGTGGGAAGCGGGAATCTGGACATGGGTCGCCCATAGTCCGGCGCGGCGGAGAAAGATGCAGCGATCGCCCGGCTTAAAATCTGGTGAGTGGCTTTCGACGACTTCACCACAGGCTTCGATGCCGGGGACGGACGGCAGCTCGGGTTTCACCCCATAGGTGCCTGCGATGAGGTTCAGGTCGGCAGGATTGATTGGGCTGGCGAGGATTTTGAGGCGGACCTGTTTCTCGGTCAGATGGGGAAGCACCAAGTCGCGGACTTGGAGAACCTCCTCGGGCTTGCCGAATTCGGTGAATTGGAGCGATTGCATGACTGCCGGTAGTCTGCACCCGATTGCTCAGGGAAACAAGCCGCGCTGATCTTTCACCTCCGCCACGGTTTTGATCGCAAGCGCTTGAGCGGCTGTTCTTTGTGGGAGGTTTTTCTGTTTCGCGAAGTTCAGGACGCGGGTGAAAGTGGCTTCCAGCATCGTTTCGAGCCGGGTCAGCACCTCGCGCTCGGTCCATTGGAAACGCTGCAAATTCTGAACCCACTCGAAGTAGGAAACGGTGACGCCGCCTGCATTGCACAAAATATCCGGGATGAGGAAGATGTCGCCGCGTTCGGTGATGATCTGATCGGCGTCGGGAGTCGTCGGTCCGTTCGCGCCCTCGGCGAGCACCTTGCACTTCAGCTTTGGCGCATTCTCACGAGTCAGCGCCATATCGGTGGCTGCGGGAATCAGCACGTCGCACTCTCGGGTCAGCATTTCAGCGGGGTCGATCTCCTCGGCTCCGGTGAAGCCGTTGACACTGCCGGTTGCGGTGACGTGGGCTTGCAGTTTGTGCAAATCAAGTCCGGCGGCGTTCCAGACCGCGCCGGTCACATCGGAGATGCCGATGATTTTCACGCCATAGGAGGCAAGTGTTAGAGCGGCGTAGGAGCCGACGTTTCCGAAGCCTTGGATGATTGCGGTGGCGCCATGGATTTGCACGCCGAGTTTGTTGAGCGCGCGTGAGGCAAGGAAGGCGACGCCGTGGCCGGTCGCGCGGGTGCGGCCGGCGGAGCCCTGCAAATTGAGGGGCTTTCCGGTGACGATGCCCGGAATGAAGCGCCCGGCGCTGGTCGAGTAGGTATCAAGCATCCACGCCATGGTTTGCTCGTTGGTCCCCATGTCCGGAGCCATCACGTCGATGTCCTCACCGATGAATGGCGTGATTTCCATGGTGAATCGGCGGGTGATGCGTTCGAGTTCACCGTTGCTGAGTTCGCGCGGATCACAGGCGATGCCGCCTTTTCCACCGCCGAAGGGGAGGTCCATGAGCGCGCATTTCCAGTTCATCCACATCGCTAGTGCCGCGACTTCACCGAGCTCGACTTTCGGGTGGTAGCGCAGTCCGCCTTTGACCGGGCCGCGTGTGAGGTGGTGCTGCACACGGTGGCCGAAGTAAACTTTCGTGGTGCCGTCATCGTGTCTAACGGGAACGGTGACGGAGATGATCCGCTTTGGCCATTTGCAGCGTTCGCGGAGTTCGTCTTTGAGATCGAGGAAGTCGGCAACTTGATCAAACTGGGTCGCCGCCATGGCGAAGACTGGGTTTTGGAGCAGCTCGGTGCGCATGGGTATTTCTTAACAAATGCTCTGAACGGCGGCGAGCTTAACCCACCGTAAATCGAGCAGCTTTATCCCGTCCTCGTCGATTGAAGAAGGCGCGTGGACGGAGAGACAAGACGTGTGCTTGGTGCGCTACATGTCGGGAAAAAACTGGCGAACGAGTGGATGAAGATTGGAGGAGGAAAGATCGGTCCGGAGTTCGAGATCGGCCACCAGCTTGGGACCGCTCACTACGAAAAGAATCTCGTTCAGCTGATCAATACCCTGCGGAAAAGAGCCGGTAGCGTGCTGCCGGGCTCCTTGCTCAGCTGGCCACGATGTTCACCAAGCGGCCGGGGACGACGATGATCTTGCGGATCGTCTTGCCCTCGGTCTGCTCAAGGACTTTCGGAGCCGCTTGGGCGGCGGCTTCGATGTCTTCCTTGGAGGCGTCTTTGGAAATGGTGATGCGGTCGCGGAGCTTGCCGTTGACTTGTACGACGAGTTGGACCTCGGTTTCGATGAGGGCTTCCTCGTCGTGAGTGGGCCATGCTTGGGTGGCGAGTTGTTTGGCGATGAGGCTGGAAGCCTCAGCCACGCGCTCGTTGAGCTCTTCGGTTAGATGCGGTGCGAAGGGGTTGAGGACCGACAGCAGGAGGGTGAACTCTTTCAACGGCACGACCTCGGCCTGGGTGAAGGCGTTGGTGCAGACCATCATCTGGGAGATGGCGGTGTTGAAGGACATCTTGGCGATGTCTTCGGTGACCTTCTTGACGGTTTCGTGGACGACCTTGAGCAGCGCCTTGTCGGTACAGGGGACGTCCTGAAGTTTGTTAGAAATGGTCCATTCGCCGGCTTGGTTTTGCTCCATCGCGACGCGCCAGACGCGCGCGAGGAAGCGGGCGACGCCTTCGACGCCTTTCATCTGCCATGGCTTCACTTCGGTGAGCGGGCCCATGAACATTTCGTAGAGGCGCAGGGCGTCGGCACCGTATTCGTGGACGACGGTGTCAGGGTTGACCACATTCCCGCGCGACTTCGACATTTTCTGTCCGTCCTCGCCGAGGATCAGGCCTTGGTTGACGAGCTTTTGGAAGGGCTCGGTGCTGCTGAGGTGGCCGAGGTCGTGGAGGACCTTGTGCCAGAAGCGGGCGTAAAGGAGGTGGAGGACGGCGTGCTCGGTGCCGCCGACGTAGAGGTCGACCATGCCCGAGGGGAGCGTGGGCGTCTCGCCCGCGGTTGGCTTTGATGAAGAAGAGGGCGGGACGCCCGCGCTCCCCTGTCCTGACCAGTATTTTTCAACGTCTTTGCCGATGAAGCGCTCGTTGTTACTAGGATCGCAGTAGCGGAGGTAGTACCAGCAGGAGCCGGCCCACTGGGGCATGGTGTTGGTTTCACGCTCCAGCGTGTCGCTGTAGTTGATCCAATCGGTCGCCTTGACTAGCGGGCCGCGTGGGTCGCCGGTGGGCTTGAAGTCTTCCATTTCGGGCTGGAGCAGCGGTAGTTCGCTTTCGGGAATGGCCGAGTGTTCGCCGGTTTCCTTGTTCCAGAGGAGCGGGAAAGGTTCGCCCCAATAGCGCTGACGGGAGAAAAGCCAGTCGCGGAGTTTGAACTGGATCTTGCGAGCGCCTTTCCCTTCCGCTTCGAGCCAGTCGATCATCTTGGCTTTGGCTTCAGCGGTGGGGAGACCGTCGAGGAAGCCGGAGTTGATGGCGGTGCCGTACCCAGAAAAGGGGAGCGTGGGCGTCCCGCCCTCTTCTTCCTTCGCTTCGCCAAGCAGAGCATAGCTCCCTTCTGGCAGAGCTGCCTGCTCAGGATTTTTCCGAATGTAATCCTCCACTCGATCAAAGTGCTTCTGGCTCCGCACAAGTCGATCGTAGTAGTCGCCCTGCCAGAACGATCCTTCGAGACCCTTCGCTTTGTTGATCGCTTTACCGGTGAAGCTTTTCCAAGAGTGAAGAATATCGGAAAGGCTGTGATCTCCGAGTGGAGAAAAAAGAACGTGAACGTGATTGGGCATCACAACGGCCTCATGCAGAACATACCGGTCACCATCGAAGTGCTTGATGGCATCGACAACCAAGTTGTGCAGTGCGGGTTCCTTGAGAAGGCATGCGCCTGCACCCGCATCGAGCCATTGTTCAATGCGGTCGGTGAATTTCTGATGGTAGGCGGCGGATGTTTCTTCCGACCAGGGCTCGGGGTTGTTCTGTAGGAAGGCTTCCTTTTCGGTTTCGAGCTGAACGACTTTTTCGTGCGGGAGGCTGTCGGCTGTGCGCCAGGTGACGAAGCAAGTGGTCTCGCCCTGTTGCCAGTGGGGGAGCTTGTTTTTGGTTTTTTGGGTGTCGGCGGTTGATGAGTAGAATTGGGCGGGACGCCCAAGCTCCCCTACCACTGGGCGGACTGGAATGCCGTATTGGAGCGCGAAAGCATAGTCCCGCTCATCGTGCGCCGGAACCGCCATGATCGCGCCGGTGCCGTAGCCCATCATGACGTAGTCGGCGATCCAGACGGGGATCTTCTCATGGTTGACGGGATTGATGGCGTAGGCACCGGTGAAAATGCCGGTTTTGTCCTTGTTGGCTTCGCCGCGGTCCATGTCGGACTTGTTGGCGCACTCGGCGATGTAGGCATCGACGCCGTCCTTCTGCTCGGCGGTCGTGATTTCCGCGACGAGCGGGTGCTCGGGAGCGAGCACCATGTAGGTGGCGCCGAAAAGCGTGTCGGGACGGGTGGTGTAGACTTCGATTTGGGATTCGAAATTTGCAATCTCAAATTGCACCGACGCGCCTTCGCTGCGGCCGATCCAGTTTTTCTGGAGGAGCTTGATGCCTTCCGGCCAGTCGAGTGGGTCGAGTTCGTCGATCAGGCGCTGGGCGTATTTCGTGATGCGCAGCATCCACTGGCGGAGTGGGCGGCGTTCAACGGTGTGGCCTTTCCATTTCCATTCTTCGACTTCTTCGTTGGCGAGGACGGTGCCGAGGTCGGGCGACCAGTTGACGGGCGCTTCGTGGATGTAGGCGAGGCGGACCGCGTCGATCTGCTCGGGCGTCCATCCCCGGGCTTCCAGTTCGGTGACGGGGGCGGCCTTTTGGGTCTCCTCGTTGAAGTAGGATTGGTAGAGCTGAAGGAAAATCCACTGGGTCCAGCGGACGTATTCGGGGTCGGTAGTGGCGATTTCGCGGTCCCAATCGTAGCCGAAGCCGAGCGATTTCAGTTGGCGTTTGAAGGTCTCGATGTTGGCCTCGGTGGTGACGCGTGGGTGCTGGCCGGTTTTGATGGCGTACTGTTCGGCGGGCAGGCCGAAGGAGTCCCAGCCCATCGGGTGGAGGACGTTGAAGCCCTGGCGCAGCTTGGTGCGGCCGATGATGTCGGTGGCGGTGTAGCCCTCCGGGTGGCCGACGTGGAGGCCGCTGCCGGAGGGGTAGGGAAACATGTCGAGGACGAAGAACTTCGGCTTGGAGGCGTCGAAGTCGGCATCGCCGGGGTTCGGGGCACGGAAGGTCTTTTCGGCATCCCAGAGCTGCTGCCATTTGGGCTCAAACTCGTCGAAGGGGAATGGTTTGCGGAGTTCGTCGGACATGGTGAAAGCGGTCGAAGGTCTAAAGGTCCAAGGTTGGAAAGTCCTCCCGTGGGGACGCGGAACTTGGCGGACGGGACTGAGCTTGAAAAGAAAAACCCCGCTGGGCTGGGATGGTCGGTGCTAGCGAACGACTTCGACCTTCGAATCTAGGACGAAGCAGAGACTTGCGGGCTCCTGCGTTTTCCTCGATCGTCTCTGTCACCGGGCGGTAAGATCTTTCCGTCCTCGTGGGAAATGGTTATGACCAGCCCGTGAAGCTAATACCTGTTCTTCTTTTTCTCGCCAGTGCTGCCCTAGGTAGCGATGGGAAGCCCAACATCCTTTGGATCACCAGCGAGGACAACTCGGCTCATTGGCTGGGATGTTATGGCAACGAAGAGGCTCAAACTCCGCGGCTTGATGCTTTGGCGAAAGAAGGAATCCGATTTCAACACGCCTATTCGAATGCTCCGGTGTGCGCGGTGGCGCGTTCGACGATTCTGAATGGAGCCTACGCCGTGACCCAAGGGACCGAGCACATGCGCAGCCGCCACCGGATTCCGGCGAAGTATCAGTCCTACGTTAGCTATCTGCGGAAGAACGGCTACTACTGCTCGAACAACAGCAAGACGGACTACAACTTTCAAGGGAACGACAAGGCGGTCTGGGATGCTTGTTCTCCGAAGGCTCACTACAAGAACCGGCCGGAGGGAGCTCCGTTCTTCGCGATCTTTAATCTAACAGAAACTCATGAGAGCTCTTTGTTTCCTGCAAAGAACCCATCGAAGCCGTCGCGCTTGAAGCCGGAGGACGTCACGGTTCCTCCCTATCTTCCGGATTTACCGGAGGTTCGTTCGGATGTGGCGAAGTATCATGATCGGGTGACCGTGATGGATCGTAGGGTGGGTGAGATTCTCGATGAGCTTGAGAAGTCGGGATTGGCGGACGATACGATCGTTTTCTACTACAGCGACCATGGCGGGATCCTCCCGAGGGGAAAACGTTACCTCAAGGAAACGGGCGTGAGGGTTCCGATGATGGTCCACGTGCCGGAAAAATTTCAGAAGCTTTCCCCGTTCAAATCGGGTGAAGTTGTCGATGAATTGGTCGCCTTTGTGGATTTGGCTCCGACGATGCTATCGTTGATCGGTTTAGAGGCTCCGAAGCAAATGCAGGGGCGCGCTTTTCTTGGTGAAAAACGCAAGGAGCCAGCAAAGGACAGCATGGTGTTTCTGTATGGCGATCGCTTCGACGAGATCTATGGCATGCGTCGCGCTCTGACGGATGGTCGCTGGAAATACATCCGCCGCTTTACTCCTAACAAGCCGGCCGCACCCTACAGCTACTATCAATTTTCGATGCCGTCGTGGGTGGCCTGGCGGAAGGCATGGCAGGAAGGAAAGCTCAGCAAGGAATATGCAAAGATGTGGGAGGCTCCGCAGGAAGTGGAAGAGCTCTTCGACCTCGAGGCCGATCCTTGGGAAATCAAGAATCTGGCGTCCGATCCAGCACAGGCTGACAGGCTTGCGGCCATGAGAACTCGTCTGAAAAGCACGATGATCGAGGTTCGTGATACCGGTTTGATTCCCGAACCCATGTGGGATGAGTTGATCGGAGAGGGAACGATTGCGGACTATGTCTCGGGTCCGGATTTTCATATTCAGGAAGTGGCAAAGCTTGCGTTTCTTTCGGGCGATGCGGAAGGCGCTGGTGGCGATGTCGTGCTCCGCACGGAGTCGAAAGTCGGTGATGCCGTCATTCGGAGCTGGGTGCTTCAAGCTTGTCTCTTCCACGGCAAGGCGCTGATGGAGAATCCAGAGAAAGGCTTGCAGGACAAGCATTCCATCAATCGGGTGATGACCGCGCAGTTGCTGTGCATCATTGGCAAAAAGGAGGAAGGAGCAAAGGCACTGTTCGAGGAGTTGACGAAGGACATCGGTCCGGATTCCATGCTTTATCTCACCAATGCCATCAACGACCTCGATCTATTGGGTGAAGTTCCACGGAAGTGGGCGAGAGAAGTCCTGGCTGACAAGAAGGCCGGCGAGTATTTAAAGCGCTTCGCGAAGCGGGTGCTTGGCGAATCGTAGCGAGTCAGGTGTAGCAGGCTCGCCGCAGGCGAATCATGATCGACAAGCATGGAATCAAGCTGATTCTCGGCTGCCGATGGCCAGACCGCCGGTGAAATATCGCAAGCGACACCGCAGATAGGCAGCCCGGTCGAGGCGACCGCCTTTCTCGAGGAACTTTCAGCGCCGTCTCTCGAGAAGGGTTTTAGGGGAGGGACATTGAGGAACTTCCACGAGGATGTGGTGCTTTTTGAAGGAAGGGACACTCGATTGCTTATCGCGCTTATCGTGTTGGGGTGGGCGATAAAAGGAAGGGGGGATGAGATCGCGGCCAGTTCCTTCCACTTCGTTACGGACAACATGTTGAAATCCGGATCGAAGTGGCGATTGCTTGGACCTCGTAGAAACCAGAACCGATTGGGTGAGATTCGATCCCTTCGTTCCAGCCGCTCTTTCCAACCCAAACCATCCCTCCATTATGTCCCAGCAATCCACGTCTCGTCCTTTTGCGCGGACCGCACACGCAATTTTCGGGAGCCTCTTCGCGCTATGCTCGTTCAGCGGCATCGCCGACGCGAGCATCGCCTACGGCAGCATTAACAACTTCGACACCGTCAATGACACCGGGCAAGAGTGCCATGGCTTCGAAATTGAGATTGAGGACTGCCATAGCACCGACATCACCTACACCTACAATTACAATCATTACGGTGCACCACGGATCGAACAGGATGACACGGACCCCGCGCATCCAAAGTGCCGGATCCGCTGGGAGAGCAAAAAGAATCCCGACGGCTCATGGGCGGCCTACACGGCGATCCCGAGCGGACCGATCAGTCCGACCAATGGTCACATGTTCACCAATCCAAGTGTGAACTTCGGCGGTGAGCACTTTGGAGTGGGGTATCGCGTGTCGGCGTCGGTGGTGAAATACAACTGGCTCATCGATAACGGCGGCGGCGTGCTCGTGCATGGCGGTGCGGTGCAGGTTGCCACACCGACCTTCACCTACTTCCCGCCGGTGGCCGGGAATCCCGCGCCAGCCCAGGTGCAGGCCGTGATCGCTCCGCCACCGCCGCCGCTGCCTCCGGTGAAGGAATTCGGCAAAGCCCTGTGGGTGAAGGAGATCAAGACCACCACGCACAACAACAAGGAGATCAAGCTGCGCGAGCTTGTCAGTGATGATCCGAACGATGCGAATGACAAGAACTGGGCCAATGGCGAGCCGGATGAGGTCGAGGTGGAATGGCGGATTTTACAGGACAAGACCAGCGCCGCCGACGGCGGTCCGAACGGTCAACTGGCTGCCGCGCCAGAGGATCTTCCGAATGGTGACGAAGTGGTGACGCGCCGCTATGAGTTCTACAAATACACCGGCCCTCTCGATGCGGAGAGTGGTGAGGCGATGGCCGATGCTGTGGCTGCGGACAACCTGCATGGCACCGGCATGAGGACCTACAATGATCACATGGTGGGTGGCGAATGGGTGACCGTCACGGAGGACATGGCAAATTATGAAATTGTGGGAGACTTCACCGGTTCGCAAATGGCCGCCGTGGATGTGGATGCCCCAGTCGGGCTGATCGACCACGTGGGCGAAGGCCGCGTCAATACAGCATTTGCCGCCCGCACGATCGTCGTCGAAGGTGGCGTAGCATTCACCTCGGTTCTGGAGGGTGCATTGCCTGCCGGGATGGCGTTTGATGAGGTGACCGGAGTCCTTGACGGCACTCCCACCGAAAGTGGTTCGTTCCAGTTCAAGGTCACGGCCAGTGATGCGATCAATCCGGACGTTTCGAAAAACTACACGCTTCTCGTCGCCGACGCGGGTGCCGCTTTGCTACCTGCCAGCCTGCTGGACACGACCACAAGCCCGGTTGGCAGCGGTACGACGACAGGGGACGGATCCTTCGACGTGGAGGCGAATGCCACGGTGTCGGCGACACCACTGCCAGGCTTCGCCTTTCTGAACTGGTCGGACAATGGTACCATCGTCAGCACCAACCCTTCCTACACGCTGGCGATGGATGTGAACCATTCGCTTGTCGCGAATTTCGTGCCCGTCCACACCATCAGCACCAGTGCGCTGCCCGTCGCGGGTGGCACAAGCACCGGTGACGGCATGGTCAATGATGGGGATCGTGTCACTGTGGTCGCGACTCCCAATGCGGGCTACACCTTCACCAACTGGACCGAAAGCGGTGCAGTGGTGAGCAGCAGCACGAGTTATGGTTTTGTGGCAACAGCGGACCGGACACTCGTGGCCAACTTCACTCCGACTGGGGGAGGTGGCCCGTTCAGCATCGTCGCGGCGGCGTCACCAATTGAAGGCGGCAGCGTGACCGGTGATGGTTCCTACGCCAGCGGTGGCAATGTCACGCTTCATGCGGTGAACAATGCAGGTTACAAATTCACCATGTGGACCGAAAGCAGCGTTCAAGTCAGCACCGCCAAAGACTACTCCTTTACTGCCACGGCGGACCGCGATCTCAGCGCCGTCTTTGTGCCCGCCCTGAGTATCGGTGTCTTAGCATCGCCACCCGAAGGCGGACTGGTCGAAGCGGATGCGCCAAGTTATGAAGTGGGTGATGGTGCGGACGTGCAGGCAGAGGCCAATTCGGGCTATACCTTTGTGAACTGGACGGAAGACGGCGTGGAGGTCAGCACGGACAGGAAGTATGCCTTTACCATCACCACCAGCCGCACTCTGGTCGCGAACTTCGTTTCACAGAACAACGCCATCATCACCTTGAGTGCCATACCACCCGAGGGTGGCAATGTTGGCGGCGGGGGCAGTCAAGCCATCGGCGCGCCTGTCACCGCCTTTGCCATCGAAGCCAATGGCTACAAATTCACCCACTGGAGTGAAGACGGCATCGCAGTGAGTACATCCCCAAACTATCAGTTCACTGCGGGTGTGAGTCGTGCCCTTGTCGCCAACTTCATCCTCATTCCTGTCACCGGAATTCACGGAACAGAGAACGCAAACGAGATCGAATTCGAGTGGCCTGAAACCGCCACCGGCTGGATGTTGCAGGAAAGCACGGATCTCTCCAAATGGGTCAACAGCACCCGCGAGATCCGCATCAGCGGAGGGAAAAATCGTACTCGGGTCAGCACGACAGAGGCCCCCAGTGTGTTCTTCCGCCTTGCGAAGCCCTGAGCGTTTGCCGTTGCAACCGTGATCGAAGCGCCTTCCCGAGCGGGGTGCGCAGCCGGCTCCAGCAGCGGCCCGTTTGCGCAACGCCAAGGCAAGCTATCGGGGAACCCTCAAGGGTGAAATCGGCGAGCTCTGAATCCTCTCCGGAGTGTTGGCTCCGGAAGGCATCTACCAAGTGATGGAAAACGGCTATCTGGTCGTCGCCCGCGCAGCGTGTGAACGAGTTGAAGCTTGAGCAGGTTCTTGTCCCGCTTCACCAGCACTTTGATCAGCCCATAGGTGCTCGGCTCCTTGCCTTCCACCTTGGATCGGAAGCCGGTTTTGAAGGCAAAGCCGATGATCGACTCGCCGCGATCCGCCTGCAGCTCGCGGAACTCCGCCAGCGTCAGATCCGCATGAACGAAGTTCGGCTTGGTGTAGTCGATCTCAGTCATCTGTTAACGGAGAGCCTCCTCGGCATGAGTCGTGGGTAAAAAGCAGGCAGTCAGTAAGGGAAGCAGGCGCTTCACGGTCCCAATCCGGAGAGACTACCCCATCTTTCGCCCGGCGAAACGGGAAAATCTTCGATCATATCGAGCCATTGCCGGTTCGGGAAAAATCGTGTATCTCATCGGCAGATGACCGACCACGTGCTGCTGCGATACTGCCCTGACCTGCTTGCCTACACGCGACGCCAGACCCGTGAGGTCATGGTCGGAGATGTCGGAATCGGCGGAGCGAACCCGATTCGTATCCAGTCGATGATCACCTCCGACACCCGCGACACCCCGGCCTGCGTCAAAGAGGTCCTCGATCTCGCGGATGCGGGCTGCGAAATCGTGCGCATCACCGCCCAAACCAAGATCTACGCTGCGAACCTTGAAAACATCGCCCGCGAAGTTCGCGCGGCAGGCTGCCAAGTGCCCCTTGTCGCCGACATCCATTTCAAACCGGACGCCGCGCTTGAAGCCGCGAGATGGGTCGAAAAAGTCCGCGTGAATCCGGGCAACTACGTCGACAAAAAGAAGTTCGAAGTTCGCGAATACACCGATGACCAGTATGCCGACGAGCTCGAGCGCATCCGCGAGCAGTTCGTGCCGCTGGTCCAGCTCTGCAAGGAACTCGGCCGCGCGATGCGCATCGGCACCAACCACGGCTCGCTTTCCGACCGTATCATGAACCGCTACGGCGACACGCCGCTGGGGATGTGCGAAAGCGCCCTGGAGTTCGCCCGACTCGCGCGTGAGCACGACTATCATAACTTCGTTTTCTCGATGAAGGCCTCGAACCCGAAGGTGATGATCGAAGCCTACCGCTTGCTCGTCGCACGGCTCGATCAGGAGGGAGAAGATTGGAACTACCCGATCCACCTCGGCGTGACGGAAGCCGGCGACGGTGAAGACGGCCGCATCAAGAGTGCGATCGGCATCGGCTCGCTGTTAGGCGACGGCATCGGCGACACCATCCGCGTTTCTCTCACAGAAGATGCGATCCATGAAATCCCGGTAGCGAAAGCCTTGGCAGAGCCTTTTCAAAGCAAGGAGAATGAAGTTTCACCGGCGTCGCTCTCTCCATCCTATGATCCCTTCAGCTACGAGAGACGTCGTAGCGAATCGCTCGAAGTGATGGGTCACAAACTCGGTGGCGAGCATCCGATCCGTGTCTTCGTCTCTCAGGAAAAGTGGAATGCGGTGGCTCACAAGATCGAGAAGATGGGCGACTTCAAACCAGAGATTGTGGTGGAGAAGTCCGGCGTGATCGAAGTCGATCCGCGGGATGGGGCGGCGATTTCCGAGATCAATCAGTTCTCAGAGCCCAAGCTGGTCACGGTGAAAAACGGGCTCGATCTTCCGGTCGTTCCGGCCTTCCGGATGCTGGCATTCCAGATCGATCCACGCCACCCAATCCTCCTCAAGGACACGCTCGATCCGGCGACGGGAGACGTCGATTTCCAGAAAGCCCTGCTGACCGGAGCGCGTCGGATCGGCGCGCTGATCTGCGATGGCATCGGCGATGCGATCATCGTCCAAGGCGAGTCCGCACCCGGTCAGTCACTGCGTCTTTCCTACAATATCCTTCAAGCGGCCGGCGCACGTATCTTCAAAACCGACTACGTCGCTTGCCCGAGTTGCGGACGAACTTTGTTCAACCTCCAGACTACGACGCAGAAGATCCGTGAAGCGACCGGCCACCTTAAAGGCGTGCGCATCGCGGTGATGGGTTGCATTGTCAATGGACCGGGCGAAATGGCGGACGCGGACTTTGGCTACGTCGGCGGTGCGCCTGGTAAGATCAACCTCTACGTCGGCAAGCAGGCAGTGAAATTCAATATCCCGCAGGACGAAGCGGTGGAACGTCTGATCGATCTGATCCGCGAGCACGGCAAGTGGATCGATGCGCCCGAAGGAGAACCTGTTGAAGTTTAAGCGATGTCGGAAACCCAAAGTGCCACCCTTGAAGCCACCTCACTCGATGTGCCGTGGAACGTGGTGGTGCATGATGACCCGGTGAACCTGATGAATTACGTAACCTGGGTATTTGTGAAAGTCTTTGGCTACTCTGAAATCCGTGCGACCAAGCTGATGATGGAAGTGCATCAGGCAGGAAAGTCGATCGTCTGGACCGGAGCCAAGGAGCGCGCGGAACTCTACACGCAACAACTCCAGGGCTTCCAATTGAAGACCTCGATGGAGAGGAGCAGCGAATAGTTGGATGAAGGCGGCACCGACACTCGACGGGAGAATCCGCATCGATCTCGAGTCGAAACTGGACTGGATGGTGATGCAGTCGATTTCCCACGATGCACTGGCAGTGGGCGTGGATCTGGCGGATCGACTTGGTAATTTCCTCGGTGAAGAGGCTTTGAAGGGCGACTGGGAGGACTTTGTGCGACCGGACTTGAAGCAGGGATTCAGCGAGCAGTTGGAATATATTGAGAAGGTCCTGGGTGCGCTGAATGTCGATGCCCGCGAGCCGGTATTTATCGTCAAAGAGGATGCCGAGATCTGGTATGGTGGGCTGAATCAGGCGCGGCTTGCCTTGGAAGAGCGCTATCATTTCGACAGCGAGAATCCGGAAACCATGAGCCCGGGAAGACGCACGGCATGGTTCCGCTCTCAATTCTATCAGATGCTTCAGAGCCTGCTGTTAGATTTTCTCATGCGGGACTGAGCGACTTCAACATGTTGATGACGCGCTCGACACCAAGGTCGTTCTGGCAGCGAAGGTCGATGGGGCATTTGCTGAGGAAGCAGGGAGCGCACTCGACCTTTTGCCGGATGACGATGTGTCTCTGGCTCAGAGGTCGGGTGAGGAGCGGGTCCCCGGGGCCGAAAAGCACGGCGCAGAGTGCTCCGAAAGCTCCGGCGAGGTGCGGCAGCGAACTATCGGCGCTGAGGCACAGGGGGTAGGGAACGTAGCTGTTAGGATCAGAAAGATCCAGATTCAGGGTTTCACAGGCGGTTCTTTTTGCAAGTTCTTCCGAGAGTCCGTCCTGCCTGAGCTTGCCGATCCTGATCTCCCACCCCTGCTCTTTCACCCACGCGATGACCTCGATCCACTTGTCGATGTTCCATTCGTGATTCAAGCCGTAGTCCGACTCGGGGACGATCAAGAGGCATTCGGGATGGCGCTTGATGGATGTGGCAATTGGTGTGAAGAACTCGCCCTGCATTGGATTCGCCCCCATCAGTTCCACCGTCTCAAGCATGCATTGCACACGGTGTTCGGTGGGCCCTGGCACGACGGTCCTTTCTAGCTTTGTTGTCAGAAACTTGGCCAATTTCGGGGCTGGCAGTCCGATGATTTCCGAGACTCCGGCACGGGCACAGGCCTCTGCGGCAGGTCCGGGTTCCCAGACGAGTGCACGAGTGATCCCTTTGATCTCCTTGGCGATTTTCCGCGCTGATGCTTTCTCGGTGTAGCAGATCACCGTCATCGTCCCCAGTGCGGTCCAGAGCGCCTTCTGGGACTCAGGGCAGAAAATGGAAACATCCCCCACATGACTCATCAGTGCTCTAACAGCAGGCAGTGAGAAACAGGCTTCCCTCCAGCCTTGAGGCGAAACGACGGTCAAAGGCTCCGGAGCTTTCGTGGTGGAGGTGGGCACGCTCATAAACTAGTCCCTACCGGGAAGGCCCGGCAAGTCGGCATCGACGAAAGTCAGTTTGGGAAATCGGCCAGGCAGATGGAAGTCCGGGACCCCTCCCCCAAGATCGCTGGCTGTTAGAAAACGCTGCTCCGGTGAGTTCAGGATGAAGCTGACGTTGGCGCGGGTGTTTTCACCGAAGTCGATGCGCGCACGCAGCAGGTCGAGCGGGATCGACATTGCGGTGACCCAACCGCCACTCGGATCAAGCTCGGCAAAAGTCGTGACATTAGGAATCGCGACGTCATCCGGCGACGAGCGCTGGCGCGGTGCGGTAAATTCGCAACTCCACCAGCAGCCGTTGGGGGCAAGATTGAGCTCGAGGTATCGGCCGCTCACCGGATCGGCGAGAAACAGCTCGGCCACGTCATACTGCCAGAGTTTTGCTAGGAAGCGCCCGGGGCGGGACTCGGGGTGGAGTTTCGCGGGCTTTCCATGGGAGGCGATGAACCATAGGCGCTCTGCGTCGACGGCGAGACTCCAAGCGGCAGCGGGTTGGAAGGGCTTTTCGTCCCAGTCGGCGGAAATCCCGAGGAGCGGCAGGTCGAGGGCACCCCATTCGAGGGGCTGCTTGGATCGGAAGATGTGCATCTCGGAACGGAATAAGCTCTTCGTGGCCGCTGGTCTAGCTTTGGGTTGCTTGATAGTTGAATCATTTAAAGCGAAAGTCTTCCATTGCCCTCCGGCATCGGAAATGTATTGCTGGGCCCCAGCAAGACATGTCCCGTCGTTCATCCAACCGCCTTGATACCATCGAATACATCGGACCTCGTCCGGTGAAGCCTCAGAAGCGGCCAAATTTCCTTGGCGGATGGGTGGTGCTCTTGATCGCAGCAGGTGCCGCCTATTTTTTTGGGAAGGACATTTGGGTTGCTCAGGCTCAACAGGTTGTGCCGAATTCAGAGCGTGCCGTCTCATTGATTTCCGAGCTCCAGCCATCCGCCAATCCAGGCGAACGTCTGGCCGCCGCCGCTCTCCAGCGCTCTCAGGCAAAGGTGACTTTCGAGGATGCCTACTACGCGATCCCTTACCCGAATGGCGATATTCCCTCCGACAAGGGCCGCGCCGAGGATCTGCTCG
>Ga0100400_1001479_pt1 | contig 16792 bp, 10 predicted proteins | sample CryGeymeta201524_FD_80420 | JGI IMG/M metagenome (GOLD analysis project Ga0100400, IMG submission 80420) | Groundwater microbial communities from Crystal Geyser aquifers in Utah, USA - Crystal Geyser metaG 2015-24 | ecosystem: Environmental > Aquatic > Deep subsurface > Groundwater | place: USA... | reverse complement strand
CTTCCTTACAATTTTGGTTTCATGCCAAAAACAACAAAACACACCTGCACCACCCAACATCATCTATATTTTGGCCGATGATTTGGGTTATTCTGAATCGGGTTGTTATGGTCAGGAAAAAATTGAAACACCCAACATTGATGCGCTGGCTGCCGGAGGGATGCGGTTTAAACAACATTATTCAGGAGCTCCTGTATGCGCCCCATCGAGATGTGTTTTGCTTACCGGTAAACATTTGGGGCACGCTCAAATTCGTGGTAACGACGAGTGGGCAGAACGCGGTGATGTGTGGAATTTTGAAGCAATGGCTGCCGATCCCAACCTCGAAGGTCAGCGCCCACTGAAACCGGGAACTGAAACCATCGGCACGCTTCTGCAAAAAGCCGGTTATAAAACCGGAGTTGTTGGCAAATGGGGTTTGGGTGCACCTTTAACCGAAGGTATTCCCAACAAACAGGGCTTCGACTTTTTTTTCGGGTACAACTGTCAACGGCAGGCGCACACTTATTTTCCGGTACATCTTTGGAAAAATACGGGAAAAGTGGTTCTCAACAATAAAATGGTGCCTCCCAATACCAAACTAAAGGAAGGCGCCGATCCTTACAACCCGGATTCATATTCCGATTACTGGCTTACCGATTATGCACCCGAACTGATGCAGAATGAGGTGATTCAGTATATTAAGGATAATAAAGACCAGCCCTTTTTTATGTATTATGCCAGTCCGATTCCACACGCACCTTTGCAAGCGCCAAAACGTTGGGTTGATTATTATGTGCAAAAGTTTGGCGACGAAGAACCTTATCTGGGTGAACGCAACTATTTTCCTCATCGTTATCCACATGCCTGTTATGCCGCAATGGTTTCGTATTTCGATGAGCAGGTGGGCGAAATTGTGGCCACTTTAAAAGAGTTGGGTTTGTATGAAAATACACTGATTATTTTCTCGAGTGACAACGGCCCTACTTCTAACGGCGGAACCGATTCCCCGTGGTTCGACAGCGCAAAACCTTTTAAAAGTGAAGCAGGCTGGGGGAAAGGAAATGTTCACGAAGGTGGAATCCTCGTTCCGATGATTGCCCACTGGCCCGGAAAAATTAAAGCAGGAACCAATTCCAACCACATTTCAGCTTTTTACGATGTGCTGCCAACAATTTGCGAATTAACTGGAATTCAACCGGCTGAAAAAACTGATGGTATTAGTTTTCTTCCTTCGCTTTTGGGAAAAGAAAATCAGACAGAACATGAATATTTATATTGGGAATTTCCTGAATCCGGCGGGCAACAGGCAGTTCGGATGGGAAAGTGGAAAGGCATCCGCAAAAATATTAAACAGGATAGTCTGCGCGTTCAACTTTATAATCTTGAAGAAGATATTCAGGAACTGAACGATGTTTCAACACAAAATCCTGAAATTGTGAAAAAGATTGAATTCATTTTCAAACAGGAACATACACCTGCAGAAATTGAACGGTTTAAGATGAAACAACTTGGTGATTGAAATCATAATTTTTTTGAAAAAAATGATATTTAATTATGTATTAATGTCGTTAACGCTGTCAAGTCTAAAGACGTTGACAGGTTAAATGTAATGTGACTTGTCAGCGTGCGACCCCGATGGCTATCGGGGCTGACAACGTCAACCCGATATGAATAACAAAATTTACAAACTGAACGACAATAAATTATATATTGCATTTTATTATTTTAAATATTAAAAACCATGAAATACCTTTTAACCATAAGTATTGCAACAATATTGTTTGCAACGTCGTGCACAAAACAAAACCAGTTTTCTGCCAATTTCGATAATACCAACAACCGGATTTGGGTGGGAAAAGATTTCTGGACCATTCCGTTGGAAGACTGGAAAGTAGAAGATGGAAAACTTTTTTGTATTGGGGAAGCGCCCAATTCAAGGGTAAATTTGCTTACTCATGTTCTTTCAGCAGAGGCAGGTGACTTTCAGGTTTCAGCAAAAATAATGCTGACCGAAAAAGGCAATGTTCCTGGATCTGCCGGATTTTTGATTGGCGCACACGATGAGGAAGATTCCGATGTACGCGCCGCCTGTTATTTTGGAGGTGGAATAAAAGCCGGGGTCAGTTTAAATGGATTCGCTTTTTTAAAAGATGAAAAAGTGGATTTGCCCGAAGGATTCGATTTTTCGGAATTCAATATTACGGTTAGCGGCAATAATACCGATCTTAAAATGAAAATTGCTGATAAAAATTCAGTTCAGGTTGAACTTTCAACCAAAATTGAAAATATCCAGGGATTGATTGTGTTGGCCAATAATTTGAATTTGGGAGGAAATGAGAAACCCGGAAAATCGAAATTTGCTTTCGATGATCTTAAAATCTCAGGTTCGAAACTGGTTGAAAAACCTGAAAATGCTTTTGGCCCGATTCTATGGACCATGCACACTTTGAGCAAAGGAACGGTAAAACTGATGGCCATGCTTCCACCTGTTGGAAATGAAGATAATCAGGATGTTTCACTTCAACTGAAAAAAGGTGAAAAGTGGGAAACTGTAGCAACACAAACGTTGGAACCTGATTCAAAAACAGCCGTTTTCAAGATTGAAAACTGGGATGCCACTCAGAATGTTGAATACCGTGTTGAATATATCGAAAAAGCAAAAGATGGTTCTGAAACTCCAAATTATTATGCCGGGACAATCCGGAAAGATCCGGTTGATGAACCGTTGAAATTTGGTGGCCTGACCTGTCAATATACTTCCGGATTTCCTTACACTCCGCTGGTGAAAAACCTGACCAATCTTGATCCTGATTTGCTCTATTTTTCGGGCGACCAGATTTACGAACCAAACGGTGGTTACCCTATGAAACGCGAACCGGAAGATGTTTCAATCTTGAGTTATTTGGGTAAATACTACATGTTTGGCTGGGCTTTTGGCGATATCATGCGCGATGTGCCCACAATCTGCACGCCCGACGACCACGATGTTTTTCACGGGAATTTATGGGGCGCAGGTGGAATTGCCAAACCCGGTGGCGCCGGAAGTTCCGATACCCGCGGTTTTATGCAGTCGGTAAAAATGGTGAACGTGGTAAACCGCACACAATGTGGCCAGTTGCCAGATCCTTATGATCCAACTCCCATTGAACAGGGAATGAGTGTTTGGTACACCGGCCTTACTTACGGGCGGGTGAGTTTTGCTATTATCAGCGACCGCATTTTTAAAACCGGCCCCGAAGCGGTTTCCGATTGGGAAGGCCGTCACGACCACATGAAAGAACCGCGCAAAGATTTGTCGTTTCTCGATAAACCCGGTGTTGAAATGCTTGGCACACGACAGGAAAAGTTCTTGAATGACTGGGCTTTGGATTGGGAAAACGCCGATATGAAAGTACTGCTTTCGCAAACAGTTTTTGCCAATGTTGCAACGCATCACGGAGCATTGGAAGATTATTTATATGGCGATTTGGATTCGGGCGGCTGGCCAAAATCGGGTCGCGAAAAGGTGATAAAACTCATGCGAAAAGTGGGCGCATTCAATATTAACGGCGACCAGCATTTGCCTTCGCTGGTTCAATATGGAGTTGAAAATTTCCAGGATGCCGGCTGGAGTTTTTGTACGCCAGCGATATGCAATTTTTACATGCGCTGGTTTTTACCCGATGAACTTGGAGCTCCTGTAATTGATCGCCCCAAACATGGTTATGAAAATACAGGAAAATATACCGATGCTTTTGGCAACAAAAACTATGTTTATGCCATTGGAAACCCGGGTAAAATCACGGTTGATAAAGACAGTCGTTATGGTAATGCTCAAATCCGTAACTCTGGTTTTGGCTTTGTTACTTTCGACCAAAATGAAAGAACGATAAACATTGATGCCTGGCGTTTTATTGCCGATGTTGAAAACCCGATCCCGCTGCGCGACCAGTTTCCGGGTTGGCCATTGAAAATAAATCAATACGATAATTTTGGAATGGGTGCTGAAAATTTACTGCCTGAAATTGTAGTAAATCAACCGAATCAGGTGATTGAAGTTACTAAAACATCAACCGGCGATTTAATCCGGATTTTCAGGATGAAGGGCAATTCAGTTCAGGTTAAATTGATGCATCCAGGCACGTTTACCATAAAAATTGGGGATAAGGAAGTTGGAAGTTTTACAACAAAGCAAGGTGAAAACCCGGAAAAAGTAAATGTTGAAATCTGACTCATATTTAATTGTTTAAAGATGAAGTCAGCAGAATACTGGATTGAAAAACTGCTACTCGAAAAACATCCCGAAGGCGGATGGTTCAAGGAAGTTTACCGTTCAGAAGAAATAGTTTCCATGCAATGCTTGACAGAAGGTTTTTCAGGGGCAAGAAACATTTCAACATCCATTTTTTATTTGCTGGAAGGAGATGATTTTTCAACTTTTCACCGCATAAAATCAGATGAAATCTGGCATTTTTATACAGGGAGTTCGGCAATTGAAATTCTTTCGATTGAAGAAAGAACAATCAGAAAACAATTACTGGGTGATAATTCACAGGAATATCAAAACTTTCAGGTGGTTGTACCTCAAAATACATGGTTTGCAGCACGTTTGACCAACAAAAATGGTTTTGCATTGGCAGGATGTACAGTTTCTCCCGGTTTTCATTTCGATGATTTTGAGATGGGTACTGAAAAATTGATTAAGGAATATCCTGAACTTGAAAAGGAAATTGTTGGGTTAATCCGGTAATAAATGAACTACTGAATTATGGTTCCCTTTTTCTTAAAAGGTATATCATGTAATCTGAAAATCTTATATTTACCAAAAATTACATCTCATGCTTGAAATAAATAAAACTTTTGTAACCGACAGTAAGAAACGTCCGGTAGCAGTTCAAGTTGACATTCATACTTTTGAAAAAATTGAGCAGGTGCTTGAGGATTATGCTCTTGGTCAGTTTATTGAGGAAAATAATCCTGATGAAGTACTTTCTGTTGCTGAAGCCAAAACATATTATCAATCGTTACTTCATAAGAAGAAATGAATATTGGGGTAAACAAAGTCTTTCTGAAAGAACTTTCCAAAATACCGGTAAAAGAAAGGCGGAAGGTTGAAAAACTCTTGTTTGAAGAAATTGAAACCTTCTCAAGTTTTACTCAAATTCCAAATTTTAAAAAATTGAAGGGGTATCGGAATTATTATAAAATCCGGTTTGGAGATTATCGTGCCGGTTTGAAATTTGAAAATAAAACCCTTTATTTTGAACGAATTCTTCACAGGAAAGATATCTATAAGTTTTATCCATAGAACTTTGATCTGGTATTTTAAAAATTATTGAGGATATTGACCAAGGAAAGTCCGATTCCCCAAGTGCAGCGTATTGCAAGGGTGCAGCGGTTTGTAACCGCTGAAAATGAATCGCGGATACAATCCACGACACCTGGATGCTGCGAATTAGGTTGCTGCGTCTGGCTTGTTGGCAGACAGGGTTTGCAATTGCCGTTTTTAATCGCGGATCGGAAACCGCGACACCCTATTCAATCCCAATCAGCACCGAAACAAAGTAATTCCGCGGATTTCCGGGGTAGTAAAAGCGGGGTAACCTGCCTCCAACAGCAGGTGCATTAACGGCAAGCATTGAAGCATAGTTGATATCAAAAATATTTTGAATTCCGGTTTTTACTTCGAATTTAAGTTTGTTGAATTTTACAAGGTATTTGGCTTCAAGGTTTGTAATTCCAAACGCATCAGAATAATCGGTATTTGCATCATTTACAGGCATTTTTCCCGTGTACCGGTACCACAAATTCAAACATACATTTTTGATTGGATTAAAATTGGCCAAAGCAAACCAGGTGGTTTTTGAAGTTCCCGGAAGATTGTTTCCTGAATAATCAATTTCCTGGTCGGTGAAATCGGTGAAATGGTAGTTGGCAAATGTTGCATTTCCGTTGAGCATTAACGATGGAAATTTTGCAGGGTTGGTAACATTCCACTTAATTTCGGTTTCCAGTCCGGGATGCAGCGACTTTCCGGCATTCACGCCAACATAAGCATCCTCGCCGGTTCGCCGCGCAACCAGCAGATTATTGATATAAATGCGGTAATAACTTGCAGTAAACTGAACCCGATCTGATATTTGCGACCTAAGCCCGATTTCAGTGTTCCAGCCCGTTTCGGGTTTAATATCGGGATTGATATCGCCGGCAGGTAGCAGTGTTTCCTCGAAAGTTGGCGTTGAAAAACCGTGACTGACATTTCCGAAAACAGAGAATTTTCTGTTCAAAACAACATTTGCTCCCAAACGCGGTGATATTATTGGCTGGTAGGTTTGATTTCCGGATTGATCGCCATTTTCAAGGAATTCATCAGTATAGTAAAAACGGGTAAGATTACCGTTTACTCCTGCCGAAATAAACAGCCGTTCACGAAAATTCGATTCTATCTGTACAAACAGATTTTCGTATTGCCGTTTTTCCATGTTGTCCGACAGTAAATCGGCTGTGGCAGCGTTTGAAAAAGTTGACCAGTTGTATCTTTCCCGAAAAAATTCGATACCCGAAGATACTATGAATTTGTTGGGAGAATCGTTAATTGTTTTCTGAACGTATGCGCGCCAGCCAATATAATTCGAGTTTTCCATGAGCCGGTTAAAAGGCCGTAACTCATCAGCATCGCGAAAACTGCCAAAGGTTGCCGCCGAAATTTTATGGTTGTTGTCGGTGGTGATATTCAGCGAGATTCCAAATTGCCCGTTGGTATAATCTTCGTAACCTGCTATGTTTTTCCAATTGGCAGCGGCCTGTTCAGGATTTTCCTGAAATGTTGGTAAATCGAGCGAACTTGGAATATACGCTTTCATTTTTGTGCCTTTCAGTAAAACCTGCAGGTTTGCATTTGGTGAAAATGAGTAAACTGAATTTAACAGGATATTCGATCGGTTGGTTTCGTTATTTTCACGATAACCTTCACTTTTTAAAATTGATCCCAATGCGAAAACATTCAGTTTATTCTCACTGATTCCCGCCGACAAAATATTTTTAATCGTTCCGAATGAGCCAATTGTAGTTTGGTTTTGTGCGAAATTTTGTGTTGCTGTTTTTGGATGAAATAAAATTACTCCTGCCAATCCGGCGCCAAATAAACTCGACGACGGGCCTTTCACTATCTCGACCCTTCTGATTGCGGTGTTCTCCAAATCTTCGAGTGTGGTTTCCCCGTCACCCGAGGTTAACGGAATTTCGCCAAAATAGGCTTTTATTTTATTGGTGGCATAAGGCGAACGTGCTCCAATTCCGCGAATGGTTAAACGGTTGGTATTGAGCGTTCCATTATGCATTAAAACGCCCGAAACCTGGTTGAGCGCTTCTACGGTTGTGAGCGAATTTCCAATTTCGAGTTGAAGCGGGAGTATAATATTTACCGGCGCCGGGGTATTAAAAAGGTTATATGGCGAACGAAAGGCCGAAATCGTAATTTCTTCGATTTTGCCCGACAAAGATGTGGTATCTTTATCTGCCGGCTGCACTTCCTGACTGTTTGCCACTGCCTGAAAAAACATCAGTACTATAAAAAATATCTTCTTTAAACTTCTCATCATATAATTTCCACGAATTAATACTTAAAAACTCAATTTTTGTTCAGTATGGAGCATTTAAATTGTTATCGAAAATTAAACGGCATTTCAATTTTGAAACATATTTAGTTATTTTTGGTCAGAATCAAAAAAATAAAACTGAACTAAAATGAATAAACTACTAACTTTTTTATTACTGATTTTCGCAAATTCTGCATTCTCTCAATCGCATCCCGATCCGGTTACACTTGAACCCGGCGTAAAAGCCATCGACTTTAAATTAAAAGGTGTCGATGATAAAATGTATTCACTGTCATCTTTTAAAGATGCAAAAATACTGGTTATCATTTTTAGCGCCCCGCATTGTCCAACGGCACAAGCGTATGAAGATCGGATTATTAAAATTCAGAACGACTATAAAAAACAAGGTTTGCAAGTGGTGATGATAAACCCGAATTCGCCGGAATCGGTTTGTTTGGAAGAACATGGATATACTGATTTGGGCGACACGTTTGACGAAATGAAAATCAGGGCAAAGGATAAGGGGTATAATTTTCCATATCTCAACGATGGCGAAACCGAGGAAACCTCCATAAAATATGGGCCGGTAGCAACTCCGCACGCTTTTGTTTTCGATAAAGAAAGGATTTTAAGGTATGTGGGCAGAATTGATGATTCGGAAAAAATTAGCACCGAAACAAAACACGATTTACGCAATGCAATTGAAGCCGTTATTGCCGGAAAAAAGGTGGAAGTAAAGCAGACAAAAGTTTTTGGCTGTTCGATTAAATGGAAATGGAAAAACGATACACGAAAAAAGCTGGATGCTGAATGGACTAAAAAAGAGGCGCCGCTGGAAACACTTTCGATTGCAGCGATGAAGGAATTACTGAAGAATGATTCGAAAAAGCTGCGTGTAATTAATGTTTGGGCAACCTGGTGTGGCCCATGCGTTGCTGAGTTTTCGGAGTTGGTGGATACTTACCGGATGTATATGGGGCGCGACTTTGAGATGTACACCATCAGTACCGACAAGCTAGATAAAAAAGGAAATGTAAAAGAATTTTTGCAAAAGAAAAATGCGGCATTTAACAACAACTACATTTTCGAATCGGAAAATAAATACGATTTAATCGAAAACTTCGATCCAAAATGGAACGGGGAAATACCTTACACAGTTATTGTTGAGCCGGGGGGCAAAATTGTGTGGCGCAAATCGGGCGGATTGGATTTTCTTGAATTCAGAAGAGCAATTGTTGAAAATCCGATGATTGGAAGGTACTTTTAGTTCAGAGCCTGCCTGTCGGCAGACAGGTTCAAAGTTCAGAGTTTAAAGTTTAAAGTTCAAAGTTCAGAGTTAAGGGTTCAGAGTTCAAAGTTTCGGGAGATTTGGAATGTTTGGTTTTCAAAATAAAAATCAATTGATTAGTAATTTGGTTGCCGACGCTCTTTCTGAAGTTTTAGGGCAAACAGTAATTATTCAAACTGAAAAGAGTTTGGGTGGAGGTTGTATCAATCACGCTTCAAAACTGGAAACCAACCTCGGTAGCTTTTTTCTGAAGTGGAATGACAACTGTGCTGCTGATATTTTTATCCGCGAAGCTGAAAGTTTAAAGGAATTGAAAAAAGCCGCCGGCAATTTTCTGGTTATTCCTGAAGTTTTTGCAGCAAAAGAAGTTGACGAAACTCCCGGGTTTCTGGTTATGGAATTTCTGGAAAGTGGATATTCTTCGGGTTCTGACGAAAAGCTGGGCAGGGGACTGGCAAAGATTCATCAGTTTAAAAACGCTCAATTTGGTTTTTACAGCGATAATTTTTGCGGTGCGACACTACAAAACAATAAATGGAAAAGTAACTGGAGTGAATTTTTTCGTGAGAACCGGCTGCAATTCCTGTTCGATTTAATACAAAAGGAAAGGCCGCTTCCACCTGCAGAAATGATAATTTTTGAGAAATTGCTCAAACGAACAGAAAGTCTAATTTCCAACGAATCAGTTCCCGTTTTAATTCATGGCGATTTGTGGTCGGGAAATTATATGGTTTCTGAAAAAGGCCCGACGTTAATCGATCCCGCATCGTATTATGCCGACCGCGAAATGGAATTTGCGATTATGACCATGTTTGGCGGATTTTCGCAGCGGTTTTATGACGCCTACAACGAAGTAAATCCGCTGCCGGCAGACTGGAAACAGAGAAACGGTTTGTATCAGCTTTACCATGAGCTGAATCATTATTATTTGTTTGGTGGAAGCTACCGCAACGAGGCCATTCAAATTGCAAAAAGCTATATTTAAAAGATTGAAATTCCAAAAATCAATTCTCAAAAAACAAATAAAATCAAATGTTCAAAATATTAAAATTCAAAATCTGATCTTGTTTGGAATTTTGTTTTTGGCAGTTTTGGTTATTGTTTGTTATTTGCTATTTGTTTTTTGAGATTTAAAATCCTTATTTTATTAAGTAGAAACATAATTTTAAAGTACAATTCTGATTAAATTTACCACAAAACCAAAGTCTCTGATTCATGATAACTCAAAAGGCAAATGAAATTACACCATTTATTGTGATGGAAGTTTTGGAGAAAGCCGCCGCAATGGAACGCGGGGGAATAAATGTAATTCACCTCGAAGTTGGGGAGCCCGATTTTGATGTTCCACCCTGTGTTTCTGAAGCAGTTGCGATAGCATTTGCCGAAGGCCGCACGCATTACACCCACAGTTTGGGCGACCCCGAACTGCGCAAAGAAATTGCCAAACGTTACCATTATATATATGGTGTAAAAATTTTGCCCAAACAAATTATTGTAACCTCGGGCAGTTCTCCTGCAATTCTTTTAACATTGGGCGTTTTATGCGATGTTGACGATGAAGTTATTATTTCTGATCCCGGTTATGCCTGTTATCAAAACTTCATCCGGTTTTTAAATGCCAAAGCCGTTAAAGTTCCGGTTTATGAAGAGGATGGATTTCAGTACCGGCCATCGGAAATTGAAAAGCGGATTACCAATAGAACAAAGGCAATCATGATTAACAGCCCGATGAACCCGACGGGTAATTTGCTTTCTCCGGAGGTAATGAAGGAATTGGTGAAATTCAATATTCCCATCATTTCCGATGAAATTTACCACGGCCTGGTTTACGGGGAGCGGGCACATTCAATCCTTGAATTCACCGAAAACGCATTTGTGCTGAACGGATTCTCCAAACTATTTGCGATGACCGGCTTGCGTTTGGGTTATGTAATAGCCCCAAAACAGTGTGTGCGGGCAATGCAGAAATTGCAGCAAAACCTATTTATTTGTGCAGGTTCAACCGAACAACGCGCCGGAATTGCAGCTTTGCAGTCGGCCGGTAACGATGTGGCAAAAATGAAAGAAACCTACAACACACGCAGAAAATACATCATTGAACGGCTAACTCAACTTGGTTTCGATATAAAAGTGCCGCCAACCGGGGCATTTTATGTTTTTGTAAATATTAAACATATTTCATCCGACAGCTACAAACTGGCTTTTGATATACTTGAAAAAGCGCACGTTGGAGTTACACCCGGAATAGATTTTGGCGAAAATGGCGAAGGCTATTTGCGTTTTTCGTATGCCAATTCCATCGAAAATATTGAGGAAGGAATGAACCGGCTGGAAAAATACTTTTCGAAATTAAGGAAATGAAGACGGCCAAATATATTTTGCGCCTAAATGCAACCACAAACCAATCCATCGGCCAAACTGTCGAGTAATTCGGCAACGGCTTCCTTTTCTTTTTCTGTTCCTTTGCAATTATTACAAACCGGCAAATTTACTGCTGTATTTAGTTCCAATTTTTCTGATGGTACAACCTTCCGGCACACAAAACATTTTTTGTTAAGTTCTTTCATAAATGTTTAATAATTAGCAAAATTAGGTATTTATATGAGGCAGTAACAATTTAGATGGTTTATAAATAACACCATTCTGTTCTGTTACGTTATAATTTTAACTTTTTAAAGTTAGTGTAATTGCAGTTTTTTATCTATGTTTGGCATCGCATATTTTTAGAAAAATTAAATTAGTTTTTAATAATTTAACAATTATGACTAAAACAAAGCCAATATTACTGATTACCATGTTCGTAATTTTGTTGTACAGTTGCACACAGGAACCGGACATATACAAAAGACCCGATTGGTTGGCAGGAAAAGTTTACACTCAAATTTTAGCACAGCCCGAACTTTCTACATTTGCTGCTGCAATTGAATTAACCGGCTATGATAAAATTCTGGATGTTTCGGGCTCTTACACGGTTTTTTCACCTTCCAATGAGGCATTTCAAGTGTATTTTGCCAGCAATCCAAAATACAAATCGGTTCAGGATATTCCAATTCCTGAACTGACAGAAATAGTGAAATATCTTATTGTACAGAACCCGTGGAGCAAGGATCAGCTTCGTACGCTTGATATTTATGGCTGGATTGACACACTCGATTTAAACAACAATAAACCCAAGGGTTTTAAGCGGGAAACACTATTGCTGGATCCCAACAGAAAATATGGAATTGTAAGCACTGGAACAGGAAATAATTCGAAGTTTGTTATCATCGATACGCTTCAAACCAACCGCTATCGCAGGATAGTTACTGATGCCCGAAAATTCGTGCCCGTTTTTTATCAGGAATATTTTAATATATATGAACTCGATAAAGGTGATTATGAATTCTATTTTAACAGACCCTTTGACAGTCCGAACGATATTTATTTTGCCGGCGCCAAAATAATTGGCGATGAAATTTCGGCTGAAAACGGATTTGTTTACGTTATCGACAGGGTGGTTGAACCGCTAAAAAATGCATCTCAGATCATAGGAGATGTTTCAGGGTCAAATCAATATACCGATTTCTTAAATGTACTAAACCTTTTCCCCCGTTTTGAATACAGTCGTGAAAAAACTTTTGCTCAACCCGGCGCCGATCAGGGTCTGGCGGTCGATTCCTTGTTCTTTTTAACTTTTCCACAGTTGACATTCAATTTTAATGCTGAAAGAACAATTCCTCCCAGGGGAACTTATGGTTTACCGCCCAATGTTACCATTCGATACCACCATGGTTTAATGGCGCCAACCAATGCTGCTTTTCAATCATTTATCGATGAATACATTAAAATACCGGGGGGCTGGGGAACATTTGCCGGCGCTCCCGATAACATTAAAAAAATTATTGCAAACACCTATATGTCCATTAATTCAATCTATCCGTCCGATTTTCAGGAAGGTTTTTATAATGGGGAACTGGATATTGTGAGTCTCAGTGAGGCCGATATTATTGAAAAGAAATTTGGCAGTAACAGCACCTTTATTGGTCTTAAAAAGGCCTTGGTTCCAAGGGCATTTAAGAGTGTTACCGGTCCGGTTTATTTGCAGCGGGGTTACAATAAAGTAATGAATGCCATAGAAAAATCGGGCTTGTTATCGGCGCTGAAAAGACAAAATGAAGATTATATGTTTTTTATTGAAAACGACGCCAACACATCGCAGGACTCATCACTAATGTTTAATGCCAATAATCTAAATCCTAATTCAACCGGATTTTCTGTATTCTCAATTTTCCCGGGTGGTTTCCAGGAATATCCACTTACCTTGAACGACCTTCGTAACCTGCTTTTAAACCACGTGGCAATTGATAAGGCCAAAGGAAATGTGCGTAAGGAATTTATTCCAAATCTTGCAGGAAATATCATCATCGTAAACAACGTTACCGGCGAAGTTTCAGGTACAGCCGCAACAACTGTTGGATACAGGGGATCATTACCTGAGCGTGAGTTCCCGGTGGAATTGATTTATGCTCCCGATAACGGCACCACTTACGATATTCAAAACTGGTTTAGCTTTGCAGCTCCGTCGATGTTTAATAAAATATCAACCGATTTCCCCCGGTTTCATGGCTTGCTCCGAAAAGCCGGCTTAACCATCGATAAAGAATTCAGATATACTTTTGTAACCGACAACGATTTTTATACCGTTTTTGTACCCAGTGATGCAGCGCTTGACGAAGCCGGTGTTGATGCGTTGCCGTTAAACGAACTCAGAAACCTGCTTCTTTTCCATTTTGTTCAGGGTGACATGATTTTTACAGATGGGAAGAAACCAAAAGGCTACCGCGAAACTGCCAGGATTGACGAGAAATCGACACAATATACAACCGTATTTACATCGATTAATATCAGTCCAGGTTTGGATGTAATCGAAATACCGAAAAAAGACGGGAGCAATTACGTTGCCGTTGAGGAAGCAGATAATACAACCAATATTTTAACAGGAGTTACCAGGGGAACTGGTCAGGAAGTGTTCCCAATCCTCTATAATAATGGTGTTATCCATGCGATAGATAAAGTTTTAAAAGTTGAAGAATTAGACATCAATTAAGGGATAAGATCAATTTTCAGATAAAATTACCAAAGGTTTGTGAATAAGATGAAAAAAATCAAATCAGCCATAATTCTTACCATTGCATTATTTAGTCTTAATCCTGTTTTTGCACAGGAGAAAACAATATTAAGGGGAAGGGTTATCGATAAGAACGATAAAACAACTGTAATAGGCGCAAATGTTGTGGAATATGACAAGGACAATCGCGTTATTAATGGTACAATAACAAACGTTAGCGGCGACTTTGTATTAACGATGAAAGACCCTTCGAATGTTGTTCGGGTTAGTGTTATCGGTTACAAGCCGCAGGATATTAAGGTAGAGCCCAATAAATCAATAATGGTTGAACTGGTTTCCGACGACGTTGCTATTGGCGAGGTTAAAGTTGTTGCAGAAGCCAGATCGGCAGGGGGGTTGACTAATATTGCGGATCGCGATAAAGCAGGCGCCAGCGTTAAAATTGACTTAATGGATATGCAGGATGCAGGTATCACATCGGCGGCTGATGCCCTTCAGGGAAAAATCAGCGGACTCGACATTATCAGCGCTTCCGGCGACCCTGGTTCTGGTTCTCAGTTGGTTATCCGCGGGTTAAGTTCCATGGGAAACAACCAACCGTTAATTGTTATCGATGGTGTACCCCAGTTCAGAATTGAAAGGGGAAGCATCGATTTGAGTTCTGCCGACAGTGAAGACATTAGTAACTTAATTAACATTGCACTTCAGGATATTAAATCAATCGAGGTTTTAAAAGATGCGGCATCCACCGCGATTTACGGTTCGCGCGGGTCCGACGGAGTTTTGCTCATTGAAACCCACAAAGGCCGAATGGGCAAGGTGCAGTTCGACTATCAGTACAAAAACAATTACAGCATTCAGCCACCTTCAATACCCATGTTAACCGGCGATGAATATATCATGCTTCAGTTGGAAGAATGGCATAATTCACGTGGGGTGTTTAACATTGCACCTGAAATTGCTTATGACAGGGATTATGTTGATTTCTATAACTACTCGGCCAATACCGACTGGTTAAAGGAAATTACCCAAAACGGAACTTCGCACGACCACTATTTCAGTGTTTCAGGTGGTGGTGAAAAAACCAGGTATTTTACGTCTTTTGGTTATCTTAACGAGGGGGGAACAACAATTAATACAGGTTATTCGAGATTTTCAACCCGTATCAACCTCGACTATTTTCTGTCACGTAATCTTTTATTCCAGGTGAAGTTTAATTATACATCGAGTCTTACTGAAAAAAATGTTGAATTAAGAGGAAACTACTGGAAGGATCGAAATATAAGGGAAATGGCTTACATCAAATCGCCAAATATGAGTATTTGGGAACATGATGCCAATGGAAATTTAACCGGCGAATATTTTACGCCTATCCAAAGTTATCAGGGCGACGGAATAACCTATTTTAACCCGGTGGCAGTGGCAAACCTGGGGCGCAGGGACGAAGATTTCAGCAAACTCGAAAATACTTTTTTGTTGCAGTACCGGGTAAACGATTGGATTACATTAAGGGAAACCATTTCGTTTCAATATGCAGGAACCAAGGATAAACGCTTTTTACCCTACAACGCAATTGGCGCCGACTGGTTAAACTGGCAGATAAATAAGGCTGAAGAAGGCAATAGTCTGCAGCAGGGAATTCAAACCGAAACACAACTTGCATTTAGCTCACCCTTAAAAAACAGTAAGCATGAGGTATCTGGCGCATTTACCTGGTCAACCGATCAGCAAAGTTCGGAATGGATGAGCCTTCAGAGTAATAAAATACCAAGTACCGATATTCAGGATCCCGCTATCGATGCGGCAATTAACTGGATTGGCACAGGCTCAAGTGAAAACAGGCTGATAAGCGGTACATCGAATATCAATTATAAATATGCTGATAAATATCTGCTTACAACCATTATTCGTACCGATGCACATTCCTCTTTTGGGGCAAACAACCGCTGGGGTTTGTTTTATGGTGTGCAGGTTGGATGGAGGTTTACCAACGAGTCATGGTTTAATACAATTCCCTGGCTCGGAGAAAGTATGTTCCGTTATAGCTATGGTGTTGCAGGAAGACAGCCGGGCGATGTTTATGCCCGCTTTGCAACTTACGAATCCACATCAACCGGCGCTTACATTCTTGATCCTGCCATTGCACCCACTAAGTTACAGTTAAATAACCTGCGCTGGGAAACCATTGCATCGTGGAACATTGGAGGTGAATTCAGTTTATTCAAGGATCGTTTTTATCTGGAAGGTGATATTTACAAAAAGGTTTCAACCGACCTGTTGTTTGAAAAGTATGATATTCCGTTAACAACTGGCTACAACCAGTTAAGATACCTTAATGGGGGTGAAATGACCAACAATGGCTGGGAGTTAATGGCCGATTTTAAAGCTTTCAGAAATGAAAACTGGATGGTTTCATTAAACTTAAACGTTTCTCAAAACATCAACTCATTTAATAAATTACCCGAAAATTTTAATACTGAGCGTTCAACCTCCATTGGAAACGGACAGTATCCTTTGCGGGTTGTTGAAGGCGAACCCATCGGGTCTTTCTTTGGGTTCCGTTACCTGGGTGTTTATCCGAGCGATGAGGATGTGATAGCAAAAGATGCTGAAGGAAACACACTTTATGACAGTGAAGGAAAGGTAATACCGATGAGATATACCGATTCGTACATATTTAAAGGTGGAGACCCCATTTATCAGGATATAAATTACGACGGTAAAATCGACATCAACGACGTGGTTTACATTGGCGACTCCAATCCCAGTTTCATCGGCGGTTTTGGTTCCAATGTTAAATACAAAAGCTGGGATTTTTCAATGTCATTCCATTACAGG
>Ga0100400_1001459_pt1 | contig 16921 bp, 17 predicted proteins | sample CryGeymeta201524_FD_80420 | JGI IMG/M metagenome (GOLD analysis project Ga0100400, IMG submission 80420) | Groundwater microbial communities from Crystal Geyser aquifers in Utah, USA - Crystal Geyser metaG 2015-24 | ecosystem: Environmental > Aquatic > Deep subsurface > Groundwater | place: USA... | reverse complement strand
TTTTGGAAAATTTCGGAAAATGAACAGTTGGATGAGGTTAAAAAAAGTATGCATTGGTTAGTTGATAAAATTAATCCCGAAATAAAGGCTTTTTCATTCCCGTTTACCGATTCGGGAGTTTCGTATCATGTGCTGAATACTTTGAAATCAGAAAAAATTTGCGATGTAACATTTGGAACTGCCGGAGTTAAATACGATGAATTCGATTTTCATTTTCAGCGCTATCCGGTTGAAAAAGAAGGTGATTTTATGTTGAATTTAAAGGAAGAACTTGTATATTTTTGGCTCAGAAAATTGATTGGTAAAGCAACGGTAAAACATTGAAGTTTTGAAAACTCATTTATAGACAAGGGGATCAAAATTGCATTTTAATAAAAGTACGATATCTGAATAAAAACAAATATTTCATGATGAGTTTTATAGAAGAACTTTACAATACATTCAAAAAGAACAAAAATAATCGTGCATTTTGTGTCGAAGGAAGGGATATTTCTTATGGCGAATTTCTTGAATATGTAAATGGGGCAAGAGAACTTTTAGAAAAATTAATGCCTGGAGGAAATAAACCTGTTGGCATTATATCTTACGAATGTATAGAAACTTATGCTGCCATTTTTGCAACGTGGTTTAGCGGTAACCATATTGTCCCAATTAATCCTAAACACCCCATTGAGCGAAACATGAGGGTTTTCAATAATACCGGAGTTAAAGTTGTTTTTTCTGTAAAAGAGAAAATTGAAGGCATAATATCGCCTGAAAATTTTAAAGTACTTAATAATACCGGGGTAAAATCGGAAGTGGAATTGAATCCGGTTACATTGGGCGACCAGCAAATAATGTATATTTTAACCACTTCGGGAAGTACCGGAATCCCAAAACATGTTCCAATAACTGTTAATAATGTCACTTCATACCATCGTGGATTTATAAAAGCTTTTCCTGAACTGAAAAGTGATGCCTGTTATTTGCAGACCCACGATCACACTACTGATTCTGCATTTACAAGTTATCTCCTTCCTTTGTCGGTAGGAGCCTGCGTTTATATTTTACCCGATGATCAATTTAAATTTTTAACTATTGCAAAATTAATGGCCGATAAAAATATAAACTGGGTAAAACTTACACCATCGGTACTCCAATATCTTGTGTCATATATTTCGAAACTAAATCTACAACACATAAAATATTTTGCATTTGTTGGCGAAGCCTTGCCAAAATCGTTAGTGGAAAAATGGTGGCCCATATTTCCCAATGCTGAAGTGATAAATTTTTACGGTCCAACTGAAGCAACCATGTTATCTACTTTTTACAGGTTTAAAAAATCCGAGAAAATTCGCGAGAAAAACGGTATTGTATCCATTGGTATCCCCTTTCCTGAAGTAGAATGTATTATAATTGATGAAAACGAAAAAATAGCGGAGCACTGCACCGAAGGTGAACTTTGCATTGGTGGACAACAAATAATGAGTGGTTATTTGAAGCAGAACAAAAATCCATTTGTTTATATCAATATTAATGGGATTGAAAAAAAGTTTTATCGCACGGGCGATGTTGTTCAGAAAGATGAGGATGGCTATTTTTACTTTATGGGAAGAACTGATGACCAGGTAAAAATACAAGGCTACCGCATTAATTTAATCGAAGTAGAGAACATAATCAGAAAAATAATTCCAGATAAAAAAGCTGTTGTTGTTAGTAGTGAAAAATCACAAGGAATAAAAAGGCTATTTGTTTTTATCGAACAAGGAGTGGAAAACACAGAAAAAATTAAACAGGAATTAAGAAAGCATTTGCCATCGCAATTAATCCCTGAAGAAATAATTGTAGTTCCGGATTTTCCGTTTACCGCAAGCGGTAAAATTGATAAAAAATGTTTGGAAAAATTATACTTACAGGATGGATTACGCTGAAAAAAATCTCTATGCCTTTTACAGGTATTTTGGGGGTGTAAAAAATGTCAACCTCATTATTGAGAAAAGCTACAGCGCAGTTTTGTCTGAAAATGGGAGTTGGCCACAAATGATTTTTGATTTAAATCAGTCATTCTCTCCTGAAGATAGTATTAAAGGGTTAATATTCGACATTTCAAAAAAAAGCCTTCCTCCATTTTTTGTTGCACCTGAAAGTTACATTTCAGGCGAGCATTCCAGCATGTTAAAGAAATACGGTTTTGTGCCATTAAAAATGTTATCAGGAATGAACATGGATGTTCAACCTCAAAAGAATCTTTCTCTTTCACCGGAAATTACCTTCGAAGAACTCATTTCAGATGATCTTTTAAATCAGTACAATAATCTTATTAATACTGAATTATTAAATAAAGAATTTCCTTTGGATCCGACTACCTTAAAAGATTTAAAAAACAGTAAAGTAAAACCGCTTGGTTTATTAAGAAATGGAAAGTTAATATCTGCATTATTGCTTTGTTTATTGAATAATAAAGGAGGACTTTACTTCATTGCTACCAGAAAAGAATTTCAAAAGCAAGGTTACGCAAGCGCATTAATCAAAAGCACCATTAATTATGCGTACAATATTAATTTAAATGAATTAATTTTACATGCTAATCAAAATTCGGTTGAATTTTACAAAAAAATCGGATTTGTCAATCAAAACAGGTTTATCATTTATAGAAAGCTTTAATATGGATAATGAAAATATATTGAATAGATTACGCCCGATTTATAAGGAAATCTTCAAAGATGATATTGATCTGAATTTAGCAACCTCTCCCAACGATATTGGTTCATGGGACTCTTTAAACCACATATTGCTAATTAAAAGAATTGAAGAAGAATTTCAGTTTGAGTTTGATTTATTTGAAGTTATAGAAATAAAAAATACGGGAGATATAGTTAATACCATTCAAAAGTATTTGAGCTTTTAAAAATACGAACCTACTGCAAACAGTAAGTAACGCAGACTAAAACTACAAGTAATAAAAGTGCAGATAAGAGAAATAAAGGTTGGTGAACTGCTTGATTTTATAGAAAGCGACGAATTTAAGAACCTGGATATTAAACCTATTACTGAGTTAAGGGCGATATCGCAGTATAATAATCCTGATGCAAATCTGGAAGATCTTGCACTGATTTACGTAGTTGAAAACAATGAATTATTAGGTTTTGCCGGTTTGCTGCCCAAATTTGTCAATAATGAAAATACCCGCATTTTCTCAAATTCATGTTGGTGGGCGCATCCTGAAAAAGGCAGAGGAATTGCAATTCCGCTTTTTTACAAACTGATTGAAAAGGCAAATTTTAGCTTGTTCCTTTCAGAATCAACAACACACGCCAAAACTATTCTTGAGAAGACAGGACTTTTTGGCCCCATCAATCAAAACATTGGGATTCGGGGATTTATGCGTTTTTATTTGGCGGACATTTCTTTAAAACATTTTCCAAATAATAAATGGTTATCGTTTCCCCTTAAACTTCTCGATTTTTTGCTCAATTTGTTTTTGATTCCATTTAGGGTTTATTTCCTGAAAAAATTTGGTAAGAATAGTTTTAATATCGAACCAGTTTCAAAGATTAATAAGGAAATTGAAGAATTTATTGTTCTAAATTGCAGTTCAGAATTTGTACAAAAAACCCCGGCAAGTTTTGATTGGTTTAAAAACTACCCTTGGGTAACGGAAAAATCCAAAGTGAAAACAGTGAATTATCCGTTTGCATATCAGGTAAATAAATTTGAGCTAAATTTTTTTGTGTTTAAACATGAAAACGAAATAAAAGCATTTGTTGCAATTTCAAATCGGGACAATTTGTCGAAAATTCCTTTTGTATATTTCAATGACAATGATAGAAAAGAAGTTACGCACACAATAATGAAGTTGATAATAGAAAAAAAATATGATTCACTGGTTGTTTTTCATCCAGGAATTGTTGATTTTGTGCAACAAAACAAAATGCCATTTTATTACCGGAAAAAAGAAATAAAATATTCGGGTACAACAAAACAGATTTATGATATTTTTAGGCAAAACCCAACTATGCAGGATGGCGACGGCGATGTAATTTTTACTTAAACTAAACAGGATGGAAATAAAAATCTTAGGCGGAAATCATTCAATTTTAGACCAGTACCTGTCGGAAATCCGGGACGAAGTGATCCAGAAAGATCCGTTGCGTTTCAGGGAAAACATGTTCCGGATGGGTGAAATATTTGCCTACGAAATCAGCAAATTTCTTGAATTTGAAGTTGCCGAAGTAACCACTCCATTGGGGATTGCTAAAGTACCTGTATTAAAAAGTCAACCGGTTTTAGCTACCATTTTACGTGCGGGATTATCCATACACAATGGTTTGTTAAAGATTTTTGATAAAGGTGAAAACTGTTTTATTTCGGCTTACCGTAAATACAATGACGCAGGTGAATTCGAAATTGAGTTTGAATACATGGCTTCCCCCTCGTTAACAGATAAAGTGGTAATTCTTTCGGACCCGATGCTGGCCTCGGGAAAATCAATGGAAATCGGGTATCACGCACTTTTCAGCAAAGGAATACCAAAACATATTCATCTGGTTTCCATCATTTCAAGCCGGCAGGGTGTTGATTACATTCTTAAAAACATCAAAGACGAAAATGTTACGCTGTGGCTGGGCGCCGTTGACGAAGGGATGACACCACATTCGTATATTGTTCCCGGATTGGGCGATGCAGGCGATTTGGCTTATGGCGAAAAAATAGACTCAAAAATAACACAGAACGATTAGCTATTTCGATTTCACTTTAAACAGTTCCTCTTCGGTAACTTTTTTTACCAGCATACTGTCTTTCAAAGTTTTATTGATGGCATTAAAAGGTGCGGTAATAACTTCGTCCCCTTCTTGTAAACCTTCAGCAATCTCGATGCTTGTGTTATCCTGAATTCCGGTTTTAACTTCCGTTTTCCTGACCCGGTTACCGTTTAAAACAAAAACTACTTCCTGTTTTTCATCCTGCTTAACTACTTTTTCGGTATCAGCAGTTGTTTCTTCATCTGTTTCCGTTATTACTTCATCACTAATTTCCCTTGTTCCACCGCCTATCTTTTTAACCCGTGTGGTTACTGCCGAAATGGGCGCTGTAAGCACATTTTCGCGCGATTCGGTCAGTATATCAACTGCCGCCGACATTCCTGGCCTGAAAGGATAATAATATCCTCTTGCAGAATCAATTAAATCGATATATGATTCGCTGAGCAACAGTACTTTTACTTCGAAGTTGGTGACCTGGTCAGCGGTGGCGCCAACAGTGCTGGCCGAGTTGGCGATATCGGTTACAATTCCTTTAAATTTGCGGTTGAGGTAGGCGTCAACTTCAATCAAAGCGGTGTCGAATTTCGAAACTTTTACGATGTCGTTTTCATTAACATCAACCTGCACTTCCATTTTGTTCAGGTCGGCAATCAACATCATTTCGGTTCCAATCATCATGCTGGTACCCACAACGCGTTCGCCTTTTTCAATATTTAAAGCGGCAACCGTTCCCGAAATAGGTGCATATATTTTGGTTTTTGTTAACTGCTCGCGGGCTTCGGCCACCGATGCTTCGGCGCTTTTTACCGAATACTGGGCAGCTTTTACTTCGGCCTGTGCTACATTAAAAGCTGCACGCGCTGTTTCGTAATCCGAAACGGGAATTGTGCTTTTTTCGAATAACTGTTTGGCGCGGTTGTAAGAAAGTTCGCGTTCGATTAATTGTGCCTCGGCCTGTGCCTGGCGGGCTTTCGATGAATTCAGGGCGGCTTCGGACCTGTTCAGCGCCGAAATATAAATTTCAGGTTTTATTACACAAAGTAAATCGCCAGCTTTTACCTCATCGCCGTCTTCAACATAAAGTTCAATTACTTCGCCCGAGACATCAGGGCTGATTTTAACCTTTGTTTTTGGCTGAATTTTCCCGTTGGCCGTGATAAATTCGGTAAGTGTTGTTTTTTTTATGGTTTCGGTAGCCACGCTAATCGAGAATTCTTTCCCAAACCAACCCATTTTTTTGCCAACAACAAGCAAAATAATAACGATTACTAAAATTCCTATGGCATAAGGTAATATCTTTTTGTTCTTCATTTTAACGAAGTTTTTTTCTATGGGTAAGAAATAATCACATTAAATTACATTACCCGATGCTAAATTCCAATAAAATTTTGAATGTTATTGTTTTACAAGCATTCGGGCTGTTAAACGACTGTGTTGTTCAAGATAAATATCCTTTTCCTTTACCATCCAGTCGAGAACTTCCTCGGTGTAGTGTCTAATGGTAACCAGCATCAAATCGGTATTATAGCGTAATGTATAGTAGGGCGACAGTTCGTTGAAAATTGTTTCCCAGTTGGCTTCCGGCGCATCGAGTACCAGGTTTAAGTCGATGGCCGATTGTTGCATCAATGTAATTTTCACCCGGTTTTCGAGCAAAAAATTAACCACCCGGTTAATGTCTTCAATGCTGATAAATGAAAAATCCTTTGGAGAAAGGGTGATCAAAATCTGGTTTTCTTTCATAATAAAAATGGGCGGCAATTCAATTTTATGATCGATGGCGTGAATCACAGTTCCCGGTTCGTCGGGCGATAAAAACGATTTTACATACAACGGGATTCTCTTGTTGTGCAATGGTTTCATGGTTTTCGGATGAATAACCTGCGCACCTGAGTGGGTCATTTCCACTGCCTCACGGTACGACAAAGCGCTGATTTTTACAGTCCCGTCCATTTTTTTTGGGTCGGCGCTTAAAACACCCGGCACATCTTTCCATATCGTTACACTTTCGGCATTTAAAACATTTCCGAGAATTGCCGCTGTAAAATCGGAACCTTCGCGCCCCAAAGTGGTGGTTTGGTTGGTAATTGTTGAACCAATAAAACCTTGTGTGAGATAAAGTCGTTGTTTGTCGAAATCGAAAACTTCGTTTGCCAGTTCTTCCGTTAAACCCCAGTCAACATTGGCGTCGCGGTACATTTCATCGGTGCGCAGGCAGTTTCTGATATCAATCCATTGGTTGGCAATTCCCGTAAAATTCAGATAATCGCTAACAATTTGCGACGAAATCAACTCTCCAAAACATATAATCTGGTCGTACTCGTAATTATAATCGAACGAAGGCGATTTTTTTAGTTTGATTTCCAACTCCGCAAATTGTGCAAGAACTGTTTCAGGAGTTCCGTTATTTTCAAAAAGTTGATTTGTTATTTCGAGGTGATAGTTTTTAAACTGCTGAAAAATTTCCCATTTACGCTCGGCTTTTTCGAAATATGCCTTTACCAGTGTTTCGAGCAGATTGGTTATTTTTCCCATTGCCGAAACCACAACAACCATATTCCCTGGCTGGCTGTTAATGATTTTTGCAACATTTTTTACAGCTTCTGCATCTTTTACCGATGCGCCACCAAATTTATAAACCTTCATGTTTTTAACTTTTCAAAATTTCAGCAAAACTAAATCATTCCATTCAAATGAAGATGATATAAAGTCACAACTGTAAAAAACAGGTTTTATTTTAGATTTTTTTGGCTTGAATTTAATGCCTTCGGCATGAAATGATTATAGCAAATCGGAATCAGCCAGGTTCATAATGCCGAAGGCATGACATACATGACATAATAGAAAGCGACAGCGTCGCGATAATATTAGTAGAAAAATGTTGTTGACGTTCTTAAAAGGTGCAGCGCACCGTAACCTAAAAAATATTGCGGTGCGCTGCACCTTATTTTCATCATTCAACTCCCATTCTACAAATATTAGGGTGCGGTGCACCTACTCCCATAAAGTTATTTATTTTGAGGTTCGTTTCAAAAACCGTGGGGACATAGTAGCTGGAAATCGCCCTTTGATTTCAAACCTTATTAAAAAGGCTTAGAATGTTTTGATTTTATATTTTCAGTCTCAATTAAATGTAAAAATGATAGAAATTGGCTATTTTCGAAGTTCAACATAAACTAAAAATAAAATGAATATTTCATCGAAAGTAAAACTGAACAATGGCGTTGAAATGCCTTGGTTTGGATTGGGTGTTTTTATGTCGAAAGAAGGAGCAGAAGTTGAAAATGCCGTGAAAGTAGCTTTGCAAAACGGTTACCGGCACATTGATACCGCTGCCATTTATCAAAACGAACGGGGAGTTGGAAGAGCGATTATAGAAAGTGGCATTCCGCGCGAGGAGATTTTTATTACATCAAAAGTGTGGAATACCGACCAGGGTTACAAAACAACACTGGCTGTGTTCGAAGCAAGTCTTGAAAAGTTGCAGACCGATTATCTCGATTTGTACCTCATTCACTGGCCAAAGGGAAAACGTTCGGTTGAAAGCTGGAAAGCGCTGGAAGAAATTTACAAAAAAGGCCAGGTGAAAGCAATTGGGATCAGTAATTTCCTTGTTCACCACCTCGATGAATTTCTGCCAGAGTGTAAAATAATGCCTGCTGTAAACCAGTACGAATTTCACCCCGAGCTGCTGCAGCCTGATTTGCTGGAATACTGCAAAAAAAGAGGAATTCAGCCCGAAGCCTGGAGCCCGATGATGAAAGGCCGTGTTAACGATGTTCCCCTGATACAGGAACTGGCGGCCAAATACGGGAAAACCCCGGTTCATGTCGTGCTTCGTTGGGATATTCAGAAAGGAGTGGTTACCATCCCAAAATCTGTAACTCCCGAAAGGATCATTTCCAATGCTGATATTTTTGATTTTGAATTATCGGAAGAAGATATGGCCAAAATTGACAAACTCGATAAAAATGGCAGAATTGGCGGACATCCCGATTTTATAACGTTTTAATTTAAAACCAGCGCCAACTAAAACCAGCACCAGACTTCAGTCTGGTGATAATAATGAACCATAATGAAAAATCTATTCCTCTTTTTTCTGATTACCAACGCCTTTATCTTATCCGCCCAAATCCAAAAAAATAATAAAAGCACCCTGACCATCGAAAAAATAATGCAGGACCCAAAAACCTGGATCGGAACCTCACCCGATAATATCGTTTGGGGCGAACAGAATAACCTGATTTATTTCGACTGGAACCCTGAGCAGGACACGCTTTCTTCCCTTTATTCCTACAACCTGAAAACAAAAAAAACCGAAAAGGTTACTGTTGAGGAAAAGATAAAACTGCCCCGTAGCACAGGAGATTACAATGCCGGGAAAACCAAAAAGGTTTTTGTACGGGATGGAAATTTATACCTGTATGATATTCTTAAAGGAACCGAAAAACAACTGACCAACTGGCTCGAAAGGGCATCTTCACCAAAATTTGTATTAAACGATTCGGAGATTTCTTTTGTAAAAAACAATAACCTTTTTACCATTCATCCCGAAAGCGGTCTAATAAAACAGATCACCAATTTTGTTGAGGGGGAAGAAAAACCCGATCCGAAAAAAAACGATCAGGATGAGTGGCTGGAAAACCAGCAAATGCAACTTTTTGATGTGTTGAAACAGCGCGATGCAATGGATAAAGCCCACGAATTTCAACAGGAAAAGGAAAAAACGGTTCAGCCCGAAAAAATTTATCTTGGAAAAAAACGATTGGGAAATGTAACGCTCAGTGCAACCGGTAAATATGTGGTTTACACTGCTTTTTTGAGCGCCCAGGGAAACAAAACAACTTCAGTAACCCATTTTGTCACCGAATCGGGTTACACCGAAGAAAAAACCGGGCGCACAAAAGTAGGGAACGCCCAAAATCAGGTTGAAATGGGAATTTTCGATGTGGAAAGCAACAAAATCATCACAATAAAAACCGACCCGATTCCGGGGTTAAAAGACCAACCCGATTATTTAAAAGATTATCCCGGGCGGTTGCCCAAAGACAGTTCGGAGATAAAAAACAGGGCAATTAACCTGGCCGGGCCGATCTGGAATGAAACTCAAGATTTGGCGATAGTTGCGGCAATGTCGCACGACAACAAGGATCGCTGGATTTTACTGCTCGACCCTGCTACCGGAAATCTGGAAACACTCGACCGTCAGCGCGATGAGGCATGGATTGGCGGCCCCGGTATCGGCGGCTGGGGAATGTCGGCAGGAAATGTGGGCTGGATGCCTGATGGTAAATCGGTTTGGTTTCATTCCGAAGAATCGGGTTACTCGCACATCTATACGGTGAATACAGAAACCAAAGTGAAAAAAGCGCTTACCAGCGGCAGTTTTGAGGTTTCGGATGCTTTTATTTCGAAGGATAAAAAGTACTTCTGGTTCACTGCAAATAAAGTGCATCCCGGAGTTACCCATTTTTACAGAATGTCGGTTTGGGGAGGCGAACCAGTGCAAATTACTTCGATGGAAGGCGGTAATGAAGTTACCCTTTCAACGGATGAAAAATTTCTGGCTATCAGATTTTCAGCGGCAAACAAACCCTGGGAATTGTATTTGCAGGAAAATAAACCGGGCGCTGAACCAGTTCAGATTACACATTCAACAACCCCGGAGTTTGAAAAATACAACTGGCGGATTCCTGAATATGTAACTTTTAAAGCAGCCGACGGTGCAACCGTTCATGCCCGTTTGTACCGACCCGAAAAACCTGAAAAACAAGGCCCGGCAGTAATTTTTGTGCATGGTGCGGGCTACCTGCAAAATGCACATAAATGGTGGAGCAGCTATTTCCGGGAATACCAGTTTAACAATTTTCTTGTTGATAATGGTTACACGGTTTTGGATATCGACTATTGCGGAAGCGCCGGTTATGGCCGCGACTGGCGTACCGGAATTTACCGCAATATGGGTGGAAAAGACCTCTCTGACCATGTTGACGGCGCAAAAATGCTGGTTGAAAAATACGATGTTTCTCCCGGTAAAATTGGAATTTACGGCGGTTCGTACGGTGGTTTTATTACGTTGATGGCGATGTTTAAACATCCTGAAACATTTGCTGCCGGCGCTGCTTTGCGTTCGGTAACCGACTGGGCGCATTACAACCACGGCTACACCGCCAATATTCTGAATACCCCGGTTGAAGACAGCATTGCCTATCGCCGCAGTTCTCCCATTTATTTTGCCGATGGGTTGAAGGGCGCACTTTTGATGTGCCACGGAATGGTTGACGATAATGTACAATTTCAGGATATTGTTCGATTAACACAACGCCTTATCGAGTTGGGTAAGGAAAACTGGGAACTTGCTGTTTACCCGGTTGAATCACATGCTTTTCGTGAACCATCAAGCTGGGTGGATGAGTATAAACGGATTTTTAAGTTGTTTGAGGAAAATTTGAAGGAGTAAGCAAGATAATACTTCTAAAATTATTATAAATATTTTGAATCTGTATTATTTAATAATTTATTGCGTTTAAAAGTTTCGAGAACGATTGCTGATTTAGAAGGCAAAGCAAACGTACTTTTACATTTTATTTCAGAAAATAATAGTTACCGGGGTCGGGATCGGGAATGGTGGGGAGCATGAGTTTCATAGGGGATTTTAAATTAATGGGAAATGGTTCGGATTTAATTAGGAGTTAAACTTGAGATTGTGAACAGATTACTTATAAACCAAATATTAAATCATATATTGTTATATTTTTAAGCTTTTAAATTTTAAAGAAGAGAAAAAATGAGCAAATGGAAGAATTACAACATTTACACAAAAGTACGTGCCATACTTTCAGAGGTAGAATACCACAATCCAAAACACCATTTCGGTCGCCCGTTTTTGACAGCATATCAATTAGCTATTGAATTTGCAAATCATTATCCACAAGAATTTGCCAAGCTGGGGTATCAAGTTGGGGGTAAAGGTATTGGTGTACAATATAGTCTTGCTAAATATCTTGCTCGTCAACTGTCAGCCCGGATAAAATTAGATGAGATTACAGATATTGAGGGCGGTTTTCTCTCCAATCTTCATTTGGATAATATTGTCATAGATAAAGCAGGACAAAAAATTGTATCATCACTCACTAAAACTAAAATTGATTTATCAATGTTCCGTCTACTAAATTAAATATTAGATAATGACCGAACCACATAATGAAAGTTATTCTGATTTTACTATCCATTTAATTTCTTTCAATAAAATAATTTTCTAACTGGATCGGGGAAGTTGGGGCATAATAAATAAAGGAAGATATTAATAATAAACATGTTCACCCAAGAATGAAATTTTTATCACCCCTTGTTTGAGAGGGTTTTGCGTTCTTGGTTTTGGCAGGAATTATTTGTAATTTTTTAATTTATTTGTTTGTATAGTTAATTAAAACATACAAAATGAAAAACCTAACCTTTCTATTTTTACTGCTCCCAGTTTTACTGTCAGCTCAGGATTATTTAATTACTTTTTCCGGAACAGGAGAAAGTAGTACGGTGTCAACAGTTATTGTGGAAAACTTGACTCAGAATAAAAGCCTGACTTTGAGCGGAAGCGATATTCTGCATCTTAAAAGCACGATTACCGAAATTTCCGATTTAGTTTATAACCAGGCAGGAGGGATTAAATTTTATCCAAATCCGATGAAAGAATTTTCTGTTATGGAATTTGCCATGTCTGAAGAATGTAATGCCAAAGTGGAACTATTTGATATATTAGGAAGAAAATTGACACAAACCCAAAACTATATGAATCGCGGCAGACATTCCTACCGAATAACCGGACTTGGTAATGGAATGTATGTTCTGAAGGTAACCACATGCAATAATGTATACTCAGGAAAGCTGATAAGTGACAATGAAACAGATGGAATAGTTGCGATAACTTACCAAAATACAATTCTTGTTAAAGATAATTTGGTGAATACAAAAAGTGCCAATTCTGAAATAATAATGCAATATAACACAGGAGATGTATTGAAGTTTAATGCAACAAGTAGTGAAAATAAGTCTGTTAAAGTTGAAGTAATTTCACTAAGTAAAAACATTGAAATTCCATTTTATAATTGTACTGATCCGGATAAAAGAAATTATGCCATAATTAAAATCGGCACACAGGTTTGGATGGCCGAAAACTTGGCCTACCTACCTGCTGTTAGTTCTCCAACAACCGGTTCAACTACTATACCATATTACTACGTATCAGGTTACCTAGGCACCAATGTAGCAGCAGCAAAACAGCATGACAATTATACAACCTACGGGGTGTTTTATAACTGGCCAGCTGCCATGGCAGTTGCCGAAAGCAGCAGCACCAATCCCAGCAAGGTTCAGGGGGTTTGCCCAGAGGGGTGGCATTTGCCTAGCGATGACGAATGGAAACAACTGGAAATGGCACTGGGCATGACACAGGCACAGGCCGATACAACTGGTTGGCGTGGAACTTACGAGGGCAATCAGATGAAATCAACTAGCGGCTGGCTTTACAATGGTAATGGAACTAATACCAGTGGTTTTTCTGCGCTTCCGGTCGGCTACCGCGTCAGCAATGGAAATTTCCACTACTTTGGTCACCGCGGGTACTGGTGGAGTTCTTCTGAAACCATTTCAATTCGCGCCTGGAGTCGTTACCTGTACTACTATTACAGCAATGTATACCGGGCCGACAACCCCAAGGAGTGTGGTCTTTCAGTTCGTTGCGTGAGGGATTAGCCAAAGGAGCGAGCTTTAACTATTGCTTCTTTTAAACAGTGTTGTTTTTGAAAATATAGTAAAGTGAATTTTAATCACTTATTTATGTTAGATTACTATCGAATCTCACCAAAAAATAAGCCGGCCATAATATTATTTTGGTCTGTCCTCCCAGCACAGTCAAATGATGTGATCGAAACCAATTCCGAAAATTTTTCTTCGTTTTCTTTGAAGAATTGACGGAAACGATCAAACACTGCTTTCGTGGATTTACAAACAGAACCCATACTAACCAACGATACCCATTCCATAAAAACCGGTATTTGGTTTTGGATCCTTGTGGTTTTTCAACTTTTTCAAAGTTTTAAACTTTGGAAAAGTTCACCGATAGTTGTTTTAGTAGTGATTCAAAATAACAAGACAAAAAATTACTTTTTAGCCGATTTTTTGGGATTTAAAAATTCGAGCAGTTCGTTTTTGTCGGAACCAAGTGTCCGCAGGTTATTTCGGATAATAAATTCCGGAACCGGATCGATGTGGGATTGAAGAATAATATTTTATGCATTACGCAACTTCCGGGATAGAAACATTCGTTGCTGTCTTTCTAAAATCGTAGTTATTATAAATCCGGCTTAAATTATCGTTCGACGAGAGTAATTCGGTAATTGTTGGTGGAATCATCGGTTTTGTTTTGCTTTTTTTCAGTTGCCATCCCAGCCGTTTTAATTCCAATCTGAGCGTATTTTTATTAGTACAATATTTGAAAAATTCAGTTAAAGAAATTTTAAAAGACTCATTGGCCTCATTTTCATCAACACCATATCCATAAACTTCCAAAGGCGGACAATAAACAATAGTGGTATTGTCTTCCTTAAAAGTTATGAGATCCAATAAAACATCAAAACGATGAAATCTGATAGAAATTGATCCTGAAGCTTTTCCTTTCATTTTTGCCGGTATCTTTTTACTTCAACTTAAAAAGCTAAAGATGTTACGATTAGAGCAGAAATATTTACAATTACAGTACAATAATATGACAAAAATTAGACTAAAACAAAATTTTGACTTTGCTGCTTTCGTTGATAAGCAATCCTTCCCAATATTAACCAACGAATTTCCAGTTAAATAAAAACCGGTATTTGGTTTTGGTTCCTTCCGGTTTTTCAACATTGAGAAAGTTCGGTAACTCATCAATTTTTCATTTATGTTGTAGTACCTTACGGAAGAATTTGGCTGACAAATAAATCAGGATGCATTTCTGAAAATTTTGAGTAATTTTGATTTCTGTTAATAATTTTTAAAATGATTAATAATAATTCAGAATCATTGTCGGTTATTCGGGAAACTGCCCGCAGATTCCTGCCGGAATCAAAGGTATTACTATTTGGATCAAGAGCCAGAAAGGATTTTAATCAGGACAGTGATTATGATTTTCTTATTATTACTAAAGAAACCCTGAATATTTCAAAAAAGAGGATTCTCAAATCAATGATTAGAAAGGAACTGGCACGTTTTAAAATTCCTGCTGATATTCTCATTCAAAGTGAGGAAGAATTAAATTTAAAAAAGGAAATCACTGGTCATATTCTGAAACAGGTTCTAAAAGAAGGAGTTATGTTATGAACAAAGCTACCGGTGAATTCATAAAGCAATGGCTGGCAAAAGCCAATGAGGATTTGCTTGTGGTGGAACGTTTAACTGAAAATGAAATTATTGCAACTTCTTCAGTTTGTTTTCATTGCCAGCAGGCAGTTGAAAAGTTTCTGAAAGCATTTTTAATTGCCCACGAAACGGAAATTAAAAAAACACATAACATTGAATACCTGCTTTCTGAATGCTCGGACATTGACAAAGATTTCTCGGATATTGACCCAAAAGAATTAAGTGAGTTTGGAGTTGATGCCCGATACCCCGGAGATATGTATATTCCAGGAAAAGAAGAAACTTTGGAGTATAAAAAAATGGCCATGGAAATGAAAGAACTGGTGGAAAGCAAAATTTATAAAATACTGAAAACAAAGTGATTCATTTGCTACGTTTGTTCGCAATAGTCACCTGCTAACGGTTACCAAACTGAAAAAAATCAGATAAATCTTTAATTAGGAAGATCTTTTTTGGGCTTTCCAATTACTTCAGCAATTTAAGCGATTTTTTCAGTAAAAGACATTTTTTGCAGACAACCGATTTTTCAGCTTTTCCAAAGTTCATTACTTTGAAAAAGATTAATGACCAATACGATATAATTTCGAATGAAACAATTGCAAATGAAAAAGAGAACATGACATACCTATGAAAAAAGCCAAATTCGCATCCGTACTGTTTATCCTGCTTTCAACTGTATCCTATCTGTTTTGGCCGTTATCGTCAGAAAAATTCAAAATTGAAACCGATGCATCGGCGGCGGAGTTTAAAACAGCATTTTTAACCAAAAATGGTAATACTACTGAGCACGAACTGCCTAACATTCTTTTGATTATGGCAGATGATCTTGGCATGTCGGATCTGACTTTATATGGCGACGGGTATCCTGAAATTCAACTTTTCCAAAGTTTAAAACTTTGGAAAAGTTCAGTAACCATTGCGATAAAATAGATGCTAAAAAACAATTTGATTATGGATATAAACCGATAAAAAAAGAATTCCACCCCAATTATAAAACGAGATGGAATTTTTAATGAAATGCCGTTTAGTTTAATAAACATTATTGACGTTGTCAGGAGCTTCGCACGCTGACAAGTCTGCGATGCTTAACCTGTCAACGTCGATAGACTTGACAGCGTTAACTAAACGACATTAATTTTAGATTCTTTTTTATTCAGAATAAAACGGGTAATCGGTGTATCCATTTTCATCGGCGGAATAAAACAAATCCATTTTCAAATCCTGCGATAATGGCAGATTATTTTTCAACCTTGTAACAAGATCGGGATTATTTATAAAAGGCCGTCCAAAAGCGATAAAATCACCAAGTTTTTCCTGAAGGTCAGATTCTGCTTTTTCTGCTTCGTAACCTCCTGCAAGGATGATTGTGTTTTTAAAATTCTGACGAATAATTTTTTTAATTTTTAACGGTACTTCGGGAGCTCCCATTGCGGAATGATCAACCAGATGAATGTACGCAATTCCCAAATCATTCAGTTGCTTCGACAGATAATCATAAGTTTCGTCTATTTCATCATAATGCGGCATATCGCTGGCCACACCGTATGGAGATAAACGAATCCCGGTTTTTTCTTTCCCGATTGAACCTGCAACCAAAGCGGTAACTTCCAACACAAACCGGCATCGGTTTTCAATTGTCCCGCCGTAATTATCAGTGCGGATATTGCTGATTGGCGAAAGGAACTGTTCGAGCAAATAACCGTTTGCACCGTGCAGTTCCACTCCGTCGAAACCTGCCTCCATTGCATTTTTTGCAGCAGTAATAAATTCATTTTTTGTTTGTTTCA
>Ga0100400_1001451_pt1 | contig 16945 bp, 20 predicted proteins | sample CryGeymeta201524_FD_80420 | JGI IMG/M metagenome (GOLD analysis project Ga0100400, IMG submission 80420) | Groundwater microbial communities from Crystal Geyser aquifers in Utah, USA - Crystal Geyser metaG 2015-24 | ecosystem: Environmental > Aquatic > Deep subsurface > Groundwater | place: USA... | reverse complement strand
AGATTTTTTTAGGTAATAGGTTAGTTTCTCTAAAACTATTACTGATTACAGAGATTAAACTTCTTGATTACGGTGATTAAAGATAAAAATCACTGTAATCTCCTTTATAATCACTGTAATCATATGATATTTCAGGATAACTTAACTCTTACTTTTTTAGGAAGTGTCCCTGGTAATGCCCTACTCTCCCAGAAGGTTGCCCGACTAGTACCATCGGCGCTGAAAGGCTTAACGACCGTATTCGGAATGGGAACGGGTGTGACCCTTTCGCTATTGAATTACCAGGGACTCTATTATTATAAATTAAATAAAAAAAGAAGTCAAAAAAGTTTTATGCTTACCCATAAACCTCAATAACCGGTTCTGAGAACAGTCCGTAGGGTTTAAGATTATATCGTTGCGTCCATCTTTTCCCCGTAGTCACGAATTCTCCGGGACCAGTCCCTATATTTTCGGGTTCAGTCTGGTGTAACGGACCGAAAGAATTGCGCCGGCTTGAGAAGAGCTCAATTAATACCGAATTTTTTCCTGAAGTTAGAGCAGGAGTTACATCAAGTTCATAGGGCGGCCACAGTGCCGTGCCGCAATCCTGCATGTTAACCTTTACTTTAAAGCAAACACCTTTGAAATCAGGTAATCGTAGCACAGCTTTTTTTGGGACAGAGGGGATGTTAAAGTCTACATTATAGATTACGCTTCCCGAATAAAAAGGGAATCCTTGTTTTATCCAGTTTCCTTTTTTGAGTTGAAGAATCGGTTTTTTGATCACCGGTCTTATTCCATCCGTTAAATTTACCGCAAAGTTACCCAAAAGAAATATGCTTTCCAATCCATCGTATTCAGTGTAGTTAATCTTCATAATGATTTTATTTTTACCTTTCTTTAATAGTTGGGAATTTACGGGTATTTTTTGAATTGATTTGTCCACCCACCAGCCTGACTTTGAGTCAATGCCAAGTTCATCTTTGTTAATAAACATAGTGTATCTTCCGGGGGATTCTACCGCGAGTTCAATAAGCCCGCCAGGTATAAAATCGCAGTTAAATTTATAGATTAGTTCCACCGGGATAGATTTAGGATTTATGACTTTCTTCCTTGTCCAGGGCTGGCACATCTGACCGCCTCTTGGTGCTACGCCAAGAGATTTTCTTGCCATATCGTCGATTTTCAGAATTTCTTCTGGATAAGAGTATTTTTTGCCGCTTATCGTATATTCGTCAGGCATATCCAGCACTACAACATTGGGCTCACTTAAAATAATTGGATAGGATGATTTTTTTAATTTTATTATCTTTGAAGGTTTCCCCACAGGTTTTAGCTGAGGTAGATTCTTTTGTTTATTCTTTTTTACGACAATTATTGTGCTTCCATAGGCATAAAGCCTGGTATTTACGGTAATCCCTTTGGCATCTTTTTTGAAATCAGCTTGATAGGCCTTGCCGGTTAACGGATTCCATTCTTGGGCATATCCGGTAAAAGGAAGGTGGATTGAAACGGTATTGTATTCTTTATTGCCGGTATTGCACACAAAAAGATAGTATTTTGATTCATCCTCTCTGAGCATAAAGTTAGTGGTTTTTATTTCCCTGCCTTGTTTATCTTTTATGGAAATAATTTTTGTGCTGTCTGAAACCACTTTTAAAACAGCATCTTTTGAAAATTTTATCTTTTTGTCACCAATTAGCGAGGCTAAAAGCCTCGCACTACCTTTGATCTTACGTAGCGAGGCTAAAAGCCTCGCACTACATTTGGTTCTGTGTAGTGCGAACCTTTCAGGTTCGCTTAATTGCTTTCCATCAACAAATTCAGCAACCGGCTCAACAAAAAAAACTTCTCCTCCCGCATCTGTAAATTTTTTAAGCAACCTGAGAGTCGTTTTTCTAATTGTTACCATTGGCGGAACAAGAACTGTTTTATATTCCATTTTGCCAACTTTGAAAACCGGCTCTTTAGCCTTTTTAACCTCGGCATATTTTGCAATGAACTCTTCATCTCCATAGTCAAAGTCAATGTTATTTTCCAGCAGCCAAGTTCTTATAGATGGAAGAGAATTTTCCAGGAATTGCGCATCCTTTGAATCCCCGCAATTTGTGCGGTATTTCATCCACATACTTTCAATGGGATGAATTATCAGAAGATTTTTAATCGGCTTCCCTTGAGTAGTTATTGCATTTACTCTTGAGAAATAGTCCTCAACTTTGCTGTATTCCTGCCACCAGGGTGATTGATAGAAGATGGAGGCGGGATAATCTCTTTTTGCTGCCTGCTTCATCGTATACCAGGATAGATGCTGACATCTGAGATTTATTCCCATCGCCGCTTGCCAGTCACCAACCATCTTATGCTCTTGAAAAGTAAATCCCCATCCGGTGCATCCGTATAATTCCGAAAGCACCCATTTTTTAGCCATTTGGTTTGCCACTGAGGTGCACTGCTTTGCCGTTTCATACTCCCAGTTATGTGCGGTCAAAATATCAATGCCGGGAGCCTGCATATATTCATAAAACCTCATTGCCGCTCCCACAACACTGGTTTGGCTCATCAGAGACCTTTCGCATAGTACGTGACCGGTGAACAACAGGGAATTTTTTTTACACCAATCTCCGATGAGTTTGGCAAATGAACCGACAAACAGTTTTGTTTTTAAAAGATGATAATGATATCTTGCGGTATATTCCTTTTGCTCCTTTAGGTCAAAAAACAATTCAGGAAGATGGTCTTTTATCTCATATCCAAATGTTTTCCTGAAAATTTGAGCGAATTTATCGGTCCAGGGTATGCCTACTTTAAGCGTGCTTTGGTCAGATTGCAATACCGCACATACCGTCCCATGATTAGGTTCATCGGTAAATATACCGGGGATGGTTTTTCCAAATTCTTTTCCGCAATGCTTTTTGTAGGCCTCAAAGGTTACCTTTATAAACTGCTTTACCGCATCCTCAGAGAGTGTATCAAGATAAGTGTAGCCATTATACCAGGAACTGCATTCTGCAATCTCAGGAATAAAAGTAAGCAATTTATACCCTTTCTTTTCTCTGATATTTTTAGATAAGGGAGCGGAAATGTCTTCAATTACACCGTTTTTAATGCGGACATAATATGTTCTAATACCTTTATTGAGCAAACGAGAGTCTTTTCTGTCAAGCACATAAGCGGTTAAACGACGCTGTCTGTATTTGGGATTTTTTGTTACGATACCGCCGGCAGCGCCTGACGGCCATCTGTCTTCATCATAAAGCCACATCTCCCCACCCGTTTTTTTTGCCTCATCCACGCATGCATTTATCATCTTAAACCATTCCTCAGAAAGATATTTTGTGCCAAGTCCGACCCGGGAATGCATAAACCCACCCGCAAAGCCCATTTTTCTCAAAATTCTAACCTGGTGTCTTAATTCTTGTTCTTCAAGTTTCCCGTTCCACGCCCAGAATGGCTTGCCCCGATATTGCACCGAAGGACTGGCAAAATTTTTTTCAATACTCATAATTATTCTCCTGATTTTAACTTCCCCAAACCAATTTTTACCTACTTTAAATACCATTCTACTTAAATTACTTATAGCGGTATGCTGTGTACTGAGTAAACAGTGTCTTTGGTGGCCATTGACCGGTCTTGCCCCACCATTCCACATGACCGTCAATATAGAGAAAATTCAGTCCACCAGAGTGCCGATAGGAGAGCACATTAGCATATCCATAGGTCATAGAACGGCCAAGGGTTTCGCCCAGAATAATCGTTTGTCCTGATGCTTGGGATAGTCGATACTGTTTACCCCAAGTAGGTATTTCGTATCCAAAAGCAGCATTCCATCCATAGCCAGGCCAATACTCCTTAGAGCCGCTGGGACATACAGCGAGCGTCCCTTTGGGCAGGTTTTGTCCCCAAAAATAGTTGGCACTTGGGTCAAGCCCAGTGTAAGGAGCAAGTAAATTTATCCAAGTCCTATAGAAGGGAGTTCCTTCCTCTATACAAAAGGGTATCCATTCATCATTATCCTGAAGATACATCGTAAAGGCTAAACCCCACTGCCTCAAATTACTCATACAGACCGCCTGCCTCGCCTTTTCCCTTGCTTGAGAAAGAGCCGGTAATAGCATTGCCGCCAGAATGGCAATAATTGCTATTACCACCAAAAGCTCGATTAAGGTAAAACCCTTTGTGTCTAGTCCACACATATTGGCGTTTTTTACTCGCCAACAAGTGTGTTCCCAAAACCTTTTTAAACATCCTCTTAAATGTTCTCTTAATCATTTTAACTCATTCCTCCTTTTTTCATTACTGCTTTTTTACCAGGAGACTTTGCCTTGCTGCTCCTTACCCTTTTTGGCGGTGGAGCACAGGAAGAACGTTCAATCAACTGGTTCTCAAGAATAATTTTTTCAGCATTACCGTTTTCTCCCGTAATCCTGCGAAGAAGTAACTCGCCAGCCTTTCTGCCCATCTCATATATGGGTTGATGAATGGTGGTAAGGGGAGGAATGAGAGAAGCAGTGAAAAATAAATTGTCGTAGCCAACCAACGATAAATCCTCTGGAATATTGAGCCCCAGCTGGTGACAGGTACGATAAACACCAAGAGCAAGCGGGTCATTACAAGCAAAGATTGCCGTTGGTGGTGTTTTCAGGAGAAGAAGTTCTAATGCATTTTGATAGCCACAACCCTCAGCCTCTAATTCAAGGTGACCGCTTTTTATCATTGAACGGTCAAAAGGAAGATTAAACTCAGTTAGGGCTCTCCGGTAACCTGCTAATCTTTCCCGAACACTGCTGACCTCTTGCCCAAAGATAAAAGCGATGCGGCGGTGTCCCAGTTTGAGAAGGTATTGTGTAGCCATATAGCTGCCTTTTTCATTATCGGAGGCAACATAATCAACCGAAAAACCTGTTATCTTCTGGTCAATAAAGACGAGAGGAACATTTTTCGCCAGTAGTTCTTTCAGGCTCTCATTTGCAGAAGAGGTTCGATTGATTGACACCGGAATCATAATGATGCCATCAATTCCCCTCTCTCTGAATTCAATGAGAGTCTGACGCTCTTTCTCGGCATTGCCTTCACTAATACTGATTATTAAGTGGTAGCCAAAACCACTCAAGACATTTTCAATACCCCGGAAAATTTCCAGCAGGAAAGGATTGCTCATACCACCGGTGAAGATAACCCCGACCAACTTATTATTTTTCTTTTTTTCTCCAGAGGTTACAAATGTGCCTTTACCCGGCGTTCCTCTCAGGAGTCCCTCGGCAATCAAATCGGAGATAGTGCGCCTGACAGTAATGGTACTCACCTGATAACAAGCGCAAAGCTCAGCCGTTGAAGGAATTTCCTCACCAGTTTTAAATTGACCCTGTTTAATTTTCTCCTGAATTATATTCTTAAGTTGCTGATGAAGGGGCATTGCGCTTGTTTTATCTAATTTTTTCATAACTTTATATACCTTTATATATAAATTATACCAAATAAAAAAATTACTGTCAAGAAAACTTAGCTTAAATCATAAAATGAGTAAAATTCCTATAAGGATTCAAGTGGAGATAGAGAGAATCGAACTCTCAACCTCCTGCGTGCAAGGCAGGCGCTCTCCCGATTGAGCTATATCCCCAAGTTTCTGTTTATAATACTCTATATTTTTTTTAGTGTCAATCAATTTGATAAACAAGGCAGATATAAAGTATAATTGTTTTAAAAAAGGAGGGATTAATAAATGGCGATAAAAAAGATTAAGGATGTTGTTTGCAGAAAAAAAATGACTGCAGAGGAAGCAAAGGAAAAAGCAGAGCACAATAAAATCATCTATTATTTCTGCAGTAAAAGGTGCGAAGAAAAATTTCTCAAAGCGCCGGAGAACTACCTTAAGTTGGTGGGGTAGGGTAGATGAGAGGGGAATAAAAAATGAATAGAAAAGAAGATTTTGCCGGAAAGGATACCTGGAGAATTTTTAGAATTATGGCTGAGTTTGTGGAAGGATTCGAGACTCTCTCTAATTTGGGTCCGGCGGTGGCGATTTTTGGTTCTGCCCGAGCGAAGAAGAGCAATAAATTCTATCAAAAAGCAGAAAAATTATCCCGGCTTTTGGTAAAGGAAGGGTACGCTGTAGTTACCGGTGCGGGTCCCGGCATTATGGAGGCGGCTAATAAGGGAGCATCAGAGGCCGGCGGAAAATCAGTGGGGTTGAATATTGAACTTCCTATGGAACAGGCATCTAATCCTTATGTTAAAACGCTTCTCACTTTTCATTATTTTTTCTGCCGGAAAGTAATGTTTGTAAAGTATGCCCGGGCTTTCTTCGTTTTTCCGGGAGGGTTTGGAACTCTTGATGAATTTTTTGAATCAACGGAACTTATCCAAACGAAAATAATTGAACCATTTCCGGTAATTCTGTTCGGAAAGAAATATTGGCAGGAATTATTTCGTTGGTTTGAGGAAACATTAATAATTAATGATTATATCCGCGTAAAGGATATGGAAATTTTTCATATCGTGGAAGAACCCCAGGAAGCAATAAAAATTCTAAAAAACTTCTATCAGTGATTCCCCCCAAACCATCCTCTTTCTTCCAATTCGGTAATATTGCCCGGGAAAGATTTCGTAATTATTTCCAGAACGCATTTCATTAAAGAAACAGCCCACATATCAGGGATGCCCTTGATGATAGCGGTTCGTTTTTTTTCACTCCCGTCAATCTCCTTGTTGATTTTATCTACAATAGAATTCAAATGTCCGGAAATTAGATTGACGGTTTTAGTTTTATTCTTGTAGGTATATTCTAATGCCCGCAGATTATATTTTTGAAATAGCATTTGAAGATAATTAATCTGCTGCTCTTCAAAACCTTCAAATTGCTTATTGAGCAGAGCGGAGGGAGTAATAATCAGAGGTTTTTCCATAATCATTTTTCCTTCTCTTACTTCAATTAAGGTATCCTTGATTAATTCGGTGGCGAGATAATAGTCAATATCGGTGGGAGAAAAAGTAAATAAAGTTTGTTTTACGGGTCTTAGGATTTCCGTTTTTTTTAACGCCTCTTCAAATTTTTTATATTTATCCATCTCCTTTCAACTCCCTTAAGTAAGAAGTAGCATATTCTAAACTTTGTGCGAAATTTCTTTGAACGAAACTGACGCTCCGCCTCGCCCTCGCTTCCGACGGCGATTTTTTCGGCGGGCTTAATTATTTCCTCCAATTTTTACTGCCTCCTCAACCGCATCAGATATATATTTTGATATCCAATCATATCTTTCTTTACTGTTAGCTCCTGACGGATTATAACATTTCACTATCGCAGACAACTTTTTCCCACTATCGCCGTAAGTTATGTAATCAAATGGGTTTTCTCCCTTTTCGGAAATATAACCATCTTGATTTTTTAAGCCGTAGATATGTATTCCCACTACACCCATATCAGCATTCCATGACTCTACTATTTCATAATTTATCCATTTCCGGTTTGCAGTTTTATTCCCAACGAGAACTACTGTGCATGAGCGATATTTCATTTGCTCTTTTATCCATTTTTTAATCGCATCATCACCACCTCTTGTGATTGTTTCCCAATCATTATCAGGCGCCGGCTTGTTTCCTTCAATGGCGCCAATACTGCGAACTGTTGAGGCGCGCCAAGAATCGGGTGCATAATGAAAGCTATAAAATACTTGTCTTTTTGTTGCCATAATTTAATTGAGTAAATATGTTACTAATAACATAATTCCAACCAGCGGTAGGTAAAAAAACAAAAGTGTTTCTGAAAACATCGAACATATCCAACTATTTCTCTTGTCTTTTTTATACTCACTTGTATCCATAGAAAAATCGATCTCTTTTTCGTCTAACTTTCTAACATGATTGTATAAAGCCCTAAATAATCGCTCTTGCGAAAGGAAGTAGCCATCCAAAATCCAAAAAATAATAGCTGGAAAATAAACAACGAAAATGTAATTATGATTTGCGTCTTTTACAAACAAAGCGAAAAGCGCGGCAATTAGTGTTATTGTCCACCCTCTCAAGAAAAATAAATTGCCAGCCATTCGATTGATGACCCCTTGAATGAACTCGAGATGCTTTCTTTTATTCTCCATGAAAAAAAAGGTTAAATTATTCTTACTTCAAAACTATTTGTCCGCGCTTCTTTTTTCAGTAAGTCCAGGGTTTTCCTCTGCGTTACACTGAGTTCCTCTAAATCAAAATAATTTTCTATTGTCAATTTCAAAACAGGTTTCGGATTATAATTTCTGTCATCAATTTTTACATCTTCTAAATTTGTAAATAAAATCATTTTTAATAATCCGTCTTTTATATCTTCCAAAGACGGCAGAGAATTATTTTTGCTGTGCTTGCCTTCAATTAGAAAAACATTATTTCCTTTGACTTCGGCTTCGTCCGAAGTAAAATAATAATAACCGCCTAAATAATTTTGTATTGTAATTATTGCTTTTGTTCCCGATAAATTTTCTTTTGGCTGAATGGGGAAATTAAAGCAATCTATAATTCTGTTTGTAAAACCAAAAAATACCCATTAAAATGATGTTTAATTTTGAAAATACCAAAACTCTGTAATTCTCTCTTTGAGAATACCTCCTCCAACTTTTTGCGAGTATTCTGCTCGTGCTCTTCATTATGGCAAGGCAGAACAAAATTTAAGGTATCGTCTTTTATTTCCGGATATTTTTTGGAGTTAAGGATATTTCCTTCTGCTTTTACCTCGGTCATAATTCTAAATCTTAGTTTCACAGAAGATTTTTCCACATTACGTACTTTACTAAAACTTTGCTGTTGCGATAAAATGGAAATGATGGTCTGTTTTAACTCATCAGAAATTTCTTTTCCACTGCCCCTTAATTGCTCTTCCAATACTTGCTGAAAAGATTGACTGATGAGATTTTCTATACTAATGGTTTCAAAAAAACTTCCATAAACTAGACAAATTTTTGCGTGTTGTTTCTTCCTTCCTCTCACAAGATAAAATACATCTCTTATGGGCAAGGAGAATATGTCATTACCTGCTTTTTCCATCTGCTGTTTAATAATACTGCTTTCCCCAGTAATGATTTCCTCAATTTTTTTGCTTCTTGACGGAATGGTTGAATTAAAAGATGAAACCGTGTAAGAATCGCTGTCTTTCAGTTCAATCAGTTCTCCACCTGTGAATATTTTTCTGTCTTTATTAACACGAATAGCCAAATCAGGAAATACTCCTTTATTTTTACAGGACAACAACTTTCGGTCAAAATGGAATTGGTCTAACTTTTTAAGCCTCTTAAAAAGTTCTTTCTGTTGAACTAACGAATAAAAGAAATGATAGATAGAATAAATCATAATTTGAATAATTTAAGTTCTTCTTTCTTTTTTGGAACAGAAAAAACAGAATCAACATACCATATCTCTTTTAAGTTTTCTGTATAAATATATTCTTTATAAAACCTAAGCGCATTGTCGGCTCCGCTCATTTCCGCTAAACGGTGCTTGATACCCCTTACATTGTCCAAATCAATTTCAATTCCAATGGATTTTCTTCCCAATTGTTCAGCCACGACCAATGCAGTTCCGGTTCCAGCAAAAGGATCTAGCACGGTATCGCCTATTTTAGTAGATGAAAGGATTATCCTTAACAGCAATGCTATCGGAGATTGTTGTTTATGGAATCGTTCACCATTTTCTTTTCTAATAGCTTCATCTCCCGCAAAATAACCAGAAGTTAACTCTCTTATATCGTCCCAAACATCAGTTAAATAAACGCCATTTTCTCGTTCGTATTTATAATTTGGCGGTAATGGTGGAAAAATACGTAAACGATTAAAAACTCTCGGTCTATTCCCTTTAGTAGCAAAACCAATTACCTGATAATGCTTGCCGAGCTTGTTAGTGCAGGGAACAGCGGAGGTTTTTTTCTTCCAAATAATGAGATTTTGCAATGACCAGCCGGTTTCGCGAAGACACTCCAAGACAAATTCAGTATTCTTTTCTCGTTGCATAAAATAAATAGCGCCACCGTTAGAAGTGATTCCAAAAACATCTTTACAAACATCTTTCATCATCTGCCAATATTTATCTTCGGGCAAATTATCATTCCATGAATTGTATTCTTTGTCCTGATTAAAAGGTGGGTCTAAAAAAGTCAGATCAACCCCTTGCGGGATTTTTTCCCTTGAAAGATATTTTAAGCAATCTCCGTGTATGATTTTGTAATTATTCATAGTTTTCCCATTCTGATTGTTTTCTATCTAAATCAAGATATTTTTCCAAATAAGACAAAAATCCTTTATCGGAAAGCAATTGTTCTGCAGATGCAATCAGATTACTTCCTTCGTTTTTGTTCAAAACCCATTCTGACTCCCAAAATCTTGGCATATCTGAAGGGATATTCAGTTCTGATAATATGACATTAACAGTGGTTATAAAAGATGTCCTTTTCGTGTGATTGTGTGTTGCTTTTATGGCAAAAAGAATTTGTTTTTGTCTCAATTGAGATAGTAAAATTTTAAAGTTGTATTTATTTCCTTTAAAGATTTTCTTCATATCTATTATAAAAATTATACTACTTTTTTTGCTTTTACATCAACTTTTGAAGCTTCGCGAACTTCCTTAGGGATTGAGCGATAATTGAATTTGCCCTTTTGAAAAATAATAATGTTTTCCAGCAAATTATCAGGATAAAAATACATCGGATAAGGGTTTTGAAGCATTACCCCGCTACGACGACTAATTCTTAAATAACCATCTGGCTTTTTCCAAATAATTCTATCTCTGTATCTAAAACTGGCTTCTTGAAAAATTTTTGTCGCGTCAGCAACAATAGGAAATTTTTCACCGTTTATCAACATGTCGTCAATATTTAAAACAGCGATTCTTCCTTCTTGGAGAATCCTGTAAGTTTCCCGTGCAAATCGTCTCAAAACACCAAGGTATTGCCCGTAGTTCTTAAATAATCCTTTATAGTCAAACGGTGCATTAAAATACGGAGGCGAAGTAACCATTAAATGGACACTTCCATCAGGAATTTCTTCCATAGTCATACAATTTCCAATTATCAGTTTGTGGATTGTTGCCATGTTATTTTTATAATTAATACATTGTGGAGCGGGAGGGAGTTGGCGCCTCCGCTTCGCTCCGGTCGGCCCCCCGCCTATTCGTTACTCTTATTCATCGTAACTAACAGGGTCTCCTCACTGTGTTCGTCGGTCAGGGTGCTCACTGACTCGCACCCGACGCTATCTCGTGCTCCTTACTCGTCGCACAGCGTCCCTTTCAAATCCCTTACATAAGTGGTGGAGCGGGAGGGAGTTGAACCCTCATCTCTGGAGTGCGATTCCAGTATTCTCCCATTGAACTACTGCCCCTTTCAACGCTAAATTATAGCAAAATTAAAGGATTGTGGCAACTAATTTTTTCTCATTAGTGGCCTATTTCAGAACTTAGCCCCCTCACCTCCATCCTCTCCCCTTGGGGAGAGGAAACATAGATGAGGGGGAACTTTGAAATTCCATACAATAAATTAATTGTGTTAGGTATTGAACTCGAACATAGTCCAGTCATTGCGAGGCATAGCCGAAGCAATCCCCTCTATGAGATTGCGGAGTTTATCCCGAGCGAGATTGCTTCGCTGACGCTCGCAATGACAAACGAGGGACCTCGCTCGCAATGACATGCAAATATTACGTCACCGTATTTATGAAACCACCTATTGGCATAATATCCCCCTCTTTTTTAAATCTTCCCCTTTTACCGTTAAAGAAATTTTTCTTTCATTCTCATTAATGAAGGAAAGTTCAATTTTTAAATATTCTTCGGGAAGAAAATTCTTCGCTTTCTCGGCCCATTCAATGATTACTACCCCTTTGCCGGAGAAATATTCCTCGTAGCCAAGAGTGTTTAGTTCCTCTGCTCTTTTTAAGCGGTAAAGGTCAAAATGAAAAAGAGGGATTTTACCCGAATACTCTTTGACCAAGACAAAAGACGGGCTTCTTACCAGATTCCTTTTAATTCCTAACCCCTGGGCAATTCCTTTACTAAAAACAGTCTTGCCGGTCCCCAGTTCTCCGATGAGCGCAACCGTATCTCCCGGAAGAAGCAATTTTCCAATTTTTTTCCCCAATCTTTTGGTTTCTCCCGGGCTCTTACTAATTAGAATCAATGCCCTTTTCTCCATTAGCGATATCTTACTTTCAAAAAGTAATTCCTGTCAAACACTTGCAATTGATAACTATCTTATGTTATAATCACTTTTTAAATAAACGCAAGGAAAAAGGGGAAAGTAGGAAGATGAAAAAAATTAATAATTTAAATGCATAGGAATTTCCTTTTTTGGCGAACCTGAAAGGTTCGCACTACGTAGAACTAAGATGTAGTGCGAGGCTTTTAGCCTCGCTAATTTATTGTATGGAATTTCAAAGTTCCCCCTCATCTATGTTTCCTCTCCCCAAGGGGAGAGGATGGAGGTGAGGGGGCTAAGTTCTATAAATTTTTCGTTTTTCCCTATTTGTTTTCCATTTTCCCTTAAATACATAAAGATTATGCAAGCGGCAGTTTTAGAAGAAAAAGAAAAATTAGAACTAAAAGACATCCCCAAACCTATTCCGGAAGAAGGGGAGATTCTTATTGAGGTAAAATCCTGCGCCATTTGCGGAACGGATATCAAAGTTTTTCATCATGGACATAAGCATATTCATTTTCCCCGGGTAACCGGTCATGAAGTAAGCGGGATTATCGTTGCTCTCGGTAAGAATGTAGAAGAATATCAGAAGGGGGAAAGGGTAGCGGTAGCTCCGGCTATTCCTTGCGGAAAATGCTATTATTGCCGTCGGGGAATCGAGGCGATGTGCGAGAATCTTACCGCCATAGGATATCATTATGATGGGGGATTTGCTCAATTTATGAAGGTTCCCCGATTGGCAGTGAGCAATGGCTGTGTTAATCCTATCCCGGAAAATCTTTCTTTCCAGGAGGCATCTTTGGCTGAGCCTTTAGCCTGTGTCATTAATGGTCAGGAGTTGTCAAAAACAGGGTTAGGTGATACCGTAGCAATTATTGGCGCTGGCCCGATTGGCTGTTTCCATGCCGAATTGGCAAGGATAAAAGGGGCAAAGAAGGTAATTTTAGTTGAGATTTCTTCTGCGCGTCTGGAAAAAGCAAAATTTACCGGAAGTGATGTTTACATTAATTCTGGTAAGGAGAATTTACCGCAACGAGTACTTGAGGAGACCAAAGGTAGGGGGGCGGATAAGGTAATAGTTGCGGTTGGCTCCAAAAAAGCACAGGAAGATTCTTTAAAAATTGTTGCCAAATGCGGGATACTAAATTTTTTTGGCGGATTGCCCAAAGAAGATACTATCATTAATTTTGACAGCAACCTTCTTCATTATGGGGAATTCTATGTGGTAGGAACCCATGGTTCTGCGCCAAGGCATAACCAACTTGCTCTGGATATTTTAGCCGCGGGAAAAATTGATGCGAAGGCGTATATTACTGAAAAATTTTGTTTAAGCGAAATTAAAAAAGGTTTAAAGATGGCTGAAGACAAAAAAGGTTTAAAGATAATCATTCAACCATAAGAAAAGCACAGATAAAACAATGTAACCACGAATTTATCGAATTATACGAATTAAAAAGTAATAAAGCAAAAGTCCTTAATTAGAGAAATTCGCGTAATTCGTGGTTAAAAAAGTTATGGAAATAAAAAAAGAAGAAGCGGTTTTTCTCCTCAAAAAGATGATGCAAATCAGGCAGTTTGAGGACAAAATCTGGGAACTCCTTAGCAAGAATATCGCCCAGGGAGGCTCTCATCTCTACGCCGGAGAAGAGGCGGTAGCGGTGGGGGCAATCTCGGTTTTAAATCCGGATGATTACATTACCTCTACCCATCGGGGTCATGGTCATGCGATTGCCAAGGCCGGCAAATTGCCTGAATTAATGGCTGAGATTCTGGGAAAAGCAACCGGGGTTTGCAAAGGAAAAGGAGGCTCTCTTCATCTCGCCGACCTTTCCCAGGGTAATCTGGGCGCCAATGGAGTAGTGGGAGGGAGCCTTGGAATTGCCACCGGAGCAGGCCTTTCCATTAAATTAAGAGGAACCAAACAACTGGTAGTTTGCTTTTTTGGTGATGGGGCAACTAACCAGGGAATCTTTCACGAATCCTTGAATATGGCGGCTAAATGGTCCCTGCCGGTAGTTTACCTTTGCGAAAATAATCTTTATGGAATGTCGGTTTCGGTAAAAAGGGCATCAGCAGTAGAGGATTTAACCAAAAAGGCGTTGGCCTATGATATGCCCTCTGAGAATATAGATGGAATGGATATTCTGGCGGTAAGAAAAACAGTAAGGAAATGGGTGGATTTTGCCCGGGACGGAAAAGGCCCGAGTTTTATCGTTTGCGATAGCTATCGTTACTATGGACACAGTAGAAGCGATGCTAAGGTTTATCGCACTCGCGAGGAGGAAAAGTTTTGGAAAGGGAGGGACCCCATTATTCTTTTTGGTAAAAAGTTGATTGAAGAAAATATCCTGCAGGAAGAGGAAATAAAAGGTTTGGAGAGCGAAGTTTTTGATGAGATTGAGCAGGCCACAAAATTCGCTATGGAAAGTCCTTTACCGAAACCGGAAGCTTTATACGAGGATTTGTATGTCTAAATATAACGTAATAAATATTAGCACATCATATGATTACAGTGATTATAAAAGAGATTACAGTGATAAAATTAAAATCAAGTTCTTTAATCACCGTAATCATTGTTAAAAATCTCTGTAATCAATAATTTTATATAAAATGAGAGAGATTACTTATCGGCAGGCATTAAACGAAGCATTAGTTGAAGAGATGGAAAGAGACGAGAGAGTATTCCTGATGGGAGAGGACGTTGGCCCCTATGGCGGAGCATACGGAGTTAGCAAAGGGCTGATTGAGAAATTTGGGGAAGAGCGTGTAAGGGATACCGCCATCTCGGAAGCCGCAATTATTGGCGCGGGGCTCGGAGCGGCGATGACCGGGATGCGGCCCATTGTTGAGATTATGTACATTGATTTTATTGGAATCTGTATGGGCCAGATCAATAATCAGGTGGCCAAAGTTAGGTATATGTTCGGAGGAAAGACAAAAGTTCCTTTAGTGATTAGGACTGAAGGAGGAACGGGGAGAACTCTCGGCGCTCATCACTCCCAAAGTTTGGAGTCTTGGTTTATCCATATACCGGGAATAAAGGTGGTAATGCCGGCTACTCCTTATGATGCCAAAGGACTCCTTAAAACTTCTATCCGTGATGATAATCCCATTCTCTTCATTGAGCATAAAATGCTTTACAATCGCAAAGGAGAAGTTCCTGAAAGTGAGTATTTAGTTCCCGTCGGAGAAGCTGAAGTGAAACGGGAAGGTTCTGGTGTTACTCTGATCACTTATTCGCAAATGCTTTTTTATTGTCTGGAGGCAGCAGAAGAACTGGAAAAACAAGGAATTAGCGTTGAAATAATTGACCTTCGGACTCTTCTCCCTTTGGACATTCAGACCATTGTTGAATCGGTAAAGAAGACTAATCGGGCGATAATTGTGGAGGAAGATTGCAAAACCGGAGGAACGGGAGCGGAGATTGGGATGCAAATTATGGAGAATGCTTTTGATCACCTTGACGCTCCAATTAAAAGGGTGGCCGGAGCAGACGTTCCGATGCCTAAAAGTCCGAATTTAGAGAAATTAGCCATTCCCAGCAAAGAAGATATTATCAAAGCGGTAAAAGAGATTCTAGGGAAATGATTAAAGAAATTATTATGCCCAAACTTGGGGAGACCATGGAAGAAGGGTATCTCCTCAACTGGTTAAAAAAAGAAGGTGAAAAGGTAACTAAGGGAGAACCGCTTTTTGAGGTGAGCAGCGATAAGACAAATTTTGAGGTAGAAGCAGAGAAGGATGGCTACTTAAGGAAAATTCTTGTCCAACCGACAGAGACGCCGATTCCGGTGACTAAGGTAATTGGCTATCTATCAGACAGCGTGACCGAAGAATTACCCGAGACAAAGTCCGAAGGAGAAGTAAAAAAAGAGAATAAAGAGCGGATATCTATTTCTCCTTTAGCGAAAAGATTGGCTAAGGAGAAAGGTATTGACCTTACCAAAATTAAAGGCACTGGAGCCGGTGGAAGGATTGAAAAGGATGATCTTCTAAAGATTAGCCTGGGAAATGGAGATGAGGAGTTTGAAAGAAAATCCTTAACCGGAACAAGAAAAATTATTGCCCGGCGAATGTCAGAAAGCAAGAAAAATATTCCTCATTATTATCTCCAAGCCGAGATTGAGATGGAAGCAATCACTAAGTTAAAAGAAGAACAAAAATTTTCCTATACTGATTTTATTCTCCGAGCCTCGGCCAAGGCTTTGAGTGACTTTCCTTTAATGAATGCCATAATTATCGGCGAAGAGGCTAAGATCTATAAAAAAATTAATATTGGTTTGGCAATTTTAGGTAAAAAAGGACTTCTGGTCCCGGTGATTAGGAACCTGGAAAAAAAGAGTTTAGCCCAAATTAGTCAGGAGAGGATTTCTTTTAAAGAGAAAGCAGAACAGGATAAACTATCCCCCGATGATCTTAGAGGGGGAACATTTACCATTTCAAATTTAGGAGTGTTGGGAGTGGATAATTTTGCCGCCATTATCAATCCTCCGGAGGTTGGGATTTTAGCTTTAGGAAAGATTAAAGAAATCCCGGTTGTGGCTGAAGGAAAAATTCAAATAAAAAAGGTAATGAGGGTGACTCTCTCAGCTGACCATCGGCTGATTGATGGCGCTTATAGTGCGCAATTTCTAAACCGGATAAAAGAAATACTGGAGAATCCCAAAGAATAAATAAAATGAAACCACGAATTTCTCGAATTTCACGAATTAAAACTTTTGACAGGATTAACAGATTAAAATCAGGATTATAAAAATAAAATCCTGACAAATCTCCGGTCAGAGAATCTTTATTATTGTTTTT
>Ga0100400_1001446_pt1 | contig 16964 bp, 16 predicted proteins | sample CryGeymeta201524_FD_80420 | JGI IMG/M metagenome (GOLD analysis project Ga0100400, IMG submission 80420) | Groundwater microbial communities from Crystal Geyser aquifers in Utah, USA - Crystal Geyser metaG 2015-24 | ecosystem: Environmental > Aquatic > Deep subsurface > Groundwater | place: USA... | reverse complement strand
CGCCATGGACGGCTCGCAGCGACAGCAAACGGTCGAGGAGTGTGAAATGAGGGCATCGCCAGACAACGCCCATCCGTCGGAACTTGCGCATTTCGGTGCATTGGCGAGTCGGTGGTGGGACCCCCAAGGCCCACAAAAAGCCCTGCACGTGCTCAATCCGGTGCGTTTGGCCTATGTTGCACAGCAGATGCCGCTGGTCGGTAAACAGGTCCTCGACGTCGGCTGTGGCGCCGGGTTGCTTGCTGAAGCGCTGGCCGCAGCCGGAGCCAAGGTAACGGCGCTTGATCTGGCACCCGAATTGATCGAGGTTGCGCAATTGCACCTGCTGGAAAGTGCGCTGCACGTGGATTATCGACTGGCCTCGATTGCTCAGGTTGCGGCCGCGCAGCCGGCGCATTTTGACGTGGTGACCTGCATGGAGCTGCTCGAACACGTGCCCGACCCGCAAGCGTTGATCGCGGACTGCGTGCGTGTGCTGGCACCGGGTGGCCGCTTGATCATATCCACACTCAATCGCAATCCAGCGTCGTTTGCGTTGGCGATCGTCGGTGCCGAATATCTCAGTGGGCTGGTTGCACGTGGTACCCATCACTATGCGCAATTCATCCGCCCAGCCGAGCTGGCCGCTTGGCTGCGCGCGGCAGGGCTGGTTCTGGATGATGTGCGTGGGCTTTACTACAATCCGCTCAATCACAGCGCCCGCCTTGGCCGCTCACCGGCGGTCAACTACATCGCCAGCGCGCGGCGTGAGCAATGACGCGCCCCAACTGCGCTGCCGTGCTGTTTGATCTGGATGGCACGTTGATTGACAGTGCGCCGGATTTGATGGCAGCAATGAATTGCTTGTTGGCGCGCGAGGGGCGCGCAGCGGTTGATGCGGTGGCGTTTCGGGCTGCGGTTTCCAAGGGCGGACACGCGATGGTGGCGGTTGCCTTTGCCGATCTCGATGGCGCAGCGCAAGCGCAGCGGCTGTCCGGATTCATCGAACGCTATGCAGCGCACATTGCCGAGCACAGCCGCGCCTTTGCCGGGATCACCGAAGTGCTTGCCGCGCTCGAGGCGGCATGCGTGCCGTGGGCGGTGGTCAGCAACAAGGCCGAAGCGATGGTGCGTGCGCTGCTGGCAGCGATGCCGTGGGCGGCTGCTTGTGCAACGGTGGTGGGCGGCGACACACTGCCGGTGAAAAAGCCCGACCCCGCCCCGTTGCGGCTGGCCTGCGCGGCGTTGGGTGTTGCCCCCGACGCCTGTGTCTACGTCGGTGATGATGAGCGCGATGTGCTGGCCGCGCGTGCCTGCGGCATGAAGGCGGTGGCCGCGCTGTGGGGCTATCGTGGCGCCGACGAGCGGCCGCAGGCGTGGGGCGCCGATGCGCTCGTCGCCACACCAACGGATCTGCTCGCGGTGGGCATTCTCGACCGGAAAATTGCCGATGCCGGCTGACTCGGCGGCCAGCGCGGGATTTGTCGACCAGTGGCTGCAACGCGAGCCTGCCTTCGTGCAAGCGAGCCTGTTTGTCGCGCGCGATCAGCGCTCGTTGTTTGCCCATTGGGGCGCCTTGCTGTTCTGCCTACGTGAAGCGGCGTTCGAATTGAGCGATCCGACACTGCGATTGGCCAAGTCGAGTTGGTGGGCGCAGGAGCTGCTCGCCATCGGCGAGGCGCAGGCGCGGCATCCGCTGACCCAGGTGTTGATGACGCATCCTGATGCACCGTGGGCTGAACTGTCGGCAGCGTTGCTGCAGGCGGCGGGCAATGGCGATCCATCGCCGCACGATGCCTGCGATGCGCTGGTGCAGATGCAATCGCTGGCCGCGGCGATGGTCGGCGTCGAGGTGGCTTTGCTCGGCGGTGTGGCCAGTACCAGTGCAACCCGGCTGGCGGCGATTCACTTGCTGACACAGCGCTTGCGGGTCGGCCAATCTGCCGACGATGCCGGCCGCGTGCCATTGCAGCAGTTGGCGCGGCATCAAGTGTCGCGCAGCGCCATCCGTGCGGGCAAAGCGGCGGCTGCAGTGGCCGCTCATGCCCATGAGTTGCGGCTGTTGGCACCTGCGGACAGTGCGGCGGCACCGTTGTTCCGGCGCCTGCAATGGGTGCTGGATCGCGATTTTCTGGGGTGTCTGGCGGCCGGCAAGGCACCGCAACGCAAGCCCGGCATGCGCAGTCTGTGGCAGCTTTGGTGCGCCGCGCGCGGCACCCGGTAGCGATGCAACAGCATGTTTCATCCGGCTTGCATACGCCTGCCGGCTGCGGCCGGTACAATAGCCCACAGCAAGGGTCGCCGAGCGGCCATCGCCGCAGCGCATGCCGGCATGACGCCGACGCCGTGGGCGTCGCCCGCCATTGACGCGGCATACACTGGTGTGGCGATACGCTGCAACCCGAATCGTCGAGGAGAGATGCCACGTGGCTCCGATCAACCCTGAAAATACCGCGCGCCAAATGCCGGATATCGCCAGCGAGGCCCGGCCCGGTATTGCCGGCCACCTCGACTGGGTCGGCATGGGCGAAATCGAGGCGCCGATTACCTTGGCGACCGCCCACGATGCGGTGGTCACCAGCGTCGCCCGGGTTAATGCGTTCGTCAACCTGCGCCGCCCCGATGTGCGCGGTATCCACATGTCGCGTTTGTATCTGCATGTCGATCGTTGCCTGACGGCCGATGCGTTGAGCCCTACTGGCGTGCGCCACTTGCTCAAGGAGTTCCTCGCCTCACATGGCGATCTCTCCGATCGCGCGATGGTGCAGATTCGTTTTGACTACCTGCTGCGACGGGCCGCGCTGGTCAGCGACAACAGCGGCTGGAAGTCCTACCCGATCGTCATCACCGGGGTGATGGATCGTGGCCAATTTACCCTTGAGTTGTCATTTTCGGTGGCGTATTCGAGCACCTGCCCGTGCTCGGCAGCATTGGCGCGGCAACTGATCCAGGAGCGTTTCCGCAAGGATTTTGCCGCTGGCGCGGCACTGAACTTTGACGCGGTTGTGGCTTGGCTCGGTACCGAGGAGGGCATTTGTGCCACCCCGCACAGCCAGCGCAGTTGCGCCGAAGTAAAGGTCCGCCTGCTGCCATCGTTCCAGAGTTTTCCGATTGCCGATCTGATCGATTGCATCGAAGGTGCGCTCAAGACGCCGGTGCAGGCGGCGGTAAAACGTGAGGACGAGCAGGCATTCGCGTTGCTCAATGGTGCCAACCTGATGTTTTGCGAGGATGCAGCGCGGCGCATGCAGGCCGCGCTGGATGGCGACGAGCGCGTGGTCGATTTTTGGCTGCGCGCGTCGCATTTCGAAAGCCTGCATCCGCACAACGCGGTTGCGGTGGCGAGCAAGGGCGTGCCCGGCGGATTCTCGGCGGCGCAAGTCTAGCAGCCTGCCGGGCGTGACGCTGATCTACTGCGGAAAAGCCGAGAGGGGTCAGATTTCCCGCTCCCTACGCTGAAGAGCCCTGCTGACACCGCAAAAGAGCGAAAAATCCACCTCAAACCGGCTTTCCCTCGCTACGATCGGTCAAGTCCGACAGGCTGCCAGCAGCTCCAGACGTACCCACCTTGAGCCGGCCTGCACCAGGCGCCAAAGCGGCGAAGTCGACAGCCCACCAGCATCACCAACAGCTGCCACGGCGTACGCATCACGGCGCCAACTCACCGCGGCGGTAGCGCCGCCGGGTCGAGGCGTACGTCAAACCAGTTCAGCCCCCAATGCAGGTGCGGCCCCGTGGCGCGGCCGGTAGCGCCAACCGCGCCAATCACGTCACCCTGATTTATCCGCTGCCCGACCTGCACGTCCAGCCGGCTCAGGTGCAGAAAACTGGAATTGATGCCGTGACCGTGATCGATCAGCACGGTGCCGCCGGTGAGATAGAGGTCGGCGTCGGCAAAGATCACCCGCCCCGCCGCTGGTGCTTTCACCGCCTCGCCGCGAGCGGCCGCGATATCCACGCCCGAATGTGGTGCTCGTGGTTCGCCGTTGTAGATGCGTTGGCTGCCAAACTGGCCGCTGATACGGCCGCTCAACGGCCAGATGAAGCCGTTGGCGAAGTCGTTCAGGTCGCTGTCGAGCAGGCGTGTTGCCGCCACGCGTGCCTGTTCGCGGGCAATGCGCGCGGCAACCTTTGGTGGTGGGCTGACCGTGGCCTGCGGTACGCCGTTGACGTGCTCGACCGGCCAGTTGCGGGCCTGAATCGGCAGCGTCACCCGGCATGGCGCGGTGAGGGCGGAGCGAACCTCGATGGTCACTGGCGCACGGGCATCGCGACCGACACCAAAGGCGAACCAGCCATCGAGCGACACGCGCAGCGGGCGGCCATCGAGCTCGACACGATTGCCGACAGCAGTTTGCTGGATCACCATATCCCCCTGCCTGAGCAGGTCAATGCCGATACAGCGTTCGCTAGCGTTGGCGATGCCCGCGACAGTCAACGCCGCCGCCATGGCAAGCCGGTACGAAGTCATGCTTCGGGCCTTGTGGGGGGAGTGTGGTGTTCGGGTACCGGGTCGTATCCGCCGTCGCTCAACGGGTGGCAGCGGCATATGCGCTTGAACCCCAGCCAACTGCCGTGCGCGAAACCGAAGCGATCGATGGCTTCGGACGTGTACTGTGAGCAACTGGGGTAAAACCGGCAACGCTGACCCAGCAGTGGGCTGATCAGCCGGCGATAAAGCCGCAACAAGGCGAGAGAAAGTGTCTTCATCTGCGGGTAGTGTGGCAGCTTTGGTGAATATGAGTGTCGCCGCGCGCGACCAAGCGCAACAGGTTGGATGCGCGATGCCGTGAAAAGGGTGTCGTGAAAAGGGTTGCCGCGCGCGTGTGACTAGGCTATAACACGCGACCTCATGCATTCAAACCGGAGTACGGTGGCGACATGGGCGCGATGCCGGTTCAGATCAAAAGGCGTTCGCGACAGGCTTGCCGGCGCTCCATGGCGAGGTTCACGCGCTGCGCGGGTTGACGCCTGCAGCGCGTTGCGGCGGTAATGGACAAGTGGGTAGATGAGGATTTGGTGCACCGCGCACGCAGTAATCGGGTTGCGTCGCAGGTTGCAAGGGATTTCCGCAAGTTTTTCCTGATGACCGGGGCAGATGGCAGGCTTATGATGGCCGCTGGTTTGCAACGCCCATATCGATCCAGAACACAGGATGCTTATAACGTGGCTGCGAAAAAAGTGAAGAAGGCCGCCCAGCCGGCCAAAACGGTGAAATCATCCAAGACTGCGAAGGTGGTCAAGGCTGCCGTCAAACCGGCGTCGGCGAAGCCGGCCAAAAAGACGCTGGCCAAGGCCAAGCCGGGGGCGTTGAAACAAGTTGCCAATGCACTGGTGAAGGCACTCAAACCCGCCGCCAAGGCGAGCAAACCCGCGGCCAAGGCGAGCAAACCCGCCGCCAAGGCGAGCAAACCCGCGGCCAAGGCGAGCAAACCCGCGGCCAAGGCGAGCAAACCCGCGGCCAAGGCGAGCAAACCCGCCGCCAAGGCGAGCAAACCCGCCGCCAAGGCGAGCAAACCCGCCGCCAAGGCGAGCACGCCCGCCGCCAAGGCGAGCACGCCCGCCGCCAAGGCGAGCACGCCCGCCGCCAAGGCGAGCACGCCACCGGCAAGGGTCAATACAAAATCGCCAACCCAGGTGTCGGCGCCGGCTGAAGCTGGTGGCCACCCTCCGCAAGCAGGAAAATCCGTAGTGAGCAAGACGATCAGCGCAGTGGCAAAACGAGCCGTTCCGAGGCGATCCGGCACAGTGGGTGTCGCGTCGCCACCGGGGGCGATAAAGCCAACCCCGGGGAAAGGCAAAGTGGTGCCAAAGTACAAGACCGATGCGTCCGGCAGAGCCATCGTGCCGGCCGGCTACCGCCCGGGCGTCGACGAGGAATACATGAATCCGCTGCACCTGGAGTATTTCCGCAATCGCCTGCTGCAGTGGCGCGAGGATCTGGTTGAGGAATCCAAGCAGACCATCGAGAACCTGCGTGAAGAAGTGCGCGATGTCGGCGATGAAGCCGAGCGCGCAACCCGCGAGACCGAGAACTCGCTGGAACTGCGCACCCGTGATCGCTATCGCAAGCTGATCGGCAAGATCGACGAGGCGCTCAAGCGCGTCGATGATGGCAGTTACGGCTGGTGTGCCGATACCGGTGAGGAGATCGGTCTGGAACGCCTCGACGCGCGCCTCACCGCCGAGCGCACCATCGATGCGCAGGAGCGTTGGGAGCATCGACAGCGACAGATGGGAGATTGACCTGTCGCTGGCAAATCAACAGCGAAAAGCCCCGTTTTGCGGGGCTTTTTGTTTGCCGCGGCACGGCGAGTCCGTTATTCGTCCCGCTTCATGGCGTGATCGGCGCCCAGTCCTCCAGACCGTAACGGACGAGCAGTTTGGCGAGCTCACCCGATGCCCGCGCCTGCTCCAAGGTGCTGTCGAATGCGGCAATCAACTTGCCGCCGCGCTCGTTGGGTGTGCAGGCGACAAACAGGTCGTCGGCTTCGGTGAGGTTGCTGGAAATCGGAATCACCCGAGCACTCAAACCCATTTCCTTTAGGCTGGCGGCGGCGACGTTTTCATCTTCGATCAGAACATCGATCTTCTTGGTCACCAGTTTCATCACCAACAACGGAAAGGCGCGGCGGCTGGCCTCGACGCGGCTGACTTGCGCACCATCGTCGGCCAGCACGGCATCAATCGCATCGCCATAGGAATAATCCTGTACCACGCCGATGCGCAGGGGTTTGAGATCAGCGACACCATTGAGCGAAATGGCCTGGCCATCGCGATCATGCGCGACATCGCGATGGCTGGGCAATGGCGCGCTGCCGATGGCGCTGGTCACTTCATCAAGTACATCGGCATCCCCGGCGCGGCCATACACCACGTTCTGACTGCTGCCCCACGGTGTGCGGGTACGCAGATGATCCGGGGCATCGCTTGCAATCGCCCCCACCACGCAGTCGACGGTACCCGATAGCGAACGTTGCAGCGCCAGTTCCCAGTCCATCAGGCGGTAGTCGACGGTATCGCCGCGGCTCGCCGCCGCCAGCCGCAGCAAGTCGATCATGTAGCCTTCCTGGGGACTGCCCGGTTCGCCGTTGTACGGAAACCAGTAATCGCTGCGAACGGTGATGGTGTCGGCACGAGCTGCTGTGCCGAGTGTCAGCGCGAGCAGGGTGGCGACTAGTGATGCATGATGTGGCAAAAACAGTTTGTGTTGTGGCATGGTTCCCCCGGGATGGCTGCCTTGGCGCAGTCATCATGTCGTGATGCCACGCTCCTTGTGGACAGGCAGGTTGCGGTAGCAACCTGAAGGTGGTGGAGCAGTCATTTTCCCGCCAGCAACCGACCGTTCCGGTAATGGCAAAGTTCCATGGACGAGGTCTTGGCAATTGTGATCGCTCGCGACAGGGTAACCATAATTTATCGACGATGGGAGGGCTGACCATGCATGGTTGGCCCGCACTGCGCATGCACGACGCATGGGGTACTGCTTGCGCGGTACTACGGGTGCCGCGTTGACCTACAGCGACCGATTTTCCGGCCGGCTTGCGGCATGGCTGTCGATGGTGGGTGTCGCCATCGGGCTGGGTAATGTCTGGCGCTTTCCGTACATGATGGGGCAGCATGGTGGCAGCGCTTTTTTACTGGTTTATGCAGCGCTGACCGTGTTGTTGGCGATGCCGGTACTGGCCGCGGAGTGGGCACTTGGCCGCGCCTTGCGGGTTGGCCCGGTGCCGGGTTTTCGCGCGGCGTTTGGCCGCCGTGCCGGCTTGCTCATCGGCAGCGTGCTGGTGGTAGCGATCGTGATTGCCGACTCGTATTACATCGTGATTATCGCCAACATCGTTTTTACCGCACTATATGGGCTGGGCAAAGGCTTCGGCCCCCACGCCGACGCCGGACTGACGGCGGGCCTTGGCAATGGCGGCGTGCAGTATGGGTTGGCCGTGCTGGTGCTGGCGGCGGCTTGCTGGGTGATGGCGCGGGGTGTGCGCGAGGGGATCGAGCGCATCAGCCGCTGGTTTGTGCCGGCATTTGGCGTGGTGGTGCTGTATCTTGTGGTCAATGCGCTGTTGCTCGCTGGCGTCGGCAACAAGTTGCTGGTTTTTCTGCGCCCGGACTTTGCGTTGCTGAGCGCCACCGACGTGTTTGCCGCGATGGGGCAGGCGGTGTTCTCGTTGGGCGTCGGCGGCACCATCATGCTGGTTTATGGGGGCTATCTTGAGCGCGATACACCAATTGTTTCGACCGCACTGCTGACCGCGCTCGGCGATATGTCGGGCGCACTGCTGGCTGCCTTGTTCATCGTGCCCAGCGTGTTGTATTTCGGGCTGGACATGGCGGCCGGTCCGGGTCTGGTATTTTCGACCTTGCCCAAGCTGTTTGCGCTGATGCCGGGTGGGCGCTGGCTGGGTGTGGCATTTCTTGCCGCGTTCGTGCTGATGGCATTCCTGTCGGCGCTGGCGGCGCTGGAAGTGGGTCTGGTCGGCTTGCGCGATATGGTCGGCGGGCGCTGGTCACGCCGGCGCATGGCGCTGATCCTATTTGCGCTCGAAGCGGTGTTGATGCTGCCCAGCGCGCTGTGGCCGTCGATCATCGGCACCCTGGATCTGCTGTTTGGCTCGGGCATGCAAACCGCAGGCGCGCTGGCGGCGGTGTTGGCATTGGGCTGGAGTGCGAGCCGCAAGCAGGCGATGGCAGAATTGTTCACCGCACCAGTCGACCGCTGGCAGGTCGGCTTTGTATTCTGGTTACGCTGGGTGGTGCCTGCCGCGCTGTTGGTCATCGCGCTGCTGTTCGTGCGTGAGCAGCTTCCGGTGGTGTAATGTTTCCGGGTTGTGCCAGCGCTGGCGGGCACGAAACACGAGACGAGGGACACTTGCATCATGTCAGACACACAGGATCACGGCATCAACGCTCTCAATCGCGACTTCAGTCAGTTCGATCAGGTCAACAAGCCGCAGACCTATCGCTTGTCGGAGGCCGCGCAAGGCGAGGCCTTTGATGAGGACTTTGTCATTCGAACCTGTGATCTGGCGGATTTTTTCCATGGTGGGGATGCCGGCAAGCAGCGTTTCGCGCAATCGCTTGGCGCTGCGATGCAAGAGATCGGATTTGCGATTCTGGTGGGCCATGGCGTGCCGCCGTCGCTTTACGCGCGCGCCGAACAGGCCTGTTGCCGGTTGTTCGAAACCGTGCCGATGACCGAGCGCACGCGGTATCTGGCGAAGCGTCAGGGTTCGGTCAATCAGGGCTATTTCCCGATCCGGGAAACCACGATCATTCATCCGGATCTGGTCGAGGGCTGGGTGTTTTGCCGGCGCGCGTTCGATCTGGATCACAACGACCTGAATCAGAAACGGGATTTCGATGCCGGTGAATTCTGGCCGCGGCCCGACTACGAACCGATTTTCCGGGCGTTGGTGCAGGCGCAGGAGCCGTTGATCGCACCGATCATGCAAAGCATCCTGCGCTATCTGGGCTGCGATCCGCACCTGTACGACCGCCGTCTGGCGGCGACCAATTTCGGGTTCCGGCTCAACTATTACCCGCCGCCTGGGCTGTGCGAGGCGCTGCCGGCCGGCGGCCGGATGCTCGGCCACGAGGATGTCGATCTGTTCACCCTGCTGCCGGCGCCGGCAGTGGAAGGCTTGCAGGTGCTCAACCGGCGCAACATGAAGTGGATACGGCTCGCCGCGCCGCCAGGCAGCATCATCCTCAACACCGGCGATTACATGCAGCGCATCAGCAATGACCGCTTGCCGTCCACCACCCATCGGGTGAGCCAGCCGCGCGACCCGGCGGCGCGGCGGCAACCACGCATCTCATTGCCGATGGCGATCTATGTCTGGGAGGATGAGATCCTCGAAGTGCTGCCGGGTTTGGGTGAGCCCAAATACCCGCCGGTATCGGCGCTCACCTTTCACACCCACACCACCGCCAAGTATTACGGCGCGGATTATGCAGTGACCGGTTGATCCCGACACTGCAATCGCGTTACAGCGCGTCCCAACCCGGGCGTGGTGCAAAGCGTGGCCCGTGTCGCTGCGCCAGTTGCTCGAGCCTGGCCTTGAGTTGGGCCGGGCCGGCGGCACGGGCATGGCTGATCGGACCGCCTCGGAACGGTGCAAAGCCGGTACCGAAGATCACCCCGGCATCAAGCAGGTCGGCATCGGCGACCACGCCCTCGTGCAGACAGGCCACCGCCTCGTTGATGAACGGCAAAATCAGGCGGTCTTCGAGGTCTTCGGGAGCCTTGTAGTCGCTCGGTACTTCGGGCTTTTTGGCGCGGCCGTTTTCCCAGGTGTAAAACCCTTGCCCGTCCTTGCGCCCGCGCTTGCCGGCTTGCAGCAGCGAATCCAGCCCATCCGGGATGCTCAGGCCGAGGAACGGCGTCAGCACCTTGGCCACCGACGCGGCGACGTCCAGGCCCACGGTGTCGGCCAGTTCGATCGGCCCCATCGGCATGCCGAACGTGACCGCGGCGCGGTCGATCACCGGGCCGGGAATGCCTTCGCCGTAGCAGGTGATGGCTTCGAGCATGTACGGGAACAGCACGCGGTTGACCAGGAACCCCGGGCTGCCCGCCACCGGCACCGGCAGTTTGTCGATGGCGCGACAGAATGCGGCCAGACGGCGTTCGGTTTCCGCGTCCAGGCCATCGTGACGCACGATTTCGACCAACGGCATCATCGCCACCGGGTTGAAGTAGTGCAGCCCGGCGAAACGCGCCGGGTGCGTGATACCCGCGCGCAGATCGGTCAACGGGATCGAACTGGTGTTGCTGGTGAGGATCGCGTCGGGCTTGAGGGTTTCCTCAACCGTGGCGAACAGTGCCTTTTTGGCGTCGAGGTTTTCGAAGATGGCCTCGATCACCAGGTCCGCCGAGGTCACACCCTCGCCGCTTACATCCGCGCGCAGGCGCGCCATCGCAGCTTGGCGCTGGTCGTCGCGTTTCAGCTTTTTCTCGAACAGGCCGCGCGCCCGCGTCAGCGCCGGCTCGATGTATTTTTGCTCGCGATCCTGCAAGGTGACAGCAAAGCCCTTGAGCGCACACCAGGCGGCGATGTCGCCGCCCATCACGCCGGCACCGACCACATGCACATGCTTGATGCCGTGGTCTTTGCCGCCAAGGCTCTTGAGCCGTTCTTGCAGGAAGAAAATGCGCACCAGATTGCGCGCGGTGGGGGTCTGCGCCAGCTTGACCACGCTGCGTGCCTCGGCCTTCAGCCGCGCCTGCACCGAGCCGCCGGAACGGCGCCAGGTTTCGATCAATGCAAACGGTGCCGGATAGTGCGCCTTGCGTGCCTTGCGTGCCACCTGTTTGACCAGGATCGGTGCCAGAATCTGGCGCGCCAGCCACGTGTTGGTCGCCCACGCCAGCGCGCGTTGCTTGAGTGGTCGGGAATGTCCGCGTTTGGCCAATTCAATGGCGGCGTCCAGCAACAACGCCGGCTCGCTGACTTTATCGACCAGCCCGATCAAGCGCGCGGCGTTGGCCGATAGCGCCCGCCCGGTCAGCATCATGTCCATCGCCGCTGGCGCGCCTACCAGCCGCGGCAGACGTACGCTGCCACCCCATCCCGGGTAAATACCGAGCTTCACCTCCGGCAGCCCGATTCGGGTTTGCTCGGCATTGCTGGCGATGCGGTAACGGCAAGCCAGCGCCAATTCGGTGCCGCCGCCCATGCAGTGGCCATGAATCGCCGCGACGCTCGGGCAGGGCAATTCAGCCAGGCGTTGATAGACCGCTTGGCCGCGTGCAATGGCATCGGCGGTGGTGCCGTTGGCATCGAAGGTTTGAAACTCGTGGATGTCGGCGCCTGGGACAAAGCCCGCTGCTTTGCCCGATTGGATCACCAGTGCACTGGGCTTGGTGATGGCGATCCGCTCGACCGCCTGTCCCAGTTCATCGAGAACCGCCTGCGACAGGGCGTTGACGCTGTTGTCGGCACGATCCAGGGTCAGTACGACGACCCCATCGGGCCGAATCTGGCTGTGCCAATGTTGGAAGCGAAGGCCGTCGAACATGGGGGATTTCCGCTTTGAGTGATGAACACCGTATCATCCGGCGCAGGCACCGGCAGGTCAATGCCGGACGATAGGTACGGTCCAGTGAACTTTTTGCACTGATCGAGAGTCTTCAGCAGCGACCTGTAGCGATTCGCCCAGGTTGCGCCGACAGGGAGTAACGGCCCGAATGGCCGATAACGAAGTGGATCAGGCGCTGGTTTTACGCGTGCAACAAGGCGACAAGGCCGCCTTCGATCTGTTGGTGCGCAAGTACCAGTACAAGATTGGCGGCCTGATTTCCCGTTACATCGCGGACTGGAGCGAGTGTCAGGATGTTGCCCAGGAGACGTTCATTCGTGCCTATCGAGCACTGGCGAACTTTCGTGGCGACAGTCAGTTTTACACATGGCTGTACAAGATTGCAGTGAATACGGCAAAAAACCATCTGGTCGCGCAGAAACGACGCCCGCCCAGTGAGGACATCGACGCAGCCGATGCAGTGCAGTACCAGTCGGGTGATCGCCTGCGCAACACCGACACGCCGGAGCACGAGTTGTTGCGTCAGGAAATCGAAAAAACCGTCACCGACACGGTTGATAAATTGCCCGATGAACTGCGTACCGCGATCAGTTTGCGCGAAGTGGATGGTTTGAGTTACGAGGAAATTGCGGAAGCGATGGATTGCCCGATCGGTACGGTTCGGTCGCGGATTTTCCGGGCGCGCGAAGCGATCGATGTGCAGTTGCGGCCACTTTTGGACGACAAGCGAGAACGATCATGAGCCAACACGACAAGAGCAACCCATTGGCGGCGTTGTCCAGCCTTTTCGATGGCGAACTGGCCGCCGACGAATCGAAGTTCCTGCTGCGGCGGGTCAGTGCGGATCGCAATCTGGCCGACACCTGGAGCCGCTGGAGTTTGGCTGCGGTGGCGATGCGACGGCAGACATCGCTGCCGATGGCGGCCGATTTTGCGCAGCGGGTAGCCAACGCTGTGGCCGCCGAGCCACCGCTGAAACGGTCTGCCACCGCCGCTTCCCGGCCGCTGTTGCGCTGGGCTGGCGGGCTGGCGGTAGCGGCGAGTACGGCGCTGCTCGCGTTACTGGTGATGACGCCCGATCAGATTGGTGCAGGGCAGGGCGATTTGGCGCAACATCCGGGCTCGGTCGCGCAGGTGGCGCCATCGGATTTGCGTGAATCGGATCTGCGTCCCCAGTTTGCGCCGGCTGACAGCGTGGCGGCATCGGCGCTGTCCACGGTGTTGCAGTTCGGTGCCGAGCGCGATGGCCTGAGCCCGGAGTTGCAGGACTACATGATCCGGCACAACGCTATGCTGCGTGAAGCCGGCATCGGCGGTTTTGTGCCGTATGTCGATGTCATCGCCCATCCGAAAGCCGAGGCACAGACGGCGTCGTTGCAGCAGGATGCGCCGCAATGAAACAGTGGCTGCTCGGGTTGCCGCTGGCATTGAGTGTCGCTGGCGTTGCCTGGGCGACTGATGCGGATCAGTGGCTGACGCGGATGGCCGGTGCGCTGGCGCAAACCGATTATCAGGGCACTCTGGTCTACCTTGATGGCAGCCGCATGGAGACGCTGAAGGTCTATCGTTCGGCACGCGATGCGCGCGAGCGACTGGTGGTGTTGACCGGTGCACATCGTGAAATCGTCCGTGATGGCGACACCCTGATCTGTATCGGTGATGGCGATCCCACGGTCGCTTACGAAGGTTCGCCGCTGGCCAAGTGGCAGCAAACCGCCGATGCCGTGCAGGCGGGCCTGCTGGCCGAATACGAGCGGCTGCTGGGCGGCATCGAGCGGGTGGCAGGTTACGACACGCAAGTTATTGTCTTGCAACCGCATGATGCCCTGCGCTATGGCTATCGCCTGTGGCTGGAAATCAACACCGGATTGCCGCTGCGGATCGTGCTGGAAGACGCCGACAACAACGCGCAGCCGCTCGAACAACTGATGTTTACCGAGGTGCAAGTGGGTATCACCCCGGCGGCAGCGGATCTACGGCCATCGATACCCGATTTCAATCGGCACTTCCTGTTGGCTTCTGCCGCCACTGATGCTGTGGACCTGCCCTGGTCGGTGAACGATGTGCCGGCCGGATTCGTGCTGCGCTCGCAGCGGCGCAGTGAAACCGGCGATCATCTGGTATACAGCGATGGTCTTGCCAGTGTCTCGGTGTATATCGAACCCTTGCACGAGCAAGGTGGGCAAACCTCGGCCTCGCGCGCTGGCGCGGTGCATGCGCGTGCGTTTGCGTTGGGCGACCACCGCATTTTCGTGATTGGCAAAGTGCCAGCCGCGACGATCGAGCGATTTGCGCGCGGTGTCACCGCCGATTTGCGCTGAGCCCTCCGATGCAACGACGAGCCCGGGTGTTGTCGGTCGGCGCACAGGTAGTGACGGTGCGTTTGGAAGATAGCGCGTGCGAGGGATGCAGCAGTGGGTGCGGCGGGCGTTGCGATCTGTTCCGCAGCGATGAATGCAACCAGTTCACCTTGGTGTGCCGAGCGCAGGTGGTGCCAGGGCAGCTTGTCATGCTCACGGTTGGCGATCGGCAGTTGCGTACGGCCGCACTGCATGGCTATGGCCGTGCGCTTCTGGGTTTGCTGCTGGGCGCCGCTGCCGGTGCCGCGTTGGCGCACTGGTTGGAGGTGGCCGCCGACCCGCTGGTGCTGATCGGCTTGGTGCTGGGCGTGGCGGCCGCGTTGTGGCACACCCGTTCGCGTGCAGTTAATCCTTTGCTCACACCGATTGCGGCAGACTAGTCACATCTTGTGTCAACACATGGGCTGGCAAAGAACTATGAAAACCGTTACCCAATTTGCGTTTGTTGCGATATTTGTGTTGCTTTCCAAGGTCTCCGGTGCGCAATCGACGTTGCCGGATTTCACCGAACTGGCAGAAAGAGCCAGTGCGGCGGTGGTCTCGATTGAAGCCACCCGCACCGCATCCTCACAGCGGGCCGGCGCCGATGAAGCCGTTGATCCGCAAGACATGCCGGAGTTCTTTCGCCGTTTCTTCGGCCAGCCCGGCATGCCGCCGATGGAGCCGCGTGATCAGGTTTCTTCGGGCTCGGGTTTCCTCATTTCCGGTGACGGCGAGGTGTTGACCAACCATCACGTGATCGATGGTGCCGATGAAGTGGTTGTGCGGCTGCCCGACCGCCGCGAATTCGAAGCCACCGTCATCGGCAGCGATGCGCAGGCCGACATCGCCTTGTTGCGCATCAAGGCCAAGGGATTACCGTATCTAAAGGCGGGGTCGTCCAAGAACCTGCGTCCGGGGCAATGGGTGTTCGCGATCGGTTCGCCGTTTGGTTTTCTCGACAACACGGTGACGGTTGGCGTGGTCAGCGGTGTGGGCCGGCGCAGCATGGATGCCTCGCAGCAGTACACGCCATTCATCCAGACCGACGTGGCGATCAACCGCGGCAATTCCGGTGGTCCGTTGTTGAACACCGATGGCGAGGTGGTTGGTATCAATTCGCAGATATTCTCCAACTCCGGTGGCTACATGGGCGTGAGCTTTGCGATCCCCATCGAAGTTGCGACCAATACCGCCAAACAGTTGCGTGAGAGCGGCCATGTGCGCCGTGGCCAGCTGGGTGTCGCGATCCAGAATGTGGATCGCAAGTTTGCCAAGACGCTCGGCCTGGATCGCAGTGTCGGCGCACTGGTCAGCTCGGTGACCCCGGGCAGTGCGGCCGAAAAGGCCGGGGTGAAGGTTGGCGATGTGATCCTGAGTTTCAATGGCATTGAAATACTGCAATCGTCCGACTTGCCGCCGATGGTGGGCAATACGGCGCCGGCCAGCAAGGTCAAGTTGCGGGTGTTGCGCGACGGCAAGGAGCGCGAGCTGAACGCGGTGCTGGGTGAGGTGCCCAGTGATCAGTCCAGCGCCAGTACCGGCGCTGGTGGCGGCGACAAGGCCAGCGCTGGTGTGCTGGGCTTGGTGGTGCAGACACCGTCGGCCGAAGAGCGCGAGCAGTTGGGTCTTGCCGCCAACGAGGGCGTGCTGATTGCGCGGGTCGTTGGCGATGCCGCGCGGCGGGCGGGCCTGCGCGAAGGCGATGTCATATTGCGGGTCGGTCGCACCGCCGTTGCCAGCGCCAAGGCATTTTCCGACGCGATTGCCGAAGCTGGCGACAGCGAAGCGGTGATGCTGCTGGTGCGCCGCGGCGAGCAAACCCAGTTCGTCGCCATTGCGCGGCGCAAGGCGGAGTGACGCGAATCGATGGCGCTCCCGACCCGACCCGTTCGCGGGTCGGGGAAGCGGCTCGCGACAGAACGCGCAGCGCCCTATCGCGATGCGTCAATTGTCCAGTCTTCGCGGTGAAGATCGGCAACCTGACCGAAGGCGCCGTCGATGTCGCAACGAACTCGTTTTCAGAACAGGCTGCTAGCTCGTCCAACAAACGGACCAGAGCGTGGTTGCGCACGATTTAATCTTGTATCACTGCTTTGCGCGCATCTTGGCTGGCCACACGCGAAGCGCGCAGTGCTCGGCCGCATGCGTAAAGTCTCTGTCCGTGGTCAGCAGCGTCAGTTCGTGACGCACACACAGTTGCGCGAGCAGTGCGTCGATGGTGCCCATCTGGACGCCGGCTTGGCGACAGGTATTGCGCAGGGCTGCCGCATTGATGTAGTCGTCGCGGTCTGGCTGCAGCAGCGGTAAAGCGGCAAGGCGTTCGATGATCTGGGCCCGCGCTTTCGGGCCGGAGAAGCCCTGCAAGAGTTCCTGGAGAACCAGACCCGTGGTGACGATGACCTCTGCGCGGAGCAGCACGTCTTTGAGGTGGAGCACCTCTGGTTCGGTGGCCCCCGCATCGCGGCGAAGGGGCAGCGACCAGACGCTGGTGTCAACCAGGAGGGTCACTGGTGGCGAGACCGTTCGGCCTTGTAGTCGAACGATGCGTCCCACTCAAGCTTGCCCAGCAGATCGGCTACACGTCGCTGCTCTCGG
>Ga0100400_1001431_pt1 | contig 17047 bp, 12 predicted proteins | sample CryGeymeta201524_FD_80420 | JGI IMG/M metagenome (GOLD analysis project Ga0100400, IMG submission 80420) | Groundwater microbial communities from Crystal Geyser aquifers in Utah, USA - Crystal Geyser metaG 2015-24 | ecosystem: Environmental > Aquatic > Deep subsurface > Groundwater | place: USA... | reverse complement strand
TTTCCGCCTTGCCTAAAATTTTCCGGTCGATGGTCGGGGCAATAATTTTTAAAACCCTGCCTTCCAGATCTTTTAAAAGGTCATAGATAATCCGGTAATTTTTAATCTTCACCCCTTCGGTTTCCGCCAATTCCTCCACACTACCGCTGATTGACAGATTAAAAGTATAAATCTCCGCTTTCAGATTTTTGGCCGAAAGAACATCTGATTCATTTATTTCGCCGATTCCTTGCCTGACCACTTCAATTTCAGAAGGTAAACAGCTTAAAATCGCTTCCAAAGAACCGGCAACATCGGTTTTCAAGATTATTTTTAATTTGCTTTCTTCTTTGGGATTGACTAAAGAGGCGGCAAAAGCGGCCCCCGCTTCCTCTGTTTTATCACTTCCGCCGGTGATTACTAAAGCACCTACCTGGGGAACATGACAAAAACCTAAAACCAAGGCCGGATCTCCCGGCAAAGCTTTTTCTATTGATTCCCCCAAATCATTTTTAAGCATTCTTACTTTAGCGGTTACTCCGTCAGCAGAAATTTCCATACCTTTCTTTAAAGTGCCGTTTTCCACCATCAAACTAGCGATTGACCCGCAAAATTTGTCCGCTTTAGACTCGATAATTTCCGCTTTAAATTCGCCTTCGGGATCGGCTTTTAAGCCTTCCATTTCCGCGGTCAGTAAAATCATTTCCAAAAGTTGATCTACTCCTTCGCCGGTTTTGGCGGAAAGGGGCACGGCCACCACTTTGCCGCCGTATCCTTCCACCAATACTTCGTCTTCCGCCAGTTGCGTTTTTACTTTATCGACCGCCGCTTCCGGTAAATCGATTTTGTTAATGGCGACAATAAAAGGAACCTTCGCTTCTTTAATAATTTTTATGGATTCTTTGGTCTGCGGCATTACCCCGTCGTTGGCCGCTACTACCAAAACCACAATATCGGCCACTTTGGCACCCCGGCGGCGCATCTGGGAAAAAGCGGCGTGTCCGGGAGTATCAATGAAGGTGATTTTTTCACCCTTGTGCTCAATCTGATAAGCGGCGGTGGCCTGGGTAATTTCCCCCACTTCCTTGGCCGCCAGCTTACTTTTCCGGATAAAATCGAGCAAAGTGGTCTTACCGTGATCGACATGGCCCATGATAGCCACGACTGGTGGCTTTTTTTGAAGACTCATAATTTCTTACTCCTTTTTTGCTTTTTTTGCTTTGGCCTTTTTTTCTTCTTCCTTCGAGACAGGGGCAACTTCTTTCCCTTCAATATCGATGTGGTAGCCAGTGAGCTTAATGGCCAAACGGACATTTTGCCCCCCCCTGCCGATGGCTAAAGAAAGCTGGTCTTCCGGCGCCGTCACTATCGCCGTCTTCTTCTTTTCGTCCAGCTCAACTTCTAAATTTTCTGCGGGTGAAAGAGCCGAAAGAATAAACTTTTTGGGGTCATCATTGTACTGGATAATATCGATTTTTTCGCCGTTAAGTTCGTTAATCACTGCCTGAACCCGCACCCCTTTTTGGCCGACACAGGAACCCACCGGGTCGACTCCAGGCTGTTTGGAGAAAACCGCAATTTTGGTTCTGAAACCGGCTTCGCGGGCAATCGCTCTGACTTCCACCGCATTGGAAGCAACTTCCGGCACTTCTCTTTTGAAAAGTCCGGCCACTAGGCCTTCGTGGGACCGGGAAGCAATAATTTGTTTACCTTTCATGGTTTCACGGATCCCTTCCAAATAAAAAGTCATTCGCAGATTTAAGCGGTAACTCTCGGAGTGATTTTGTTCGGTTGGCGGCATCACTGCCTCACCTTTACCCAAATCCACCAAAATATTGTCGCCTTCAAAACGCAAAATCATTCCCCCAACCAAAGAGCCGATTTTCTTTTCGTATTCTTCCAAGATGGAGTTTTTTTCCGCTTCTCTGATTTTTTGGACAATAATGTTTCTGGCTTGCTGCGCGGCAATTCTGCCAAAACCCGCCGGAGTAATTTCTTCTCTTTCCCCGACTTTATTGCCTTCTTCGTCAATTTTAGTCGCAAAAACCCGTGATTCGCCTGAACTTGGGTCAATTTCCACTTCAAAATCATAGCCTTCTTTTTCACCGTAATCCTTTTTATAGGCGGTAATAATCGCCAGCTTAATTGACTCCAAAACTTGTGAAGGATCAATTCCCCGCTCGGAGGCCACTTGGGCCAAAGCGGCGGCAAATTCGGTCCTGGGTATATTTATATTAGCCATAAAGTATTAAAAAAGGCGAGTTCCCTCGCCCCCCGCTATTTTTCAAAAAAATAAAAATGTGTTAACTGCCAATCACCAAAAGTTATTTTAGCATTAAAACTGCTCCGGGTCAATACTGGTCCCCACCCTTCGAGAAAGGGTTAAACCTTCTGCAAGTAATCTTCATACGAAGATATTAACAAATCATCTTTATTTTTTAAAAAGAGAGCGCGGACAAAAAGCTTGGCCGCCTGTAAATTGGTAAAAAGCGGAATTCCGAAATCAACGGTGCTTCTCCTGATTTGAAAATCGTCATTGATTAATTTCTCAGAAACATAATCGGGATCGGTAATGTTGATCACTAAGTCAATTTTTCTTTTTGCCAAAAAGGTAGCAATATTCGGTTCTGTTTTTTCATGAACTTTGTAAAGTCTTTCCGAGGGGATCTGGTTCTGGCCTAAAAATTCTCCAGTCTTATGGGTAGCATATATTTTTAACCCCAAATTAAAAAGGATCCTCACTTCTTCCAAGAAATGAATTTTATTTTCTTCACCTCCAAGACTGACCAAAACATTTCTTTCCGGCAAGATAACGCCTGTTGCCAAAATCGATTTTAAATATGCTTCTTCAATATCAGCGCCTAAGCAAGCAACCTCTCCGGTAGAAGCCATTTCTACTCTTAAAACCGGATCTATTCCCCGAAGTCTTGAAAAAGAAAATTGGGGAACTTTTACGCCAACATATGGCAAGTCTAAAATTTGATTTTTGGGTTTTACTTTTTTACCCAAAATTGCCAACGTTGCATATTCGATAAAATTGACATCACACATCTTGGAAATAAAAGGAAAAGTCCTTGAAGCTCTTAAGTTGCACTCAATAACTTTAATTTGATTGTCTTTCGCTAAAAATTGAATATTGGCCGGTCCGGTTATTTTTAATGCCTTGGCAATTTCTCTGCAGGCGTTTTTGATTCTTCTAATCGTTTCAATATAAAGTTTTTGCGGCGGAAAAACGATGCCGGCATCCCCTGAATGCACCCCGGCATTTTCCACATGTTCTGAAATCGCGCAAAGCAGAATTTTACCGTTTTTAGCCACTAAATCCGCCTCAATTTCCTTAGCGTTTTGAATAAATTTGCTAATGACTATCTTTGAACACGTAACGTCAAGATTTCCAAGATAAGAAGAAAGTTCATTTTCATTGTAAGCGACAATCATTGATTTTCCCGAAAGAACATAGGAAGGTCTGGCAATAACCGGAAATCCTATTTCTTTGGCAAAAGCCAAAGCGCTTTTAGCCTCGGAAAGTTTTTGCCAAAAGGGTTGATCGATTTTCAAATTTGAAAGTAAATTCGAAAATTTTTTCCTGTCTTCAGCGATGTCAATATTTTTCGACTTTGTTCCTAAGATTTTTACTTCTTCTTTAGCTAAACTAAGGGCTAAATTATTGGGAATTTGTCCGCCAACGGAAACTATCACCCCAAACGGCTTTTCTTTTTGATAAATGTCGAGTATTCTCTCCTGGCTTAACTCTTCAAAATATAATTTATCAGTAATATCATAATCGGTAGAAACGGTTTCTGGATTGCAATTAATTAAAATTGTTTGCTTGCCTGCCTTCCTAAGCGTATTCACTGTGTTTACCGCACACCAGTCAAATTCCACCGATGAGCCGATACAATAAGGACCGGAAGCCAAAACCATAATCGGTTTTTTGTTGCCGAAAGATAAATCGTCTTTGTCCCCTTGATAAGTAGTGTATAAATAGTTTGTTTCCGCTGGATATTCTGCAGCTAAAGTATCAATCTGTTTAACCACCGGAGCAATTTTCTCTATTTTTCGTAATTTTAAAATTGAATTTCTGGAACTTTTGGAAATTTTCGAAAGGTCCTGGTCGGAAAAACCTAAAATTTTCCCTTTTTTCAAATTTTCCGCAGTTAATTTTTTATTACTGATTTCTTTATAAAAAGAAGAAATTTTGGTCATTTCAAAAATAAACCAGGGATCGATTTTGGTTAAATTGGAAATTTTCTTCGGACTTATCCCTTTCAGTAAGGCCTCACCTATTTGAAAAATTCTTTTCGAGTTAGGTTTAACCATTAATTTCTCTAACTTCCTCTGACTCAAAGAGGTATTTCTTATTAATCCTTCCGCTCCCTGATTTAACATCCGAATCGCTTTTTGCAAAGTCTCAGCAAAATTTCTGCCGATCGCCATGACTTCACCAACACTTTGCATTTCTGTGCCAATAGTTTGAAAGGGGAGTCCGAATTTTTCAAAATCCCATCTAGGAATTTTAATCGCCAGATAATCAAGCGCCGGTTCAAAAAAAGCGGAAGTTTTTTTGGTGATAGAATTTTTGAGCTGATCAAGGTTATAACCCAAAGATAATTTGGCGGCAATAAAAGCCAAAGGATAACCAGTTACCTTTGAAGCCAAGGCGGAAGAACGTGATAATCTGGCATTAACCTCAATAATCCGATAGTCTCCATTTCTAGGATTTAATGCGTATTGGATATTACATTCTCCTATTATGCCAAAATGTCTGATGGTTTTTATCGCCAGTTCGCGCAGGCGAAAATATTCTTCGTTAGATAAAGTCTGCGAAGGAGCAACGACAATGCTTTCACCGGTGTGAATGCCCATGGGATCGAGATTTTCCATATTACAAATCGTAACGCAGTTATCGGCACAATCGCGAACGACTTCATATTCAATTTCTTTCCATCCATATAGGCATTCCTCAATTAATACTTCCGAGGACAGAGCCAGCGCTCTTTTCGCAATTTCTTTAAGCTGGAATGGGTTTTGGGCGATATTCGATCCCTGGCCGCCCAAAGAAAAGCCCGCTCGGCAAATAACCGGAAAGCCAATTTCTTTACCCGCCAATAGAGCCTCTTCCAAATTGCCCGCAGATTCACTTTTGGGAATATTTAAATTTAAATCTCTTAAATTCTGAGCGAAAAGCGCCCGGCTTTCAGTCTTTTCTATTGCCGAAACTGGGGTCCCTAAAACTTTAATCCCATATTTGTCAAAAATTTTTTCTGCCGCCAAAGAAAGACCGCAATTCAAAGCCGTTTGTCCGCCAAAACCAAGTAAAATTCCATCAGGTTTTTCTTTAGCGATTACTTTCTCGACAAAAAACAGAGTCACCGGAAGAAAATAAATTCTATCGGCAAACCCTTTTGAAGTTTGGATCGTGGCAATATTGGGATTGACTAAAACAGTTTTTATGCCTTCTTCTTTTAAAGCTTTGATCGCTTGAGAACCGGAATAATCAAATTCTCCCGCCTGGCCGATTTTTAAAGCACCGGAGCCTAAGATCAAAACTTTTTTTGGAAAGTCTTTCATAATTTTTTAACAAATTCATCAAAAATCCATTCCGTATCTGTTGGTCCGGGATTTCCTTCCGGATGAAATTGAACACCCATCGTTAAACCATCGTCTGAAATCACTCCCTCACAGGTTTCATCATTCAAATTTAAAAACCACTCCTTAAATCCCAAAGGAAGAGTTTTGGGATTGACCGCAAACCCGTGATTTTGTGAAGTAATAAAACATTTTCCGGTTTTTAAATCCCTTACCGGCTGATTTAAAGACCGGTGGCCAAATTTTAACTTGTAAGTATCGGCGCCAGCCCCCAAAGATAAAATTTGATTACCAAAACAAATTCCTAAAACAGGAAGGTGTTTTTGAATTGCTTTTTTCGCAGTTAAAATTGTCTCTTTAACCACCTTTGGATCGCCAGGACCATTAGAAATAACCAGCCCAGCAAAAGGCTTATCGTTAAACGGATCAAAATTCCAGGGAATAATATTTACATTTAAATTTCTCTTAAGTAAATTTTTCAAAATCGCGTCTTTGTAACCGCAATCCAAAAGACAAACAGTTTTTCTATTTTTTTTGAAGAAAGTTTTTGGTTCATTAACGCTTACCCTGGCAACAATATTTTCAGAATTCGGATCATAAAAATTAATTTGATCTTCTCCAATTACAATTTTTCCCAGCATTGTTCCTTTGAGCCTTAAATGCTGGGTTAAAACGCGCGTGTCAATCCCTTCAATCGCAGGGACATTGCTTTCTTTCAACCACTGGCTTAAAGTTTTAGCACATTGGAAATGACTGGGGTTATCGCAATTGACCGCCACTACCAAACCGGTTAATTGAAGTTTATTTGACTGAAAATTAATTGCCTTTGAAATTCCGTAATTACCAATTAAAGGATAAGTCATTACTAAAATTTGGCCAAAATAAGAGGGGTCAGTAAATGCTTCGGGATACCCGGTCATAGCGGTTGAAAAAACCACTTCACCGGCCGCAGAAACTTCCGCACCAAAGGAATTTCCTTTTAAAACCGTTCCCTCCTCTAATATAAGTTTTGCTTCCATAAAAACAAAAAAATCCCCCTATTGGGGGGAGTTGCCAGAGCGACAAAGCCAGGAATTTTTCATTGCTTGGAAAAGCATAATTGAAAAGGCAAGGGCTTGTCAACAAGGATTATTTAATTCTCTTCAAATTCTTCCAAAATTTCTGTTAATTATTCCCACTCTGTTGTCCCTGGTGGTTTTGAAGTTAAATCATATGCCACCCTGGATATACCCGAAACTTCAGAAAGAATCCGGGAAACCATTCTCATTAAAACTTCTTCGGAAATGTCTTTCCCGGGGATTGCCGGAACCCCAGTCATAAAATCATTGGTAATGAAGGTTCGAATACCGATGGATCTCTGTCCGTGTTTACCGAAACCCATTGGAAAAGAAATTACCGGAACTTGACTTAACCTCTCAATTAAACCACTACTCTGTAAAATTTGATTTACTATTGTGTCAGCCTTTCTCAACTGCTCAATCACGTCTTTAGTTAAATGTGTCGGAGTTATTTCGTTAAACGAACCAACAGTCCTTTCACCAAATAAATACACTATTCTGTTTACCCGATGAATCCCTTTGGGAATTTCTCTTGCCAACCGAAAAAGTTTCCCCCAGTCTTTCTTTCCGGTTAATCCAACTAAATAACTATAACTTCTTTCGTCGCCTTGAACTCCAACTGTTCGAATAGGAAGTAAGTAAGGCACAATCTCCGAAGAGGCGAAAGCCGATAATTTTCTTTCTGTTTCTTCAAAATCCTTATCGATAAATGGTCTGTCAGCACAAATAACTCTTATTGCCAAACCCGGACCGGGAAACGGTTGTCTCCAAACGATACTATCCGGCAAACCCAAAGACTTCCCCAACTCTCTTACTTCGTCTTTGTGATAATCTCTTAAGGGTTCTATTATTCTTCCTTGTGTCCGCAGAGCCCTAACCAAAGCAGTATCGTTGTGGTGAGTTTTAATTACATCTGCATTGCTACTAGCAATCCTGGAGGCACTTTCAATCAAATCAGGCCTTAGTGTTCCTTGAGCAAGCAAAACATCCTTAGAGTCAAGTCCAAATTTTAACATAACCCCTTCTGCAACCTTCATAAAAGTGTCGCCAATTATTTTCCTTTTTAATTCCGGATCAGTAATTTCACTAAGTTTTGGAGTAGTCCTTCCGTCAACAACCGTAACTGCATTATAAAAATCAGCAGAGGCATCGACGACGGTTAGTTTTAAACCAAGTGCTTCCAAGGCGGCTTGTACCTCTAAACTTTCGTTTAACCTCATAAAACCATTATCGACATGAACAGCGAGAACTCTTTCTGGGCCCAAAGCTTCGTTTAACAATGTTGCACAAACAGTCGAATCGACCCCACCAGAAACTAAGGTTAAGACTTTTTTATCACCCGCGATTTCTCTAATGTAAGAAATCGCTTTGGTTTGACGACTTTCCATTGTAAAGTCACCCAAAAATCCAGCGATTTCAAATAAAAAACTACTTAAAATATCCCTGCCGTGTTTTGTTAAATCTACTTCCGGATGAAATTGAACACCAAATAGATTTCTTTCGGGATTTTCTATGGCTGCAGTGATTCCGTTTGAATCGGCAATTGCCCTAAAACCAGGGGCAAGTTGACCAATACTGTCTCCATGACTCATCAATACTTCCTGGCTCGCTTCTAATCCTTTAAACAATACTGAATTGGAGTCAACAACAACATCGCAAGGACCATCTTCTCTTCGCTTTTTTCTTTCAACTATTCCTCCCATTTGTTGATTAATGAGTTGCATCCCGTAACATATTCCAAGTATTGGTTTTCCTAAGAAAAATATTTCCGGATCGAATTTGGGAGCAGTTTCGGAATAAACACTCTGTGGGCCTCCAGAAATAATAATTGCTTTATATTTTCTCAAGTCTTTTGCCGGCGTGTTCATGGGCAAAATTTCTGATTCAACACGAAGCCCTCTTACTCGACGATCAATTACCTTACCATATTGGGCTCCAGCATCTAAAATTGCCAATTTCTCTCCGAAGAGTTTCAAGAATTCTTTATTTTCTCCTTCCGGTTGAGCCATTTGTTTGCCTAAATTTTAAGAGGATTATACACCTTTGCGAAGTTCAATAATTATCTTCCTTAGTTTTCTTCCAATTCTTCCAGAATTTCTTTTTGCCGGCGGGAGAGCTTTTCCGGAACAGCAACTTGTAGACGGACATATTCATCACCAACTCCATTGCCACGGGGATTTTTTATTCCCTTACCGCGCAGGCGGACCATGGTTCCCGGCTGAGTTCCCGGCCGGATTCTTAAACCTAAATTTCCGTCAATAGTCGGTATATCTACAATTGCTCCCAAAGCCGCTTGCCGGAAACTGATTTCCTTTTCCGCATAAACATCTAAGCCTTCCCGACGGAAAGTTTTATCCGGCAAAACATCAACCGTCACATAAAAATCGCCGAAATTGACCACCGTACCGTCATCAACCCCAGCCGGAATTTTAATTTTCCTTCTTTTTCCCTCCAGAGAAACCTCTTTTTCGACTCCCTTGGCCGCCTCCATAAATTCTAAAGAAATTCCATAACGCGGTTTTCTCCTGGTTCGACTACCTCCTCCAAAAGGGGAAGCACCGCCAAAAAACTGGGAAAAAATCTCAAAAGGGTCGGAAAAGCCGCCGAAGTCAAAACCCAAATCCGGACCTTCTTCGCCGCCATAAGTGGTGTAAGTATATTGGAAAGGTCCCTCTTGATAATTTTGCTGCCGACCGGAAAAAGGACCTTGAGCTCCGCCAAAACCACCGCCCGGTTCAAACGCCGCATGACCAAATTGATCATAAGCCGCTCTTTTATCTTTATTGGATAAAATTTCGTAAGCTTCATTAATCTCTTTAAAACGGCCCTCCGCTTCTTTGGCTTTATTGCAGTCCGGATGCCAGGCTAAAGCCTGTTTGCGGTAAGCGGATTTCAATTCCGCCTCCGTAGCATTTTTGGCAACCCCTAAAATTTCGTAATAATCTCTTTTGCTGGTCATAATTACAAAAAATGACTAATTAATCTAAGTCCTAATTAACCTAATTAATGTTCAATTCCCAAATTATCTTGACATTTAAAAATTAGGATTTATTTAGAAATTAGAAATTAGTCATTAGAAATTTTAACTAACAACCTCTCCTTCTTCGACTTTTTCCTCTTTTTTCGGCCTGCCCGCCGAAGCTTCAGCGGAGGAGGGCTCTTCGGTTTTAGCTTCCTCCCCGGGAGCAGCACCTTGACCGGGCTGGGATTGGTTGCTTTGATACATCGCCGCCCCGACTTTTTGTAAAGCTTCGGAAAGGGCAGTGGTTTTACTTTCTATTTCCGTCGTCTGGTCGGATTTTAAAGCTTCCTTTAAAGCCGCTACTTTTTCCTCCACTTCTTTTTTATCTTCGGCTTTAACTTTATCACCGGCGTCTTTAAGGGTTTTTTCGCTGGTGTAAATCAAGTTTTCCGCCTGATTTTTGACCTCAATGGTTTTTTTCTTCGCCTCATCTTCCGCGGCATGCATTTCCGCTTCTTTGGTCATTTTCTCAATCTCGTCTTTGGAAAGACCGGTTGAACCTTTAATGACCACACTTTGACTCCTGCCGGTAGCCTTATCTTTAGCGGTCACATTTAAAATGCCGTTGGCATCAATATCAAAAGTAACTTCAATCTGCGGAATGCCTCTGGGCGCCGGTGGAATACCGTCTAAAATAAACCGGCCCAAAGAACGGTTGTTGGTAGCCATTGGCCGTTCTCCTTGAAGTACATTCACTTCAACCTGGGTTTGATTGTCTCCGGCGGTCGAAAAAACCTGCGATTTGGCAGTCGGAACAGTCGTATTTCTGGCAATCAGCGGGGTAGAAACTCCGCCTAAGGTTTCAATGCCAAGAGTTAAGGGCGTGACATCCAATAAAAGGATATCTTTGACTTCTCCACCCAAAACTCCTCCTTGAATAGCCGCGCCAATCGCGACCACCTCGTCCGGATTGACCGAACGGTTGGGTTCCTTACTGAAAAAAGCTTTGACTGTTTCAAAAACCTTCGGCATTCTCGTCATTCCACCCACCATGACAATTTCATCAATGTCTTTAATGTCCTTACCGGCATCTTTCAAACAAAGTTTAACCGGTTCGATGGTTTTTTGAATTAAATCGCCGACCAGGCTTTCCAATTTGGCCCGGGAAATCTTCATCGTCAAATGCAAAGGATGACCATCCTTACTTTGGGTGATAAACGGCTGGTTAATCTCCGCTTCCATAGAAGAGGAAAGCTCGATTTTTACTTTTTCAGCCGCTTCTCTTAACCTTTGTAAGGCTTGCGGGTCTTTTCTTAAATCAATACTGTTATCTTTTTGGAATTCATTGGCAATAAAGTCAATAATCACCCGGTCAAAATCGTCTCCGCCCAAATGGGTATCGCCATTGGTGGCTTTGACTTCATAAACGCCTTCACCCAATTCCAAAACAGAAATATCAAAAGTACCGCCGCCCAAATCATAAACCGCAATCGTGTGGGCGTTTTTCTTATCCAAGCCATAGGCTAAAGCGGCCGCAGTCGGTTCATTAATAATTCTTAAGACCTCCATACCGGCAATTTCTCCTGCTTGTTTGGTTGCCTGTCTTTGGGAATCGTTAAAGTATGCCGGCACCGTAATCACTGCCTGGGTAACCTTGCCGCCTAAATAAGCTTCGGCGTCGGCTTTGATTTTTTGTAAAATCATCGCCGAAATTTCCTGCGGAGTAAAATTTCTTCCGCCAACTTCTACCACCGCCATACCGTCACGGCCTTCTTTAATTCCATAAGGCAGCCATTTAATATCATATTGAACAGATTTTTCGGCAAACTTTCTTCCCATTAATCTTTTGATGGAATAAACAGTTTCCTTTGATTTGACCACCATTTGCCGTTTGGCCACGTCCCCAACCACATGTGTAATCGGGTCAACTACCGAAGGAATAACATTCCTCCCTTCGGCTGAATAAATCACTTTCGGACTGCCGCCTTCCATCACGGCGACACAAGAATTGGTGGTTCCTAAATCAATACCGATTATTTTTCCCATTTTATTTTAACCTCCTACATTAATTAAATTATTAACTTTTTTACTGACTTTAACTTTGGCCGGTCTGATTACTTTGTTTTTCAGCCGGTACCCCTTGGTAATCACCGCCGCCACTTTATTGTCTTCCTCACCTTCTATCATCTCTACCGCTTCCATCTCCATCGGATCAAATTCTTTCCCCAAAACCTCAATTTCCGCAATTCCTTCTTCTTCTAAAACTCTCTTAAATTCTTTAACTGCCAAATCCAGTCCAGCGTCTTTCAAATGTTCCTGTGCTTTTTCCAAATGGTCTAAAACCGAGAGAAACTTCTTGGTCAAACTGCCGGCGGCATACTGGACGAATTCTTCTTTTTCTCTCAGCTGTCTTTTTTCCAAATTCTGATAATCGGCCAGGGCCCTTTTCCAACGACCGGTTAAATCCTCAATTTGTTTTTTTAAATCAACTTCTTCCGACAATGCCGAAGTTTTTTTCGCTGTCTTTATCATTTTACCAACCTTTAAACATTTCATCAATAAGCTCGCCGAAATATTTTATCGTCGGGAAAATCCGGTTGTAGTTCACCCTGGCTGGGCCGATTACCCCGATTACTCCTTTGCGCGGGCCAACTTCAAAACGCCGGTAGATAAATCCGCAGGGCTCAAAAAGATTATCGCCCAAATCGGTGCCCAAGAGAAATTCTATCGTTCCCCCGGTCGCCGGCCGGTTAATCAGCTCAAGCCAAAAATCCATTTCGTCCAAATGCGAAAGGAGAGCTTTGGTCAGGTCAATATCAAAAAACTCCGGTGACTCCAGGATATTGGCCATTCCACAGGAATAAATATCCCCCTGGTCAGTCGTAGCAATCGCCAGTTCTTTGGTCCTTTGGGCAAGTTCCCGAGTCATGTCCCGCAAAAGCTTGTCCGGTTCATGCCGATGGTCCCAAACTTTTTCCTTAACCGCCACTTCATCCGCCAGAGACATCTCCTGGGCTTTCATTAAATTGTTGACGTAAAACCTTAAGGCCCTTGGAGTCGGCATCCGGCCGGAAGAAGAATGAACCTTTTTCAAATATCCGTCTTTGGTCAACTGCACCATTTCGTTGCGGATAGTAGCCGGGGAAATTCCCAAATTGTATTTTTTTTCCAAAGTATTGGAACCCACCGGAAGCGCGGTGGCGATATACTCGTCGATAATTGACTTTAAAATTTTGATTTGTCTTTCTGCCAATTCCGCCATTGGCAATGGTATATCACGATTGCTAATCGTTGTCAAGGACTCTGTTTTTTGATGTCAACCCCAGATAAAAATGTCCGCTTTTTAACAAGATAGAAATGTCCTCTTTTTTCATTTAATTTATTGGCTTATCTGTAACGCCAACGGTTCCAGGGATGATTAATTTTTTGATCAGAATATACTAAAGCTTTAATCTCCCTCATTTTTATTCCCATCTCTTTTCTTTCCACGATTTCCATTTTTGGTCTTTCTTCTAAAACCGAGTAGTTTAATTTCTTCCCTTTATACTCCACAGTGATCTTTCCTTCCGTGTCTTCTCTAATGATAACCGGGGCATTTTTCATTGCATAGGTTGGTCTTTCAGTTTTGATCTGATAAAGTTGGTTTTTGTATTGGAAGGCCAAACTTTTAGAAAGTATTCTGGTATGTTTTTGTATTAAAATTTCATCCAGATTTTCAGAGGGTAAAAGCGGCCGGTGGGCATCAAAAGCGCTCTTGGGAACAACACTGAACTTTTGATTGTAGGAAGCCATAAACTCAGGCAAAAACCTGTTTGCTTCCTCTATACTGTTAATCCCTTTTAATCTTAATTCCTTGGTCAACCTGTCCTGCAGTGTCCCATTAACATTTTCCACTCTTCCTTTGGCTTGAGGACTGTTGGCAAAGATCAGCGGGATTTTCAGCTCTGCCATTGCCCGGGAGAATTGAGTCAACCCGACACTATCGGAAGAAGCACTGATTCCGCCCTTAGTCGTGTTGATTCTAAAGATTCCATGTTTATCAAGATACAGAGCCAATGGCTTGCCGTAAGAGGTCAAGTAAAGTTTGCTTGCCTCAAAGTAGGCGCTGGTGGATTCGCAGGGAGCAAACCAAAGAGTTAGCAGTTTTCCAGTGGCGTCATCAATGAAAACCAAAAGAGAACAGGAATCAGTAATGTTTCCTGTTTTATCTGCTCTGCCTTCAAACCAGGAGTAGGGAGAACCATCAATTTGCACCAGCTCTCCCAGAGCTTCTCTTCTTTCTCTTGCCTGGTAAACCCTCAGTTTTCTTTTTCTTTTGACTTTCCAGAGTCCTTCCTTAACCATTACCTGTCTTAATTTTTCCACTGAGAAAGTAATCTCTTTTTTTTCCCTTAGTTTTTCAAAAGCCAGGGTTGGACCAAAATCATAATATTTACTTTTAACAATCTGCATCACTTTTTCAATTTCCTCATCTTTAATTTTATGGTTGCTTTCTTTTCCCCGGTTGCCATGGATAAGCGCCGCTAGCCCTAAAGCTTGGTATTTCTTTTTCAGTCTTCTTGTTTGTCTGGCAGAAAGCCCCATTAATTCCGCTGCTTTCTTTTGTTTGATTTTCCCTTTTACAAGAGAATCCAAAATAGTAATCCTGTCTGCCTCTTTGATACTCATATTTAATTGTCCTTTCATTGGCAATCCTTTCGAGGTTGATTAAATTATTAACCTTACTATTATGATTGCCAAAAGCGGACATTTCTATATTGCCTAAAGAGGACATTATCACTTTGGACTGACAGATAGCGATTAATCCTTCTCTTTTTAGATTCTCTAAGCTATACTTTATTCTCAATGACCCTCTTGTTGTTTATTGCTATTTTGTCCCTTTTAGTTTTTGTTCATGAACTGGGCCATTTTTTGGCCGCTAAAAAAGCAGGCATTTTTGTAGAAGAATTTGGTTTTGGTCTGCCACCTAGAATTTGGGGAAAGAAGATTGGCGAGACGATTTATTCAATAAATGCTTTACCTATTGGTGGTTTTGTAAAGTTGTATGGGGAGGACGGGCCCTCCTTCGCCAAGGCTTCGGCGGGTAAAGCCTATTTTGAGAAATCGATTCCCAGAAGGCTTTCTGTTCTCTTGGCGGGAGTAACCATGAATGTTGTTTTGGCGATTGTCTCCTTTTCCATACTTTACTTTGTTTTAGGAATTCCGACAAAAACCGGTAAAATAAAAATTGTTGGGATAACAAAAGATTCTCCGGCGCAATTTGCCGGATTAAAAGAAGAGGACCAAATTATTGGTGTTGATGGTCAAAGAGTGCTTTCTGTTGATGAATTTGTTCAGTTGACCGGGGAAAAGGCGGGAAATAAAATCCAGTTGGAAATTGGCCGCGATAAAGACAATCCATGTAAGCCTTTGGAAGGAAACCAGGTTTTAGGCGGCGCCACTTCTTCGGAACAAGGCTTTAACTGTTTAGGAAAAAATCTGCTTGTTTCTTTAATTCCCAGGGAGTCTCCGCCGGAAGGAGAAGGGGCTTTGGGTGTAGTAATAAGCGAGATAGAATTGAAAAAATATCCTTGGTGGCAGATGCCATATTTGGGCGCTCGGGAAGGATTTAAAGAATCGCTTTCTTGGGCAGGAATGATTCTTTCGTCTTTAAAAAAGACACTCGTCACTTTAATTGTGATGGGAAAAGTTCCTCGCGACGTTGCCGGTCCAATAGGAATTTTCCAAATTACCGGCCAAGTTGCCAAAGATGGATTTTTGGCAATTTTACAGTTTTTGGGTATTTTATCGGTTAATTTGGCAATTATCAATATTTTACCTTTTCCGGCTTTGGACGGTGGTCGGCTAATCTTTTTGGGGTACGAAGCAGTTTTCCGAAAGAAAATTTCCCCCAAAATCGAGATTTTAGTTAACCAAGTTGGCATGGCAATTTTACTGTCAATAATGGCTTTAATTACGGTCAATGATGTCTTGCGACTTTTGAAGAAATGAAATATGTTAAACAAAAAAACAGCCATAAAAATCTTATCGGAAATTAAAAAAGCAAAAAAGATTTTACTTACCGTCCATGTTTCTCCTGATCAAGATAGCGTCGCTTCTGTTTTGGCAATGGAACTTGTTTTGCGAAGAATGGGTAAAAAAACAAAGATAATTTCTTTCAGCCAGATTCCTTCAAAATTAAAGTTTATATCGGGGACAGAAAGAATAGAAACTGCCGATTTTGCCAAAATTAATTTTTCCGAGTTTGATTTATTCATTGCTCTTGACAGCGCTCAAGAGAGAATGATTACTCGCAGTCATTTCCCGGAAAGTTTTCCCTCCAACTTTAAAATAGTAAATATCGATCATCACATAACCAATACCCGATTTGGGGACATTAACTTGGTTGTTCCGACTTCTTCAACCACAGAGATTCTTTATCAGCTTTTCAAAATTTGGCAAGTTAAAATTGATAAAACTCTAGCACGACTGCTGTTTTATGGCATATTTGCCGATACAGGTTGTTTTCAATATTCTTCAACTTCGGTAGAAACTTTCAAGATTGCTGCAGATTTGATAGAGAAAGGCGCTTCTCTAAACGAAGCGGTTTTAGTTTCCTTCCGCTCTTACAGTCTTAAAACCCTTAAATACTGGGGAAGGGTTTTGGATAATATGCAAACTGACGGAAGCGGAAAATTTATCTGGTCAAAGATCAGCAAGAAAGAGCGCGAGGAATTGGGGGTAGAAGTAACCGAGGTAGAAGGAGCGGCAAATTTTTTTGCTCCTATCGTATCAGGAACAGAGTTTGGTATAATATTGATGGAAGAAGAGGGTCTTGTTAGAGGCAGTCTGCGCTCAAGAGATGTTTTTGATGTGTCCAAAATCGCGGTTGAATTGGGTGGCGGAGGACACAAGGCCGCAGCCGGGTTCTCGTTGAACATGAGTTTGGCAGAAGCAGAGAAGGAAGTATTAGGAGCGGCAAGAAAATATTTAGGGAGAAAACAATAAGTTTTCTTACATAAGATTGGAGGTGGATGTTTAAATTCAAATGGCGACAATTGTTAAAAAACAACTGGGTCAAACCGAAGATCAGCTTATTGCCCAGTTTCGGAAAAAAGTATTAAACGATGATATTTTGGGAGAGCTTAAGAAAAGGGAATTTTACATTAAACCTTCCCGTGCTCGTTATGAGAAAATGAAGAGAGTTAAGAAGGGAAAAAGATGACATTAAAACAACAAGTCGAAGAGCAAATTAAAGAGTCTTTAAAAAAGGGAGACAAATTGAGGCTATCTACTTTGAGATTTCTGTTATCAGCAATTAAAAACGAAGAGATTGCCAAACAAAGAGAGGCAACTGACGAGGATGTAGTTGCGGTGGTACAAAGACAGGTTAAGCAAAGGCTTGAGTCAATCGAGGCTTTTCAAAAAGGTGGGCGGAAAGATTTAGAACAGAAAGAGAGGGATGAAATGGCAATTTTGA
>Ga0100400_1001397_pt1 | contig 17291 bp, 4 predicted proteins | sample CryGeymeta201524_FD_80420 | JGI IMG/M metagenome (GOLD analysis project Ga0100400, IMG submission 80420) | Groundwater microbial communities from Crystal Geyser aquifers in Utah, USA - Crystal Geyser metaG 2015-24 | ecosystem: Environmental > Aquatic > Deep subsurface > Groundwater | place: USA... | reverse complement strand
TCAGAAGTTTCACCCAATTCAAAACCAGAAACAACCGCTCCATTTTCACTCCATGGAAAGGTTAGCGTAATATCGGTTGACCAATGATTACGCGAAGAAAAATCATCGTATAAAATCAAATGCCCTTCCTGTTGTTGAGAATAAACCATGCTCAATCCTCCGCAATACGCCAACACAAACATTAAAAGAGTCCTGACTCCATTCATTAATAAAAAATTACCAGTAAAAAAATCGGGGAACCCAGCATATAAGCAGGTTCCCCGATAATGCATAAAGGTTTATTTCTTCAAAAATCGAATCACGCCGCGTTCATTTCCCTGCTGAACATTTAACAGGTATAACCCTGGAAGCAGTTCCGCTGTTGAAATTTCTTCGCTGTGCATTCCAGCCATTTTATTGCTGTTGATTGTTCTTACCAGACTTCCCGTTGCATTGTAGAGTTGAATGGTAAATTTTCCCTGAAACTGGTTGTTGATAACCAGCCTGGTGTAATTTTCTGCCGGATTAGGATAAACCATCAGATTATGTGAGTTGTCGCTAATGCTGTTTATTCCTGTAACAGGTCCGGCGCTTAATAAATAGTAACCGTCTGCTACTTTAGGAACAGCAAAACTCATAACGCCTTCAGCAAGGGAAGGAACGATAGCAAGTGCGGAATAAGCAGTACCATCGGCAGAATAGTACAAGCCGTAACCATCGGTGTTAACAGGAACAGTCAACCCATCTTTGTTAAAGTCGAAGCCAATTTTAACATCAACATCAGCGCCACTGCTTTTTTGCACATACCAGCGGCGCGCCCAGGTTTTATTGGTTTCTGATTCAGCATTGGCTTTTCCGTTATGACCGGCAAAAACAAACTCACCTGCATCGAATGTAGAAACAACGGCTTCCAGTTGAAGCGCGCCTCCGGAAGAAGCCAGATGGCTTTCTACTTTGGTCCCGTAAAGGGCTTTGCCAACACCGATTACATCATTTTTATAAATACTGTTGGTGTAGATTTTCTTTGCATCCGATTCAGAATCGCCTGTTAAAGCTATCTGATACTTGGCAGCGAGGTAGTTTTGTACAATCACTTTTTGTGGCTGGTTTAATTCTTTTTTGAAGAAGATCACTTCAGCAAGATTGTCTTTCACTGCGTTTCCAATAATCAGCGGTGCATCAATATTATTAATCGGTTTGGCATAATTGAGCGATCCGGCCAGTTTGCCATTTTCCCAGAAAGTCAGACGGTCAAAAGCGCGCAAATCGCTGCCAACGATATAGGAATTTTCATTGTCGGTAATGGCGCTGCCGGTGGTAAGAAGCCGGTCTTCCTTTCTCATCTCGAAACTCAGTTCATTTGGGGCGCCACCGCCATTGTACTGCAATATCCAGGCGTTTTCAACAGGTCCCTGGTAGAAATTTCGTTTTTCAACGATTGCCGCGAAATCGTTCATCACTGTATTTCTTTTCAGAACAACCCAAAGCGACAAACCACCCATTCCGTCAAAATCATCTTTACCATTTAATTTGTCAGGTATAGCCAATGCTCCAACGGCTGGATCGCGCCCTTCAATCGGGCCAAATTTTACTGCCGGCATACTGCCGCTTACACCATTGGCAACAAATACAGGTGCATCAGCAACTTTTTGGTGATAATTTGCAGGGGTAGTGCCTTTGTAAATATCGGTTGCGTGGTTGTTGTTGCCTGATTGGTCTTGCCATGTTGTTACAAGATCGCCATCATTTAAACCGGTGAGCTGATCTGCCTTTAACCAGAGCGTATTCTCCGGCTGGCCTGAGATTGAATTATCAGGATAACCTATACCTCCGGGGCCAACACCAATGCCAGCTACAGTTTTTTCGATCACATAATTCGCCGTTACCACTTCGCTTGAGTAGCTTCCGTCGGCACTGTATGCCTGTGCTTTGATTGTGGTTGTTTTGGTTAACTGGATTCCACCCGCAGGGTAAGGAGTGAGAGGATCGCCATTATCATCGGAGTAATAAATAATTGCATTGGCAGGTACAACAGTAATTGTAACCAGCGGTGGATTATCGTCGGTATAAGTTACCATCGGCGATGGGAAAAATTCCGGAGTACCGACTGGTTTGACTGTATATTTGGCCTCGGCAACAAAACTTGGTTTTAAAGTTCCTGAATAGGCAATCGCTTTAATTGTTGTAGTTTGTGTCAACTTTATTTTGGCTGTATATTTTGTTGACTGATCGGTTGGAACAGTGCCATCGGTAGTGTAATAAATGGTGGCATTGGGTGTGTTGCAACGGATATCAACATCAACTTCGGCAATATATTCGCCAACTGCAGGGTTAAACAAAGGAGTTTCAACCTGTGGCTCATAATTCAGTTTAATCGAACTTGCCCGCCACTCGCGGCCCGAGAACCATGCACGGTTATCAGGTGTTTTGTCTTTCCCCTTGGCAACCAGTGTTACATACTTTTTGCCATCTTTTACTGCCTGCTTGATGTAGTTGTTAAACTCTGGCGAACCGAGTTCGTACCAGGCGCCGGTTTTTGCCAGTTTACCTTCGAGCATTACCGCAGTGTTGACAGCAGGTTTTTTGAGCCATGTAATTGAATCTTCGTACCAGCTTGTATTGTCCGAGGTGAATATCTGATAGGTAAAGCTTTCAATACCAGCGGCGCTTGTATGAATTGAACCGTAAATCTTTAAAATTGCCGATGCAGGTTCCTTGTAAGCTCCCGAGATATCGTATTTAAAGAAATTCCATTTGCTTTTTTGATTATCGTCATCGTTAATCAGGTTTTGATCGGCAGCTTTTCCATAGTTCGCAGCCTGTTCTTCTGCCACCTGTGAAACGTAGCTGTCGGCAATTGAAATCATTTCCTGAACCGGAGGGGCTACAGAATAGTCGAACACCATTTTGGCCGCAACCCATTCTTTCGAAGAAATCCATGCCTTGTTTTCGGTCGTGTTATTTTTGCCTTTGATTACAAAACTTACCTCCTTTTCACCGGCTTTAATTGCAGTATTGACATAATGGGCGAGGTTGTCGGCCGAAACTTCATGAATAGCGCTTTGAGTGATGTCGTATTCGGCAAGTACCAATGTGCCTGCAGCAGGTTTATTTGTCCATTTCAATGTATCTTCTTTCCATGTGTTCGCAGTGCCAAGTACCTGAATGGTAAATTTTTCAAGTAATTCAGGATTGGTATCTTTGATATTGCCCTTTAGTAAAAGTGTTATTTTACCAACCGGGTATTTTTTCTTGTCGATTGAAAATTTCAGATAAGTTTCCTTGTCGGTTGTGCCATTTTTGCCAATTTGCATTTCAGCCACACCATTTCCAACAGAATCGGGATATGCCTGCAATACATAAGCATCCTGAAGTACAGTTGTAGTATCGATTGAAACCGGTTCTTCAAGTTTTAAATCGAGAAATGGGCCGTAAGCGGCATCGCCAACACCACCCATCCAACTAAAATCGTCGCCGTCGCCAGCTTTAAATTTAAGGGCAAAAGAAATTTCAGTTTGCATTTGGGCCAGTTTGCCATTCACAAAATCGACAAATGCAGTACCTGTGGGTGTGTAATTCTGTCTTGCCGAACTTTTCACAACCAGTCCGGTTGCCAGTTCCTTTCCTGTGCCAGGTTTGTTTTTCCAGTTGGTTGTATCGCGCGCAAATTTGGTTGAAGTAGCGTCCATTAAAGAAATGGTCATGGTTTTGCCATCCGTTTTCATCGCTCCGCGCGTTGAAAAAGTAGCAGATGAAATCTTTTTTCCGGTAAGAGCGCTTACATTAAATTTCACAAAAGCAATTGCTTCATCGGCATCTGTCTTGTAAATAAAGATGTTTGATTTGTGCTTGTAATTTGCAGTACTGTCGGGATTTGCCTGGAATGCAACAGCATCGGCAATACCGCGCGAACTGTAATCGTAGCTGAGTTCCAGTTCCAGCATCGGCCCGTAAGCGCCATCACTTTTACCACCAATCCATTTCAAATCGGCGCCATCGCCATCTTTATATTTCAGGGCGAACGCAATTTCAGTGGCTCCTTCCTGAAGTTTGGCGTTTACATAATCAACCAAAGCCGTTCCCGTTTGGGTATAATATTTACGGGCAGAAGAAGCCTCAAACACTACGGTGGCAAGTTCGTTTCCTGTTCCGGGTTTGGTATTCCAGGTTAATCCTTCGCGGGTAAAGTTGGTCGAATTTGATATTAAAAGGGCAACGGTCATTGTTTTATCAGCGTTCATTGACCCGCGCGTTGAAAATTTTACGCTTTTAACATTGCGACCAGCAAACTGGCTGATGTTGAATTTCACAAACGACATGGTTTCGCTGCCCGCTTCATTACGTACAAAAATATTTGTTGTTGCCAAACTGTTGGCATTGGCATCTGGATTTGCCTGAATGGCAGTACCATCGGCAGTTGCATAAGCGGCCGCATTCTGGCCTTCGGTAAATTTGAGTATTGGTCCGTAAGCGGCATCGCCTTTACCTCCCATCCATTTAAAATCGGCTCCTTCGCCTTCCTTGTAAATCAGGGCAAAAGCAACTTCTTCTTTTCCGGTTGCCAAAACACTGTTAATATAATCAACCAGTTTTGCACCCACCGGCACAAATGATTTACGGGCCGAACTGGCTTCAACAAATGTGGTTGCAAGTTCATCGGAACCAAATGATGGTTTATTTGACCATTTTAATGTACTGCGTGTAAAATCGGTATTGGCAACCGAACGCAAAGAAACCACCATCGTTTTATCTGCATTCATTGACGCGCGGGTAGAAAGGTCAACCGAACTGATGGATTTGTTTGCCATGCCGGTTAACTGAAATTTAATGTAAGCATAGGCGCGGTCGTTAGCAGCTTTCTGAAACACATAGATATTCGTTGCGCCTAAAAAATTGGCGGTAGTATCTGGATTAGCCTCAATCGCGACACCATCATCAGTAGCATAACTGGCAAACCCTTCGTCAAAAGTGAGATCGAGTTGCGGGCCGTAAGCACCGTCTTTTGAGCCGCCAGCCCATTTAAAATCAGCGCCATCGCCTGCCTTGTAAGCCAGTCCAAAGGCAATCTGTGCCTTTCCGGCCATTAAAGCATCGTTGATATAATCAACCAGTTTTGTTCCGGCAAGTGTGAAAAATTTCCTTGTCGATTCCTGATCATAAACCACTGTAGCCAATTCATCACTAATGGCTGGCTTGTTGTTCCAGGTCAATGTTGAACGGGTAAAATCGGTGCTCGACGATTTGGTCAGTTTTACCGTCATCGTTTTTCCATCGTTCATATCCGAACGGGTTGAAAAAGCTGCCGTTTTCAGAATTTTGCCTTTGTAAGGCGTCAGGTCGAATTTGACGAAAGAGATGGCTTCGTCAGCGGCATCAACTTTATATACATAAATGTTTGATGCCCCTTTGTAACTGGCAGTAGTGTCAGGCTTTGCGCTGAAAGCGGTACCGTCATCCACTGCAAACAGGCTCACCTGGGCATTTGCACCCCACTGCAAAACTACCATCAGAAGAACCGTTAAAAACGCTTTGAAAAAGGAAAAGTGCTTCATAATTTTAAAATTTAAGTTTGAAATTTTTAATCGCTTTTTGTTAATATTTTATTGATTATTCATTTTAATTTCGTTTAATAATGGCCTTATCAAGGGTTACAGCAAAAGGATCAATAACCCAAAAATTAACAGGCAAATAAAGCCGTAAAGCGTGTATTCAATCGTTCTGCGATTTCTTTGACTGATCATGGTTTGAATTTTTTATCAAAGTTCGGGTAAACACCATTTCAGCACAATGGAAGAAAGTTGCAATTGTATGGAATTTTGTTTCATTCAGGAAAATTAAAGAATTACCAATTATTCTACTTAGCTCTTTACTATCGTTGTATTACAAGGGTTTTAGTAGATGTGCTGCCATCATCGGTAATTACTTTCACATAATAAACTCCATTCTCAATTGCTTTAATTCCGACAGTGTTCATCGCCCCTTGAAGAGTTTTCTGTTCTAAAATCTTTCTCCCGCTAAGGTCAAAAATCTGCAGGTCAAACCGACCGGTTGATGTTGCTGGCATAGCGACCGTAATTTCACTGTTTGCAGGATTAGGAAAAATTGAGAAAGAAATTTCTCTGCTTACATTTACATTTGTAATAATGGTTAGGTCTAAAAACGTAGTTTCACTGGGGAAATTATTTCCTTTAAACGCTTTTGCCTTAATTAACGAAGTGTTATTTTGGATAAAAGGGCCTGAGTACAAAACGGAAGATAAATCGGGTTCGCTCCCATCGGTTGTATAATAGATTTGGGCATCTTCTGTAACCGAATAAATCTCAATGGTTTTTGACTCATTATAAGTACCGTTTGCCACAGAGAAATAGGGATTATCTACTTTTATCCGAATAGTAGCCGGCCCAGCTATCGCTGAAGCAGCCTGATCATCGTCAGCACAGTTCGCTGCTACAACACGGTATTCATAATCAATACCGGGAACAGCCATATAATCAATCCACTTTTGTTCATTATCGATGTGCCCAACACTTTTTCTTGGACGATATGCAATGGTTGTCCATGAAGTTTTGGATACTTCCCTTCTATCAATTCTAAACCCAATTTCCTGATCGCTCGCATCTTTCCAGTCGATTCGAATAAAAGAGGAGTCCTCGACTGCAGTTGCGTTAACATTAAGCGGCGGATTATTATTTCCAGATGGACAGGAAGTGATGGTGTCGGCTTGGGCATACACGCCTGAAATTAAAATCTTTTCATTTGGATTGCCTGGAATGAAAGCGCAATCTATCAGGTCTTTGCCATTTTTTGCATTCACGTTTCCAACAGTTCCTTTGGTGTTGTTCCAGGCAACCAACATTCCGTAGTTACTGACATCATACCCTGACAGGTATCCTTTTTTCGATTCATTATAGGATGCAGCGTATGTATTGCGGGTTACTGCCCAGGAATGAACCTGGGTGCCACCATGTGCCTGACAAAGAATTGATTCGCCGTCGTTTCCCGGGTTAGAGCCTGTGTTATTCCATGAGTTACCATCAATCCATAATGCTTTCCCCGCAAGGTCGTATGCTCTTGACTCGTTATCTGCAGCCCCGTTAGCTTCAGCAAATCCATCAAGAGTAAGTTTCCAGTCTCCACCTAAACCATAAACGTCATCACCTTCCTGTAAAAAATCGCGTTCGTTGTGGTTATCTCTGATTTGGGTCCAGTAACCTGATGCATCCATTCCTTTTCTGCCATGGTTGTAAAACCAGTTGCCCATTATAATTATCCCTTTTTCCCAGTAACCTCCATCTGGATTCAGTTTATTGGAGGTTATGTTTTGGTACATTTTATTTACATCAATAGATGTAACATCAGCATAATCGAAAACAAGCGTTCTTGAACCTCCGCTTGTGGTTTGGGTATATTTAAAGCAACGGGTTGGCTTACTGATCCTGTTATTTGCAACAAATACGTTAGAACCGTAGATTCCTATCCGTGAACCGAACTTGTACATAAAATAACCGTCAGGCCCATAACCTTCATCGGTTATATTGTTTATTACTGTTGCATCATCCATCTGGCAACCAAACACAAAGCGCCCATCTCCTGCGCCTTCATATAAAGCTGTATTTACAGGTGCACCGACAAAGGGATCAAATGGAAAAGTACCATCGGGCTTCCTGTTGGCCCAACCTGATTTTACTTTACTGCTCTTCCAAGCCCCGGCGGTAGCATAGGTATTTCCCCAAGTCATCTGAGGCCCAAAATAAACAGTTGCGCCTACTAATTTTACCCATGCAATTCCAACATTGTCAACATCTTTTAGTTCTTCACCAGCACCAGGCATCATTCCAATTAGGTTCCAGTCACCCGGAACGAACTTGCCTTCTTCCTTTTCGTTGAAATTAAATTTGAAAACCGTCTGTAAAGGAAGTTCCCCATCAATTGCCATTGGCTTTCCCGTTGGAACTTCTCCCTGGATTACGACACCTGATTTCAACATAAGGCCCCTTCCGTTTGGGCCATTTACCGGAGCATCCTTAAAATCGTATATTCCTGAAGGATAATACAGTACACCTCCTCCGGCCAAATAAAGTTCATCGCGGGCATTTTCGAACTTTTCAAAATCATTTAATCCGTTACTATAAACTGACATATCGATGATATTAGTCCAGTGAATACGGTTTGTCCAGGCAGGAAACCCCTCACTGTTGTCATAATAACCGGCAATCGGGTTAGTTCCAATCGTTCCTCCGGGAACTCCAATAAGAGTTGTAAACTGGATGGGCAATGTATATCCGGAACGTGTATTTGAACCTTCGCAATAGGTACGAACGCTCCATTCGTAGTTGGTTCCGGGGTCAAGATTAATAAATTTGGCCACATTAAAGGAAGAACCCATTTTTTCGATCCATCCTGTTTCACCCACTTTACGATAAATTAACTCATACCGGGTAATTCCCGGAACTGAATCCCAGGTAATATCCGCTGTAGAAGAACTTATTGTTATTGTTTGTGGATTTGACGGAATTTCACCACATGCTACCAAAGTGAGAATGTCATTTCCTACAGCAAAAATTGTATCCCTGAGAACGATACAAATACCCCCAACCTGCCATTCGTAAACTGAACCTTCTGATAAACCGGTTACAATTATTTGATTAGTTGTGAGATTATTTACCACTGCCCAATCTGAAGTACCTTTAAGTTTATAATTAAGAATAAATGCATCATTGCCTTCATTTGCAAGCCATTTGAATTCGACTGAATCGATGCCAATGTTTTCCGCAGTTAGACTATACGGTTTTGGACAAATATTTAGGGTTGTAAAATCGGATGTTAACGACCACGACAACGATTCAATAGTTTCTGAACAAGCAGTTTTAACCCTGAACGAGTATTCGGTTAAAGGCTGTAAATTTGTTAGAATAGTGAAAGTGTCGGTTGGGAAAGGGTCAACCTGATTCCAGGTTTCAGAGGTTTTGTCTTTATATTCAATAATGTAATGATTGGGCGTTGGTAAAATACCATTCCATGTGAGTGTTGCTTCTTTATCCGTAATTGAACTGGCAATTAATCCATCTGGCGCTTTGCAACCATTATCATCCAAAGTTCTTACCGAAATTGTATCAGAGTATCCGGATTCAGGCGCAAAATGAAGATTTTCGTCGCATATAGTTTTTACTTTTATATCGTACAGGGTACTATCGTTTAAGTCAGTTAATGTAAATGAATTAACTTTTATGCCGGCAATTGCCGTCCACTCAGTTGCTTCTGATTTTTTAAATGCAAGTTCGAATGACTGGGCGCCTTCGGTTACATCCCATGCCAAATCAATAGTAGCGGTAGTTTTATTCACATCATGCAGATTTAAAGGAGCAGGGCATGGCTTAACATCCATCCCAAGGTAGTTGCCTGCACTAAGATCACCTGTGGAAGCAATCCCTTTAAAAAAGGAATAATTTTTTTCAGAATCAACGTAATCGCCGTAATCCCAAAAAGTCCCATTCCAAAAGGCCGATTTCATAGATGATTCATTGCCCTTAATATCAGTGTCGGGATAATAAAATCCTGCATCTATATCAGGAGAAATAATATTTATGGGATCAAGGCTAAAATAACGCGTCAAATAATCAGTTGTTGCCAGCCCAAGTGCATTGGAATGTGCACTCCCACTGGTCAGTTTTATTTCAATACGAGCACTGTCCTGAAGATCACTGGCCTGGTTATTAACAACAAAGCTCAGGTTAGATTGGCCATTTGTGTCCCCAACCGGTATCAAAACATTCTCTCCTGAAGCAGCGAGGCAAATGATTTTTCCCCCTGACAATTTGATAAATGTATTTGAACCGGCATTGATCCATTTTAACTTTGCCCCAAGAACCACATCATACCCATTTGTAATAATTGGACAATTTTTGTTTCCGGTTTCTACGCTGTAAATAACTGTATCAACAATGGTAATACTATTATTCATCGTGAGGGGGCGGTCGTGCCATCCAACTAATATCTTATTTATTTTTGTTGGCGCAGACCCACCAATTGTAATCGGCCCAAACATACTTAATTGCAGGGAGTCAACGGCAGCATAACCCGCATCATTAATTAATAAACTGGCTGCCAACATTCTTATGTAGCCCCCAAGAACTTTGCCCCCCGGATTTATTTTTAATAGTTTACCTACTTTCATTCCACCGGTTCCCACCCGTAAAGATCCTCCATTTTCAATAATTACGGTATCGTACAACTGATTATTTTCGATTAGTTTGTAGTCGTTGATAACAATTGTCTGGGAAAAAGCCGGACCCAAAATTAAAAACAGTAATCCTGACAGAATTAAAAACAGTTTTAGATTAAATTTTTTCATTTGATTAAGGTTTTAAAATAATAAAAGTATCGGGTTTACGCTCCTTATGCAATGGACTGAGGTTACAATTGTATGGAATTTTGTTTCAGAAATCTATTATGCGATTGTATTATAATGCAGATAATCAGATAACTAAATCAACAGGAGCAAAATAAGAAATTGACTTTTTAAGAGAGTGAACGAAAAAATTAAGCTATTTTTGAGAAAGGAATTGTTGCATCGAATTTAAAATGGTTTTTAACTCATGTCAAAGTTATTTCTGAAAACTGTTTATACATGCTTGTTGGTTTTGTTTTGGTCAGCCGCTGTTAGCGCAAAAAACAAACAACCAGCCTTTGAGCGTGTTACTGCTGAGCAGGGACTGACCAGTAACCGCATCAACGGAATTGTGCAGGATCAGGAGGGCTTTATATGGATTGCCACCAACAACGGCTTGAACCGCTTTGATGGATTCGAAAACAAACAATACACAAAACAACAGGATGACACAACAAGCCTGTCGAACAATTCTGTTTTAGCGTTGTACTGCGATTCAGCCAATCAATTGTGGATACTCACCATCAACTACCTGCACCGGTACAACAGAAAGCTCGATAATTTCGACCGTTTTTTGATTTCAGAAAAAAAAGAAAGTTACCGTTACGAAAACAAAGGCTTTATTGTGTCAGACCAGACAGGAAATATCTGGGTAGGAACGCCCACCAATGGACTTTTCTGTTTTAACAAACAAAAACAAATCTGCAAAAATATAGTTCCTGAAATAAAAGCAGTTTCTTCGATTTACTGCAATCCGGACGGAAAAATATGGATTGGTTCCGAAAACGGGATGCTAATTGGGTATGATCCTGTTTCAAAAAAGACAGAAACGTTTAAAATGCCCGATGGAATTCGCAGAACGGTAAAAGATGATTTTATCTGGAAAATCTGGCCGGATAACACCGGAAAACTTAATTTATTTCTTACCAGCGGATTTTTTCAGTTTGAAATTGTTTCAGGTGAATTTTTGGAATTAACTGCATGGAACCGAGCTGTCAATTCTTCCGATCATGAGCTGCGCTCAGTTTATATCGATGAGGATAAGATTTGGGTTGGAACGCAGGCAAGCGGTTTGTATATCATCGAGATGAAAAACAACCAATCAACCCGGACACAAACCATATCAAATAACCTGAACAGCCTGAGCAACAACAGTGTGGTGTCGGTCATCAAAGACAGGTCAGGAGTTTACTGGGTGGCTACCAAGGATGGCCTGAATAAATATGATCCCACGATGGAACTTTTTGCCCGATACCAAAACGAACCTGAAAATCCCAAAAGTCTGCATTACAATTTTGTTTCCTCGTTTTGCCAAAGTCCTGATGGTAATATCTGGGTTGGAACTTTTGGGAAAGGAATTGCGGTTTTTGACAAATTTAACGAAACATTTAAGGCCATCATCCACAATCCTGAAAATCCCGCATCGCTCGTTAATGACGCGGTGCGGGCACTGGAACCTGATATGGACGGAAATATCTGGATTGGCACAACAAATGGCCTTTCGAAATACAACAACAAACAACAAAAGTTTACTAATTACAGAAGCTCTTCCGAAAAAGGAAGTATTGCATCCGATGATATTCTCTCGCTTTTGGTTTCAAAAGACAATCATCTTTACGTAGGGACTAATGGTGAAGGGGTTAGCGTTTGTGAACTGAATAAACTCAATACAGATGGTTTTAAAACATGCAGCCCTGATTTTGGACTGTTAAGTTCAGGCAAGGTGCGGAAAATGATAGAGTTAAACAACGGAACAATCGTTTTTGGAACTTTCGGTGGTGGATTGGATTTTTTGTTTAATGGAAAAATCACAAACCTGTCACTCTCTGAATTTTCAAAAAGTATTGATTCTGATTATATCAACGCACTTTGCGAAGACAAGGAAAAAAACGTTTGGGTTGGTACCTGGGACGGATTGTTCCTGCTCGATTCAACTCTGACTACCCAGCGACAGTTCAATACACTTAACGGACTGCCATCCAATGAAATAACCGGCATAATTACCGATAATGATGGGGATATCTGGGTTAGTGGCATGAATGGCTTGTCGCAACTTTCAAAAACATCTGAAATCGAGTTCAAAATCAGTAATTACACCGCACGTAATGGATTGCAAGGTTCGTATTTCACTACTTACTCCACATTAAAGACATCAGATGGGGAATTGTATTTTGGCGGGTACAACGGGTTTAACCGGTTTTATCCTGATAAGATTAAACTCATTCAGAAAGCGCCCGAAGTAATTTTAACCGATTTCCAGGTCTTCAATCAATCTGTACCTGTCAATCAGAAAGTTGATGGAAGAATCCTGCTCACCGAACATATTTCCGGCACAAAAAGCATCACATTGGGTAACCAGCATAAAGTAATCGGTTTCCGGTTTTCAGCCATGACAACATCGCAGGTGGAAAAGGTTAAATATGCGTGTTTAATGGAAGGCGTTGATCCGGATTGGGTAATCCTGAATCAAAACCAACGCTCCATTTCCTATAATAATTTGTCGCCTGGCGATTATACTTTTACAGTAAAAGCATCAAATTCTGAAGGAGTTTGGGATTCAGCCGGCACATCCGTTTCTATCACCGTGCTTCCTCCATTTTGGAAAACGTGGTGGGCATTTATTTTGTATCTGCTGGCTATCGCAGGATTTTTATATCTGGCCCGGGAATACAGTTTATCGCGGGAAAGGCTGGAAAACAAAGCTTTGGTAGAACATATCCAACGCGAGAAGGATGCAGAAATCAATAACCTGAAGATTAAATTCTTTATTAATATTTCGCATGAAATCAGAACTCCTTTGTCGCTTATTATTGCTCCTTTGGAAAAAATCCTTCATACTGACAATGTAAATCAGGACATTAAAAATTATTTAAAAATTATGTATGGAAATACGCAACGGTTGCTCACGCTTATTAACCAGTTGCTTGATTTTCGTAAGATTGAAACAGGTAATGTGCACCTGCAGGTAGCGCCTTATGATGTTGTTGGATTTGCTAATGATATTAAAAAAGCCTTTGATGAGAATGCCGAACAGAAAAATATTGAATTTTCGTTTAGTTCCAATATCAGCTCACTTCAGTTGTGGTTCGACCCGGACAGTATGGAGAAAATATTGTTTAACCTTTTGAGCAATGCCTTCAAATTTACCCGACCAAACGGAAACATAAAAATCCATCTTAACCGCCTTGAAAATGAAGAAGCCTGTGAAATTCTTGTTCGTGACAATGGAATTGGTGTGGAAGCAAACAAACTGGAAAAGTTGTTTGACCGCTTTTATCAGGTGGAAACAAAAAGTTTACTGAAGCAGGATTCAATGGGCTCAGGCATCGGCTTGTCCATTGTAAAAAATCTGGTTGAATTGCACAAAGGTGAAATAACAGTGGAAAGTACCCACGGTGAGTTTACCCAGTTCAGAATTGTTTTCAAAATGGGAAAAAAACATTTGGAGAACAACAACAATATCACCATTTCAGAAAAGCCGGTTCCATATTCACTAAATTATCATTTTGTTTTTCCTGTTGTTGAAGAAAGTGAATCTGCTGAAAGTTTGGGATCAGTAAACAATCTGAAACAAAGAAAAGACATTAAAATATTGATTGTGGAAGATAATCCTGAAATCAGGTATTATCTGAAACAATCGCTTCAGCCTGATTATGAAATTATTGAGGCTGAAAACGGGAAAACCGGATGCGAACTGGCCGTTGAGCAGATTCCCGACCTGATTGTAACCGATGTGATGATGCCCGAAATGGATGGAATTGAACTTTGCAAAACGTTGAAAAATGAGATGCTTACCCAGCACATCCCCATTATTATCCTGAGCGCCAAAAGCAGCATTGAAGATACCCTCGCAGGGTTGGAAACAGGAGCTGATGATTACGTGCCCAAACCATTTAACGAACAAATTTTGCAGGCAAAAATAAAAACACTGATTACCAACCGGCAAAAACTTATTGAAAAATATGGTGACCTGAAAATTAAAACCGACCCGGAGGTAGAGCAAGACACTTTGAGTTTTGACGATGTCTTTGTTACACGGGTTGTGACCTTTATTAAGGAAAATATTTCTGATGAAACCTTGACAAACGAAAAGATTGAAGCGCATTTCAAAACCAACAAAATGCAGATGTACCGGAAATTGAAAGCTGTTACAGGCTGGTCGGTCAACAGTTTGATCCGCGAAATCCGTATTCGGGAAGCGTTGAAGTTACTGCAACATTCTGAAAAAAATATATCGGAAATTGCCTATCAGTTGGGATTCTCCGACCCACTGTATTTCAGCAAATATTTTAAAAAAGAAGTTGGAGTTGCTCCACAGCATTATCGAAAGGAACTTTGAATTAAGTTATAAGAGTAAATTGGAAAAGTTTGGTGGAAAGATTGCCAGGATAAAATTATATTGTTTACACATTCAAAATAAAAAAGGGTTACGTTTTACCTGTAACCCTTTGATTTTCAGTGACCCTGGAGAGACTCGAACCCCCAACCTTCTGATCCGTAGTCAGATGCTCTATCCATTAAGCTACAGGGCCGTTGTTTTTGCTTTTAAAGCGGTGCAAATATAATTTTTATTTTTTGATAATTATTCATCCAGTTCCTCAAAATCATCAAAATCCTCCTCCCTGGGTTTTTTCAGCATTTCAAGTATTTCGTTCCGCGACATCACCTTAACATTGGTAACTATCATGTCATCATCGAGGAAATCTCCATATTGATTACATTCGTCAATTATATTTCTGAATACCTTTTTTAAATCTGTTTGTAAAGGGAGCATCACCAAAACCGTGGAAAATCCTTCCGAAAAATCCATCGATTCAAACTCTCCACCGTATTGATTAATCTGATAAATCAACTCATCTTTTAACAATTTTTGCTGGGTTGCAGTTAAACTTTCGTTTTGTTTTCTATTGATAAAAACTACGTAATATCTCAGTTTCTGTCCTTTCCCACCCAATCCGGTTGAAATAAATACCTGTTGCTCTTCCAGTAAAGAGCTTTGAATCAACATCCTGCTTTCCTGCATGGCAAGCACGGCCCACTGTTTAATTTCCCCTTCGGCAACAGCAACAAATTTTTCGAGGGTACGAAATGCCTTAACATCATCAATTGCGGCAATAGCCAGTAAAATTTTACGTTTCCTTTCCAAATCAATTTCAGGCTGAAACAGTTCGTCCCTGTTTTCAAAATATTTTTCAGCATTTCCTTTTTTGCGGATTTTATTCGCCGTTTCAAAATATTTAACCTGGATATCAATATCAATCTGCTCTTCAAGAATGCTAAAGTTTTCAGGCAAGCTGTCGAGTACTCTTTGAATTTGATGATAAAATTGTTTCTCTTCCATTTTCTGTAATAATTCGAACAAAAATAGTCACTTGTTGTAATATGTAAAGAACATTCTGATTTTATTTCAAGTGAATGGATTTGGATTATATTTGCGGAGCTTATTTTTAATGAGTTTAAATATAAAAAGGAAGAGGAAAGGGGCGAAGTGAAGTTAAGCGAAGTTAAACATAGTGAAACAGTAGTAATTACAAAAGTACTGGGACATGGATCGTTTCGGAAAAGAATTTCTGAAATGGGATTTATCAAAGGCAAAGAAGTAAGGGTGATAAAAAATGCCCCTTTCAACGGGCCGTTTGAATTTAAAATAATCAATTATAATATTTCGCTGCGCAAATCGGAGGCCGATTTAATTGAAGTAATACCCGTAAACGATTTTATAAAAGAAGAAAACGAACATTACCAGGGAGTTATTGATCGTGAAATTGATTTGGTCAATCAGTCGGAAAGAACTAAAATAATTAACATTGCTTTGGTTGGTAACCCAAACAGCGGGAAAACAACTTTATTCAATTATATCTCGGGATCGAAAGAAAAAGTAGGTAATTACAGCGGTGTAACCGTGGATATAAAAAAAGCCACCTTTAAACTCAAAGGATATACCTTTAATTTTTTTGATTTACCCGGAACCTACAGCCTAACAGCATATTCGAAAGAAGAAATTTACGTTCGTGAATTTATTTATGAACAAACCCCCGACATTGTAATTAATGTGCTCGATGCCACTAACCTGGAAAGAAACCTGTTTCTCACCACGCAATTAATCGATATGGATGTGCGCATTGTTGCAGCGCTTAACATGTACGATGAACTGAAAAAAAAGGATCTTTTTTTTGATAAAGATGAGCTGGCGAAATTAATGGGAATCCCTTTTGTGCCCACCATCAGTTCGAAAGGAATCGGCCTTGAAAATCTGATTGATAAAGTAATTGAAGTTTTTGAGGGCAAGGATAAAATATCGAGGCACATTCACATCAATTACGGGAAAGATTTGGAGGAAGCAATAAAAATTGTCCGTCAAAAGATTAAGGAAAACCGGCCAATAACCGACAAAATTTCATCGAGGTTTCTGGCTATCAAACTACTCGAGAAAGATGAACAGATAACTTCTTTACTTTCGAATTATTCCAATTTTGGAGACATCAAAAAAAGCAGCCAAAAAGAAATCTCCAAAATTGAGGCCCTGGAAAATGAAGAAAGTGAAACTGTAATAACAAATGCCAAATATAGCTTTATCACCGGGGCGCTGAAAGAAACTTTGAGAAATCCACACCAAAGCGAGAAAACAGGTTCAGAAAAAATCGATGGAGTGTTAACACATCCAATCTGGGGGTTCCCAATTTTTACTTCGATTTTATTCCTGATATTTTATGTCACTTTTAAATTAGGCGCTTACCCTATGGACTGGATTGATAAGGGTGTGGTGGCATTTGGCGACTTTGTTGCCCGGTTGATGACCGATGGGATGTTGAAAGATTTATTGGTAAACGGAATTATTAGCGGTACAGGAAGTGTACTGGTGTTTTTGCCCAACATACTAATTCTGTTTTTTTTTATTTCACTGCTCGAAGGCACGGGTTACATG
>Ga0100400_1001395_pt1 | contig 17295 bp, 17 predicted proteins | sample CryGeymeta201524_FD_80420 | JGI IMG/M metagenome (GOLD analysis project Ga0100400, IMG submission 80420) | Groundwater microbial communities from Crystal Geyser aquifers in Utah, USA - Crystal Geyser metaG 2015-24 | ecosystem: Environmental > Aquatic > Deep subsurface > Groundwater | place: USA... | reverse complement strand
TCTCCGAGGCGCTGGCGGCGGCGGCGGGAAGTTTCGAGCGGCTTGTCGGCGAGGACCCGCCCGGCGTCGCGCTGGTGGCGCATGGCCCGGCGATGCGCGGCGCAAGGCTTGGCGCGGTCATCGACGCCCACAGGGTGGTGATCCGCTTCAACAACTATCCCACCACGGCTGAGGCCGTCGGCGACATGGGCCGCCGCGCCGACATCTGGCTGCGCGCGCACAACGACCACCATGTGCCGCTGCGCCGTCCGGATGGCGTGCGGTTGATCGTGACGTCCGGCTGCGACATCCGCCACCGGTTCTCGGACGGGGTGACGCGGCTGTCACAGCTGATCGCTCTGGGCGCGCCGGTGGAAACCGCGCCGACGGCGCTCTATCGCGCGCTTTTCGCCCGGTTGCAGGCGCCGCCGAGCATGGGATTGCTGGGCCTGTGCTGGTTCTCCCGGGCGACGGGGCGCGGGGTGGACGAAGCGCAAGTCTTCGGCTACGCCCTTGGCGAGAATGCGGTGGCGGCGACGCGCTATTATGATCGCACAGTGACCGGCGCCCGCCCGGGGCGGCATGATTGGCGCGCGGAGCAGGCGCTGTTCGACGCGGTGCTCGCAGGGAACGTGTGGACGGAAGGCGCGTGAACAGGGGGCGCGGAGACATGACGGCGACGGTGGCGCTGGCCGGATGCGGCAACATCGGCCGACGCCACTTGCAGGCGCTCGCTGCAATGGGGAATCCGATCCGGGTTTACGCCATCGAGCCCGATCCCGCCATGCGCGCGGCGCTGACGGCCCCCGATCATGTTTCGCTCATCGTTTCGCCCGACGCGCTTGAGGTTCCGGAATCCGTCGATCTCGCCATCGTCGCCACCGGAGCGCAGGCGCGACGCGCGGCGCTGGAGGCGCTGCTGGCGCGCGTGGCGCCGCAGGCGTTGCTGCTGGAGAAGGTGTTGTTCACCTCGCGGCGCGATCTGAGCGAAGTCGGCGCCACGCTGGCGGCGCGCAGCCTGCCGGCGTTCGTGAACTGCGGCCGCCGGGGGTTCGCCGGATACGACGCGCTGCGCAGAACGCTCGCCGGACGGCGTGGGATGACGATGGCGGTCACAGGCGCGGGCTGGGGCCTGTGCTCCAACGCCGCGCACTTTATCGATCTGGCCGAGCATCTGCTGGGCGAGGAGGTTGTCGCGCTCTCGGGCGCGGCGCTGGATCCGACTGTCCTGGACGCCAAGCGCGCCGGGTGCGTCGAGATGACCGGACGGCTTGAGGGGCGAATGGCCGGCGGCGGCGCGCTTGATATCGTCTGCGCGCCTGGTCCGGCCAGCCCGCCGTCAGTCGAGATCGCCCATCAAGGCGACACATGGCGCATCGATGAGGCGGCGGGCCGCATCGTGCATCGCGACCGATCAGGCGCCGAACACGCCACGCCGCTCGAGGCCCGGCGCGTCAGCGAGATGCCCTATCTGTACGCCGAACTGCTGGCCGGCCGGTCGCGGCTGACGCCCTATCGTGACAGCGCCCGTCAGCACGCGCTGATGCTGGACGCCTTTCGCGCCAGGTTGGGCCTCTCGATCGAAGAGGATGCGCCATGCCCGATCTCGTGACTGCGCAGCCCGTGCTGCTGGTGGGCGCGGGCGCAATGGCGCAGGCCTACGCCAAGGTGCTGACTGCGCTCGATGCGCCTTTTTCGGTCGCGGGGCGCGGCGCGGACTCCGCTGGGCGCTTTGCGCAGGCGTGCGGCGTCACGCCGACAACCGGACCGCTGGACGCACAGATCGCCGCGATGGCCACGCCGCCGCGAACCGCGATCGTCGCGGTGAGCGCGGCGAACCTTTCCGAAGCGACGCATACGCTGCTGCGTGGCGGGGTCAGGCGGCTGCTGGTGGAGAAGCCCGCCGCTCTCGATCCTGCCGGCGTCGCGGCGCTCGCCGAAGCGGCGGCGGCGCACGAGGCGGCGATCTTCGTCGCCTACAATCGCCGCTTCTACGCCTCCACCGACGCCGCCCGCGCGATGATCGCCGAGGATGGCGGCGCCCTGTCGGTGAAATTCGACTTCACCGAGGCCACGCGGCGCATTGAAGCGCTCGACAAGAATCCTGTGGAGCTGGCCGCGTGGTTCTTTGGCAACTCGACGCATGTGATCGACCTCGCATTCCACCTCGCCGGGGCGCCCGCTCAGCTCTCGGCCGCGCGGCGGGGCGCGTTGTCGTGGCATCCCGCCGGCGCGATCTTCACTGGCCATGGTCTGACGGCCGATGGCGCGGCGGCGTCATGGCACGCCAACTGGCTGGCGCCGGGACGCTGGGGGGTGGAGGTGATGACCGCGCGGCGGCGGCTGATCCTGCAACCGCTGGAACAGCTCTTCGTGCAGGAGCACACGAGTTTCGCCGTGACGCAGGCCGCGATAGACGACGCGCGCGACACGGCGTTCAAGCCGGGAGTGTTCAGCCAGACCGAGGCGTTTCTGTCCGGCGCGCCAGACCCCCGCCTGTTGCCGATCGCAGCGCACGCCGCGCACAGCGCCGCCTATGCGGTGATGCGGGACGGCGGCGCGTTCGGCGGCGCTTGATAGAGAAGCATTTGGAGAGTTTTCAGGGCATGGGGCTTGCAGGCAAGAAGATCCTCGTCACCGGCGCCGACGGATTCATCGGCTCTCACCTCACCGAACTGCTGGTGCGCGCAGGCGCGGACGTGCGCGCCTTTGTGCTCTACAACAGTTTCGACAGCCGGGGATGGCTCGACCGCGCCGCGCCGGACGTGATGGGCCAGTTCGAGGTGTTCGCGGGCGACATCCGCGACCCCAACGGTGTCGCCGAGGCCATGCAGGGGGTCGAGATCGTGCTGCATCTCGCGGCGCTGATCGCGATACCTTACTCCTATCACTCGCCTGACACCTATGTGGACGTCAACATCAAGGGTACGCTCAACGTGGTGCAGGCGGCGCGCCGTCTGGGCGTCGGCCGTGTGGTGCACACCTCGACCAGCGAGGTCTACGGCAGCGCCCGTTTCGTGCCGATCACCGAGGATCACCCGATCGTCGGCCAGTCGCCCTATTCGGCCTCCAAGATCGGGGCTGACCAGATCGCGCTATCGTTTCACCGGTCGTTCGGCACGCCGGTGACGGTGATTCGTCCGTTCAACACCTACGGCCCCCGCCAGTCGACCCGCGCCGTGATCCCGACCATCATCACCCAGATCGCGGCGGGCGCGCGCGAGATTCGCCTCGGAAAGCTCAGCCCGACGCGCGACTTCAGCTTTGTCGCGGACACCGCGCGGGCCTTCCTGGCGATGGCCGAGAGCGGCGGCGTGCTGGGCGAAGTGGTCAATTTCGGCTCCGGCTTCGAGATATCGATCGGCGACACCGCCGCCTTGATCGCCGAGGCGATGGGGGCCGACATCACGATCGTCTCGGAGGAGGAGAGGATGCGTCCCGACCTCAGCGAGGTGGAGCGCCTTTGGGCGGGCGTCGACAAGGCGGCGCGGTTGACCGGCTGGACGCCGGCCTATGGCGGGCGGGAGGGCTTCGTGCGGGGGATCGCCGAGACCGCCGCCTGGTTCGCCGACCCGACCAACCTCGCACTCTACAAGACGGGACAATATACGCTGTGAGCCTCCCGACCCGCCTCGACATTCCTCGCGCGCAGGCCGTCCTGCGCATGGCCGCCGGCGATTCGGCGGACAAGGTTCCATTGCACGCACCGCAGTTTGCGGGGGCGGAATGGCGCTATCTGAAGGAGTGCCTGGATACCGGGTGGGTATCCTCGGTCGGCGCGTTCGTGGACCGTTTCGAGCGCGACCTGGCGCAGGCCTTCGGGGTGGCCCGCGCGGTGGCGACCGTCAACGGCACCGCCGCGCTGCACATGGCGCTGCTGCTTGCAGGCGTGAAGCCGCAGGACGAGGTGCTGATCCCGGCGCTGACCTTCGTCGCCACCGCCAACGCCGTGCGCTATTGCGGCGCCGTCCCGCATCTTGTGGACAGCGACCGGGAGACGCTGGGCCTTGCGCCCGAGGCGCTGGAGGCCTGGCTGACGGAGATCGCGGAACCCGGCGCCGACGGTGCGCGCAACCGGATGACCGGGCGGCGCATCGCGGCGGTGGCGCCCATGCACGCCTTCGGCCACCCGATGCGGATCGACGCGCTGATCGCGGTGGCGCGCAAATGGGGTCTCGCCGTGGTCGAGGACGCCGCCGAGTCGCTGGGCAGCCTGCGCGACGGCCGTCCCCTTGGCGGCCGGGGCCTGGTCGGCGCGACCAGCTTCAACGGCAACAAGATCATCACCACCGGCGGCGGCGGCGCGATCCTGACCGACGACGCGGATCTCGCGGATCGCGCCAAGCACCTGACCACCACCGCGAAGCAGCCGCATCCCTGGCTGTTTCTGCACGATGAAACCGGCTTCAACTATCGTCTGCCCAACATCAACGCTGCGCTTGGCTGCGCGCAGCTCGAGCAATTGCCGCAGATGCTGGCCGCGAAGCGCCGCCTCGCCGCCGCCTATGCCGAGGCGTTCGCGCAGGTTGAGGGGCTGCGCTTTTTCAACGAGCCGCCCGGCGCGCAGAGCAATTACTGGCTGAACGCCGTGATTCTGGACAACCCTGCGGACCGCGATCCGTTTCTGGAGGAGACCAACGCCGCCGGGCTGATGACGCGGCCCTGCTGGACGCTGATGAGCGATCTGCCGATGCACCGCGACTGCCCGTCGGCGCCGCTGCCGGTTGCGCGCGACATCGCCGCGCGTCTGGTCAACATTCCCAGCAGCGCCGCGCTGGGATGCGAGGCGCGCGCGCGATGAGCGTGCGGTCGTTATCGCCTGACATGCCGTTCGCCGACCTCATCGCATCGGTCATCGGCCAGGCGCATGAGGCCGGCCGTCGCGGCAGGCGCGATGAAGCCGTGGAGTGGTTCTCGCTGTGCCGCACACTGCTCACCACGCGCAGCGCCCCGGCCGCGCTCGCCAGAAAGATCGACGCCGAATTCAACACCACGCGGGCCGACGCGGACAGGATGCGCGCGGCGCTGATGGCGCGGGCGTCTCCGGAGGCGGCGACGCGGGTCAGCGTGATCGCCGACTCGCTGGGCCTGCCGCGCTCGGAGGAGATGGCCGACCTGCCCGCCGCTCTCGACGCCACCTACTCGGCCCGGATCCTGGCGCGGCTTCAGGCGGCGCCGGCTTTGAGCGGGGCAGTGGTGGACGCGCACTGCCAGCGCTTCTTCACCACCGATGACGCCGTCGATCTGATGCTGGAGCGTCCCGAGGCGATCGAGGGCGCGCATGTTCTGGTCCACCTGGGCCTCAACGACTGCGCGGTGCGGATGTTTCTCACCGCCCAGCGGCTGGCGTGCGCGCTGCTTCCCAGGGCGGTGTCCGACGAGGTTGTCGGCTTTGCCCGCACCTATCGCGCGGATATCGTCCGGGCGTTTCCGACGCACCAGTATGTGCCGCTGGACCGGCTTCGAGCCAATCTGCATCGCATGGCCGAATTGACGCGCCAATCGGGCGGCCTCAGCCTGACGGTCGCCACGGTCATCGTCGTGCCGATGAAGTTCTGGCGCGGGACGCCGGACATATGCCGCAACTTCACCGCCTACAACCATGCGATCATGGAGGAGGCGGCGCGCAGCGGCGCGCGGGTTCTCGATGTAGACCGGCTGATGTGGCAGCACGGCAATGCGGCCACGCTGAACAAGGACGGCATGCACCTGTCGGCCAGGGGCCATGCGCTGCTGGCCGATTTCTATGTCAAGGCGGCCTTCAATGTCTGACATGGCGGCGGTTCGCGCGCTGGTGGTCGGCCATGGCTCGATCGGCGCGCGTCACGCCCGTCTGTTGCGCGAGATGGGCTGCGTGGTGGCGGTGGTCTCCTCCCGGGAGACGCCGGAGCATCGGCGCTTCGCCTCTCTTGACGCCGCGCTGGATGGGTTTGCGCCGGGCTATGTCGTCATAGCCAGCGTCACGAGCCGACACGGCGAGGATTTGCAGCGCCTTGCCGATCTGGGATTCAAGGGCGTCGCGCTGGTTGAAAAGCCCCTGTTCATGACGGCGCCGGACCCGGCGTCACACCCGGCGCCATCCTATGGATTCCCCGTCTTCGTCGCCTACAATCTGCGCTTTCATCCTGTGACGCAGGCTTTTGGCGCCGCGTTGGCGGGGCGGCGCGTGCTTGCGGCCAACGCGCTTGTCGGCCAGCACCTGTCGCAGTGGCGACCGGACCGCGCGCCAGCCGACACCTATTCCGCTCATCGCGGTCAGGGCGGCGGCGTGGTGCGCGATCTGTCCCACGAGTTCGATCTCGCCGCCCATCTTTTCGGGCCGCTGACGCTGCGCGGCGGTTTCAGCGTACGGGCGGGCGCGGTCACGGTGGACAGTGAGGATGTGGCCGCCGCCGTGTTCACCGCGCCCGCCTGTCCGCTGCTGAGCATCCATGTCAACTATCTCGATCATCGCCCGCGCCGGCGATGGGTTGCTTTCACCGAAGACGCGACAGTCGAGGCTGATCTGGTCGGCGGCGCCGTCACGGTGAACGACCGGTCGGAGACCGTCGCCTTCTCCCCCGACGAATCCTACAGACGGATGCACCGGGCGGCGACATCCGGCGGCGCGGCGCTTTGCAGCTGGGAGGAGGGGCTGGCGCTCATGACCCTGATCGACACGTTGGCGCCGCGATGACGCAGCCTGCGCCAAAGCCGGTGTTTCTGTGCACCATATGCGCGCGGGGCGGCTCGAAAGGGCTGCCGGGCAAGAATATCCGCCCGCTGATGGGGTTGCCGCTGATCGCCCACTCCATCGCGCACGCGCGCGCCGCCGGGATTTTCACGGCGATCGCCGTCAGCAGCGACAGCGACGCGATCCTGGCCGAGGCCGCCGCCCATGGCGCGGACATGACCATCCTGCGCCCCGACGCGCTGGCCAGCGATACGGCGGGCAAGCTGCCGGCGATCGTGCATGCGCTTGACGAAATGGAGCGGCGGCTCGCCGTGGCGGCGGACTTCCATTTCGATCTCGACGTCACCTCTCCGCTTCGCCTTCCCCAGGACATCGCGGCCTGCGCAGAAATCCTGCGGGAGACGGGATGCACGTCGGTCATCACCGGCGCGCCGGCGCATCGATCGCCGTATTTCAATCTCGTCGAGCGCGGCGGCAACGGCGTCGTGGCGCTGAGCAAGCAGGCGCCGGCCGATGTCCTGCGCCGTCAGGACAGCCCCGAGTGCTTTGACATGAACGCCTCGATCTATGGCTGGCGCCGCGCGGCGCTGCGCGATGACCCGCGCGTGTTCTATGACGACACGCGCATCCATGTGATGCCGCGTGAACGATCCTGGGACATCGACGAAGCGCTGGATTTCGACATCGTCACCCTGTTGATGGAGCGGAGAGCCCGGACATGAGCGCGCTTTCCACCTTGTTCGATCTCACCGGACGCGTCGCGCTGGTCACCGGCGGCGCCGGGCTTCTGGGGCGGCGATTCTGCCGGGCGCTGGCCGAGGCCGGCGCCGACGTCGTGGTCGCCGACCTGTCGGAAGCCGCCGCGCAGGCGGTGGCGGCGGACTTGCCGGGCGCCCCGCTCGGCGTCGGGGTCGATCTGGGCGAGGAGACGCAGATCGAGGCGATGGTCTCGAGGATCGTGGGCCATTACGGCCGCCTCGACATCCTGCATAACAACGCCGCCTGCAAACCGCAGGAGTTGCGACGGTTCTTCGATCCGGTCGAGGATTTCCGGATGGACGTCTGGCGCGAGGTGATGCGGATCAACATCGACGCGATGTTCATGGTGGCCAAACATGCGGGCGGCCACATGGCGGCGCATGGCGGCGGCAGCATCGTTCAGACCGCGTCCATCTATGGGGTCATGGGCCCGGACCAGCGGATCTATGCGGGGTCCGACTATCTCGGCGGCCCGATCAACACCCCGGCGGTCTACAGCGCCTCCAAGGCGGCCGTCATCGGGTTGACGCGCCATCTCGCAACCTACTGGGCGGGACGCGGCGTGCGGGTCAACACCCTCACCCCTGGCGGGGTGGAGAGCGGGCAGAACGACGTCTTCGTGAAGAAATACAGTGATCGCGTGCCCATGGGCCGGATGGCGGAGCCCGAGGAGATGACAGGGGCGCTTATCTTCCTGGCTTCCGACGCCTCCAGCTACGTCACCGGTCAGAACATCATCGTCGATGGCGGTCTGAGCGCCTGGTGACCGACTCCAAGAGAACCGTCATGAAAATCGCGATCATCGGCACCAGCAACGCCATCATGCGCGATGGATGGGTCGCGCATCTGCGGGAGCGGCTGCCCGAGGGCTGGACGCTGGACAACCTGTCGATCGGCGGAAGCGCCTCGCTGCACGGCAGTTTCACCGCCACTCGCAGCAGCGTGGCGGAGAATTATGACCTTGCGCTGATCGACTTCGCGATCAACGACCAGCAGATGATCGACATTCTAGACATGTCGCCGGAGTATGTGGCCGGATCGTTCAGCGCGCTGCTGCGATGTTTCGCGGCGCCCGGCGGGCGCTGTGCGCCGATCGTCCTGATCATTCCGCAGCGCGATCTGCTTGGGCGCCATCGCCAGGATCAAGCCTACAACATCACGGTGAAGCTGTGCGAACGCTACGGCGTCGCCTACATCGATCTCTACCATGAGCTTCGCCGGATGGCGGCGGCGGACGGCGTCGATGTGGCGGGGTGCTTTTCCGACTGGACCCATCTTCGGTCCTTCGCGCAACAGGCGCTGGCCGCCGCGGCGCATGAGGCGGTGATATCCGACCGGGCTGCGCGCCCAAACAGGCTTGTGCTTGACGAGGCGCCGCATTGCCGCGCCGTGGCCGACGCCGATATCGAGGTCGCGCCGGAGACGCGCGAAACCATCGCGACAAGCCTGACGAGCGCGGAGGTGCGCAGGATCGGCGCAGGCGCGCGCGGCCTGATCCGCAACGCGCCGTGGCTATGCGGCGTCGTTCACTGGATCGATCCGAACTCCGGCGCGCTCTGTTTCGACGGCGCCGACGCCAAGGTGAAAAAGGCGCTGCGCAAGGAGTGGACGCGGCTGTTCGGCCTGACCCTGTTCAAGACGCCGCTGCGGGCGGATCCCGAGGGCGTCGCATTCCGGTTCGGCGATTTCGAGGACTATCCGCTTGAGCGCAGCTACGGCATGACGCCGACGACTGCGGTCGATGGCGACCGGGCCGACATCGTGGGGTTTCTCGCCTGCGACCGCGATCCGGTGGCGGCGGGCGCGCGGCTGCTGGCGTCGGTCGCGGGGGCGGCGGATCCGTCGTCCACATCAGCGCACCGCGTGGATACCGATTTTTCTCGGCTGCTGCTCGCGGGTTGGGTCAATGATCTCTCCAGCCGGCGGGGACCGCAGCCTGCGGTGAAGACAGCCGCGCCGCCGACCCCTGTCGCCGAGCCCGCCGATGCGGGCGACGACGCGCCGGTCGCGGTGGTCAGCCACCTTAAGCCGCAGACCCACACCATCGCGGTCAGCATCCCGCATGGCTGCACGACGTCGGTGCGCCTGCCGATCACGGCCGGCGTGATGATCGTCAGCTCCGAGGTGTCGATGCTGCGCTGCATCATCGGCTTTCGCGCCGGGACGAGGCCGCAACTGCACAACCTCGGAACGCCGACGCCGAATTTGACGCTTGTCGCCGGACCGCTGGACAAGCGGTCGCCGCAGGAGAAATACACGACATTCGGGATCAGCGCGGACGGCCGTCTGGAGATCGAGAACCTGCGCGGCGGGACGGTGTCGATGACCCTTTTCCTGATCGGATGACGCGGATGTTGAACGCCGTCACTCCCATCTTCAGACGAATTGAGCGGGAGTACACCAAGGCTGTTCTCACGGCGGTGATGCGCGTCTTCGGATGCCGCGCGGCGGCCAGGTTCTTCGCGGTATCTCCGCTGGTCGGGCATACGCAGGCGCGCGCGCTGTGGCTTCAGGACAGGATCCTGACGCGCCACGGGCGCGAGGCGGCTTTGGCGATGGCCTTCACCTATCTGGGCGCCCGGCCGCGCCCGCAACTCTATCGTCACCTGCTCTGCCAGACAGGCCCCTGCCGTCCGACCCGGGAGGAGATTGAGACGGCGCTGCCCCTGATGATCGCCGGAGCGCGCGGCAGGGATGCGGCGATGCAGGGGCTGGTCATCGGGCTGCTGGAGCGCGGGGAGGCAGCCTTGCTGCTGGATGCGGCGATGGCGTTTGCGGCCCTGGGCGGGGAGGATCGCCGCGCCCGGATATCGGCAATGCTCGACCCGTTGCGTCTGCAGCCGCTGTCGGGCGCGGCGTGGACCGAAGGAGCCCCGCCGCCGACTCCGGAGAGTCTCACGCCGGGGGTCATGGAGGATTTCACGCCGCCGCCCTGCGGCAACCGACTTCTGGTGATGGACGAGGCCCTTTCGCCAGGAATCATCGGCCATCTCGCCAGCGGAGCCGAGCGCATGACCCTGCTGCGCTATGGCGATCTCTACGGACGCCTCGACATCGAGGCGATCCGCGCCGCCGCCCCCGGCGTGGAGATCACCGTCGAGCACGCCCGCAGCCGCACCGGCCGCTTCAGCCAGCGGTATCACGCCATGCATCAGGCCACGATGCAGGCGGCGCAAGAGATGACCGCGGCGCTGATCGCAGCGGCGCCCTGGTTGGGGGATCTCCAGCCGATCGACCATGGCGCCCGACAATCGCTTGTCCTTTCCCTTGGCGACGCGCTGTTTTTCAGGGCGCTGAGGATGAACGGCGTCCTTTGCGCGCTGAAAGATCCGGCATTTGACAGCGTCATCATCTCGTTCGGTCAAAGATCGGATGTGTACAAACTGGTTTTCAGTGAGCCATCACTGACGAAAGACCCCCGCATCATGATCGGGTGCTGGTCACTCTCCAACAACACCAGAAAAAATTTTCCTCGCAAAATCAGAAATATACGTCTCAAGACGCAGGATGAGGCCGCTCCGCCGGGCCCCGCCGCATTCGCACGGACGCGGCCACGCTCACACAAAGCGGATGTGGAGAACGTCATCCAGTGCCTCCAAAGCGTGGGCTACCCTCCGAGATCCCGCGCGGATGCGACGGATCCCGGGCGTGCGCGGATCGCGCTGGTGACCAGCGGCAACACCGCGTACCTCGCCAGCGCTGTCGCGACGGCGCTGCACCTGGAGCGCGATTTCGCCGTCGACGTGCTCTGGGCATACGGGCGACCTCAGCTTCTGGAAGACGCGCTGCAGAAAGCGACGGAGGACGAGTCTCCGGATTCATGCCTCTCGCAAGCGGCGGCGCGCCTGCGCGGCAACGCTGTCCGGCTGCAGAAGGAGAACATCGGCGAGCGGTCATGGATCGCCTTCAAGGCGATCTTTCTCACTGCAATGGCGGAAGCGGCGCCGGCGATGCTGGACCGACTTCGAACAGACGCAGCCGTACGGTGCGCTATCGAGTGCGCAGTATCCGACGACCTGCACCGTGTCGCCTTCGCCATAATCTATCGGCTGCAGAAGGCCCGGATGCTGATGCTGGCGGAAGGATACAAGGCGATTGTGCTCTGCCCGATCCGGGAATCGCGCAACGCCTTGTTCGTCACGGCGGCCCGGCAGGCGAAGACGCCCAGCATTGCGGTCGAGCCGCATTGCCTGAACGCCGCCTATTGCCGCTACGGCTCGATCTTTGCCGACTTCACCGCCCTTTACAGCGACTATTTCGCCGAGGAGTACGAGCGCCACTTTGGTATTCCGCGCGACCGGAGCTTTGTCATCGGCTCATCACGCCTGCTGCGCCCGAAGGGCTTTCGCTCCGATGACGCGCGGCGCGCGGCGCGCGACCGCCTGGGTCTGGGACCGGACGACCCGCCGCTGATCGCCATGCCGGCCCAGCCGATGCCCGCCCTATACGGCGACCATCTCTGCCGGATGGTCGTGCGCGCCGTGATGACGCTCGGACGCCCGGCAAGGTTGATCCTCAAGCCGCATCCGGAGGAGAACAGCAGCGACATAGCCCGCTACCGTGCGATCATCACGCAAGAAAACGGCGACGATATCTGTTCGATCGAGCAAGGCTCCATCACCGATGTGATATCGGCGAGCAATATCGTTCTTGTCTGTTACAGCGTGACGGCCCTCGAAGCGGCGATCCGTGAGCGCAACGTCGCCGTCATCGGCATCAAGGGTGCGGAATACCCGATGCAATATGACAAGATCCTTGGCGTTCCGTGCTGTCATACAGTTGATCAAACGCGCGCCGTCATCGCGGAGGCCCTTGACCTTGGGTCCGAAGCCGCTTCGGGCATTGCGCGCTTTCAGCAGCGGCATCCCCATCTTTACGACAATGGCGTTCACGACCGCCTCAATGACGCCGTCCGGAGCGTGATCCGCGCAGGGGAGGCGGGCATGCGGCGCGCAGAGGATCTTCCTCCCACACCTTTCGTCCAGGCCCCTTTCCGCGAGTATCTCGTATGACCCCCTTCATGATCGGCGATCGCCTGATCGCCTCCGACGCGCCGTGTTTCGTGATCGCGGAGATCGGCGTGAACCATAACGGCGACGAAGCGATGGCGCGCGATCTGATCGACGCGGCGCAGGCCGCCGGAGCGGACGCGGTGAAATTCCAGACCTTCTCGGCGGACAGGCTGGTGGTGCGCGCCGCGCCCACGGCGGACTATCAGCGCGCCAACACCGGCGAGACCAACCAGCACGCGATGCTGAAACGGCTGGAGATCGACGAGGCGACCCATCGACGGCTGCAGGCGCACTGCGCGCGGAGGGGGATCGCCTTCTTGTCGTCTCCGTTCGACGAGGAAGCCATCGACATGCTCGACCGGCTGAACGTCGCCGCCTTCAAGGTGCCCTCTCCCGACTGTGTGTCAACGCGCTACCTGCGGCATATGGGGGCCAAGGGGCGCCCGGTGATCCTGTCGACCGGCATGTGCGACATCGGCGAAGTCGTCTCCGGCGCCGAGACGCTGCGCGCGGCGGGCTCAGGCCCGATCGCGCTGCTGCATTGCACAAGCTGCTATCCGGCCCCCGAGGAGGATCTGCATCTGCGCGCCATGGCCACCATGGCCGCCGCCACCGGCCTGCTGGTGGGGTATTCCGACCATTCCGACGGCGCCGCCATCGCCATCGCGGCTGTCGCGCTCGGCGCGCGGATCATCGAGAAACACCTGACGCTGGATCGCGCGCTGCCCGGGCCGGATCATCGCGCCTCGATCGAACCCGACGCTTTCCGCGCGATGATCGATGGTCTCCGCACCGTGGAGAAGGCGCTGGGAGGGCCGGTGAAGGCGCCGCAGCCTTGCGAGATGTCGGCCCGCGCGCTCGGCCGGCGCAGCATAGCCGCCGCGCGCGATCTGCCCGCCGGCCATCGCCTGACGGGCGACGACCTGATCCTGCTGCGTCCCGGCGCCGGGATAGCGCCACGGCTGGAGGATGTCCTGATCGGACGGGCGCTTGGCCGCGCGGTTGCGGGCGAGACGCTGCTGTCCTGGGACGATCTTGCGTGACCGGCGCGGCGCTGATCCTGCTCGGCGCGGGCGGTCATGCGCGGGTGGTCGCCGATCTGGCGCGGATGGCGGGCTGGCGGATCGCCGGGTTCGTCGATCCCGGCCGCCCGGTTGGTGAGGTCATCCAGGGCGCGGCGGTTCTTGGCGCAGACTTCACCGAGAATGCCGACTGGATGCGCGACTGCTTCATGATTGCTGCGATCGGCGAAAACGTCGTGCGCCGCCGCGAGCATGGGCGGCTGATTGCGGCGGGCGCACGGGTTCCGGCGCTGGTTCACCTGTCGGCGGCGGTTTCGGCCTTCGCGACGCTGGAGCCGGGCGCGGTGGTGATGGCGGGCGCCGTGGTGCAGGCCGGCGCCTGGGTCGGGGCGGCGGCGGTGATCAACACCGCCGCCAGCGTGGACCATGACTGCCATATCGGCGAGGCGGCGCTGATCGCGCCGGGCGCGACGCTGTGCGGCGGCGTCCGGGTGGGGGCGTTGACCTTGATCGGCGCAGGAGTGACCGTGGCGCCAAATGTGCGGATCGGGCGCTCGGCCCTTGTCGGCGTCGGCGCCGTGGTTGTCGACGACCTGCCCGACGACGCGCGGCTGAAGCCATGGCGGCGCAAGACGGCCAAGAAGGGGACGGCGCGATGACCCTGGATATCCGCCCATGGCGGCCTGGCGACGAGACCGCGATCATCGCGCTGTTCGAGACCGTTTTCGCGCGTCCGATGACGCCGGCGTTCTGGCGCTGGCGGTTTCTGGACCATCCGGCTGGCGGGCCGCTGATCATGCTGGCGTGGGACGGCGACCGCCTGGCGGGACACTACGCCGCCTCGCACGCTCCGCTGGTGGTGGAGGGGCAGCCGCTGGCCGCCGCATTGTCGATGACGACGATGACGCATCCAGACTATCGCGGGCGCGGATTGTTCGAGGCGCTTGGCGGCGCGCTCTACGAGCAGTTGTCGGCGCAGGGATTTGCGGCGATATGGGGTTTCCCCAATACGCTGTCGCATCTGCCTTTTCGCGGCAAGCTCGGCTGGTTCGACGTCTGCGACGTCGCCACGATGACCCTCGATCTCACGCAGCGCGCAGCGCCGACCGCCGATCGGCGCGTTGTGACGGTTTCGCAAACCGATGCGCGCTTTGGCGCGCTGTCGGCGCGACTGGCGCGGCAAACGCCGATCGGCGGCCTGCGCGACGCGCCGACGCTCGCCTGGCGGATCGACCGCAATCCGGTCAACCGCTATCGGCTGTTCGCGCTGGAGGAGGGCGACGGGATCGTCGGCTACGCCGTGACCAAGGCGTATGGCGCGGCGGCGGTCGATCTGGTGGAGCTGCGCGCCGAGGACGATGCGGCGGGCAAGCTGCTGCTTGAGACTGTCATCGCGGCAACTGCGGCCGAGGGCGCGCGCCACCTGCACGCCTGGCGGCTTTCCCACGACGCGCAGCGGCTGGTTTTCGAGCGCGCGGGCTTTGCGGCGGGCGCGCCGGTGACCTATTTCGGTGGACGCGCGCTCGGCCCGCTCTCCGCAGCGCCGGACGACTTGCGACACTGGCGCCTCTCGATGCTTGATTCCGACATTTACTGAGGACCGCCATGACCAGGCTCGTGCATTTTCTGACCGGCATCCGGTCGGAATACGACATTCTCGCCCCGGTGATCGACGCCGTGACGGCGACGCAAGGTCTGGACGCCGCCGTCATTGTGACCGGGGCGCATCTGAACGCGCGCTTCGGCGGCTCCGTCAGTCAGATTGAGGCGGACGGGCGGCGGATCGTGGCGCGCATCGACACGCTTCTGGGGTCCGACGGGTTGGCGGGGCGGGTGAAGGGCGCGGCGCTGCAACTCATCGGGCTGACCGATCTGTTCGCGCGGGAGCGCCCCGACTTTCTGGTGGTGATGGGCGACAGGGAGGAGTCGATGACCGGCGCGCTCGCGGCGGCCTACCACCATATTCCCATCGTCCATATCGGTGGCGGCGACCATGCCGACGACGGCAACGTGGACAATCCGATCCGCCATGCGGTCTCGAAGCTTGCGCATCTGCACATGGCGACCACGGCGCTCAGCGCGCGGCGGCTGCGCGCGCTTGGCGAGGAAGAGTGGCGCATTCACGTCACCGGCGCCTCCGGTCTCGACCGCCTCCACAGCACGCCCGTCATGGATCGCGCCGCGCTGGAGCAGTCGCTGGACGTGCCTTGGGAGGGAGCGCCCTATGTGGTGCTGCTCTACCACCCAACCATCACCGATTTTCAGAGCGCCCGCGCGCACATGGCGGCGATCACGCGCGTTCTCGAGGCCACGGGCCTGCATGTAGCGGTAATGGCCCCGAACTCCGACCCCGGCAACGACGCCATTGTCTCCGAGATCAACGCCTTCGTCGCCCGATGCGCGCGCGTGCGCGCCTTCACCTTTCTCGAGCGCTGCGCTTTCGTGAACCTGCTGCGCCACGCAAGCGCTCTGGTCGGCAACTCCTCCGCAGGGATTCTGGAGGCGCCCAGTCTCGGGCTGCCGGTGGTCAACATCGGCATGCGCCAACGCGGCCGTGAGCACGCCGACAATGTGATCTTCACCGACTATGAGCCGGACGAGATCGCCGCCGCCATAAGCCGGGCGACCGGCGATCCGGCTTTCCGCGCCCGCGTCGCCGAACGGCGCACACCCTATGGCGACGGTCGCGCGGGACGGCGGATCGCCGATGTGCTGGCCGGGGTAGAGATGGATCAACGGCTGATGCGCAAGGCGTTCGTGATGGAGGATGCAGGATGTTGATCGAGGGCGGGCGCGGCCCGGTTCTGGTTGTTGCGCCGCATCCCGATGACGAGACGCTGGGAGCGGGCGGTTTTCTGCTGCGCGCCCGCGCCGCAGGCAGGCCGATACACTGGCTGATCGCGACGGCCATCACCGAAGCCGATGGCTGGCCCGCCGAAAAGGTCGCTCGGCGCGCCCGCGAAATTGACGCGGTGGCGGCGGCCTTTGGTTTCGCCGGGGTGCATCATCTGGGCTTTCCGGCCGCCCGGCTCGACCGGATCGCGATGGGCGATCTGGTTGGCGCCGTTGGCGCGGTGGCGCGCGCCGTGGCGCCTGACATCCTTATCCTGCCGCATCGCGGCGATGCGCACAGCGATCATCAGATGGTCCACGACGCCGGCATCGCCTGCGCCAAGTGGTTTCGCTACCCCGCCACGCGCTGGACCCTGGTCTATGAAGCCCTGTCGGAAACCGACGCCAGCCTTCGGACGGCGGAGCCGTTCCGCGCCGACGTCTTTGTCGACATTGCGACGCATCTGGAGGAGAAACTGCGCATCGCCGAGATGTTCGGTGATGAGATCAGACCCTTTCCGTTCCCGCGAAGCATCGCCGCCCTGCGCGCGCAGGCCGCTTTGCGCGGCGCGGCCTGCGGCGCCGAGGCGGCGGAGGCGTTCATGTTGTTGAGAGGCAGGGTCTGACGGAACGCCCAGGCGCAGACGCCTGGGCGCCTGTCACCTGAGGGCGTCGCAGGCCGCCCGCCGGCTGAGCTACTCCCCGAAAATCGGACAGTGACGGAAGCTACGATCTGACGTTTGCTGGTCTCCAGGGACGAGGAGAACAGAGATGTCGAAACGCAGGAACCATGACGCGGCGTTCAAGGCGCGTGGTGCGTTGGAGGCGCTGAAGGGCGCGCGCACCCGTGTCGGAATTGGCGAGCGCCTGTGAGGCGCATCCGACGATGATCCATCAGTGGAGAAAGTCGCTCGTGGAGGGCGCCGCCGGTATTTTTGAGCGCGGCGGCAAGGCCGCCGCCACCGCCGGGATCGCCGGGGACACCGTCCGCGATCTGCATGCCAGGATCGTGAGGTGA